>Ga0209367_1006712_pt1 | contig 15911 bp, 13 predicted proteins | sample WorMetLIZISLAND2_FD_187412 | JGI IMG/M metagenome (GOLD analysis project Ga0209367, IMG submission 187412) | Marine gutless worms symbiont microbial communities from Max Planck institute for Marine Microbiology, Germany - Olavius geniculatus... ... | reverse complement strand
AATATTTTATTAATAGTATCACCATTGTTACTACTAGGTATGACAACCCGTCAGCAGGTGGGGATGTGGCCGAGAAAGAAGTATTGCTCGATGAAAATGATGACTTGTGGGTCGATCTGCGTCATCAGCACATCGCCATTGTCTCACAGTCAGTATCAAGAACATACTTTCACGGTTGCCTTCTTCGGAACCATGGCAACGTCTAGCTCTGCGAACAGAAAACGTTCCAAAGTAGGCGGCAGCGGTAGTCAAATTAGAAAAATAACGATTACTTGGTCAATTTTTGTGGCTTAGAAGCTAATTGTTGATAAAGAAGAATGAGGCAAAAGTATGTTGGTCATTTCTGTCGTTTTCAGCATGTTTAGTACCATTAAAACTTAAGTACTGTACTAGCAGTTTGCTGCAATTCTCGGACACTTTCAGTTTCAAGGCCACGGGCTTTTTGACTTCGAATCATTTTCGCATCACTTATGTAATTTGTGCAGAAAGGATGGGAAATTTTTTTTGCATACTGCATGGTGAGATGCATTTTCTCTCATAATGTATGCACTTATGATTCCTGTGGTCAGGGGAAGTCAGGGAAAACTCAGGGGGTCATGGAATGTCAGAGAATGTAAAAGCACCGGGGTGCAAAAGTTAACAAAGATGCAGAAAGAAATCTCGAACTGTTGTTCGCAGACCTACCAACTCTTCGATTTTTGTGGAAGCCTCCCAATTTTACGACTCATATTACGCGATTACGATTTTTTGACAATACTCCCAATTTTTGCCGACATTCATTGTCGACATGGTTAGTGTAAATCATACGCATCCTAATGGCTAATAATATAAACAATAAACATGACGCGTTAATCATACCCTTTCTGAGGGATTAAAGTTAAACGTTCGCACGATAATTATCTATAACTTGTTCGATGCGGTATTTAGTCAGACCGATAACTCTGTTGATCATACCCGTACACAATGTAAATAATGGCGGAAACGACGTTTGTAAAACGCCACCAAAACCTAGAAAACGTGTAAAATATGATCAGAAGTACAAATTAGAGTATCGAGATGAGTTTAGGTGCATGTGTAAGTCCACGTTAGGTGACACTTTTGCATTTTGCAATCTGTGCCGCTGTGATGTAAACATCGCTCATGGCGGTCGCTACGATATTTGAAAGCACTGCACAACCCAGAAACATTTGAATGCTGTATCGGCTACAAAGTTTCAGCCATCAGTTTCATCGTTTGTTGGTACGGATCGCTCGGCGGGGGTAACATGTTCTGAATTACTGTTCACATCATTCCTTGTTGAACGTAACATCCCACTGTCTGATCATGCCGGTCCAATTTTCAGAAAGATGTTTCCAGACAGTGATGCCACCTGGCGAATAGCTTTGCCTTGGCGGAGGTACTTGCGGGCTCTGACTGCTTTCTAGTTTTTAATATTCCAGTTTATGCTGCTGACAGCTGCCCAGTTACTTCACGCGTTTGAAGCCGGCCGTTGGTGCTCAACAGTAGTTGCGGACACATCAGCGGCATATTTTTCAATTAAGGTATCTGAAGTTTATTGTTGATATTGTGTTTCGCTGTGTCAGGCAAGTGACGAAGAAGCTGAAGGAATTCAGCGAACAGAAGCGCATGAGTGCACAGGACAAGTCGTCGATGCGCGATCTTTCTCAGATGATAAAGAAGATGCCTCAGTACCAGAAGGAGCTGAACCGCTACTCGACGCACCTCCACCTAGCCGAAAACTGCATGAAGCGATACCAGGGGCGAGTCGACAAGCTCTGCAAGGTCGAACAGGTGGTAAGATCTCTATGGAAGATTTATCTGTGTGCTGTTGAGTCTTTATGTCTGTGTATTAACCTGTACATTGTGGACGTGCGGTGTGTTTGAAAGTTTGGGTGTTATCCGTGCAAAACTTGTACGATTGGGACTTGAATAATGCATATAAAGGCAACTTAATTTATTGCTTACTCGCATATATTACGTGTTATCTCGTAGCAGTTTTCAGCCTGAATCCTCAAATGAGTCGACCCAATGAAGCTGGTATGTCATCTGAATTTGTAGCATTCTGGTACGTAACCGTTCACCGAGATTAGTTGGTGGCGTGGCGTACCTGGTAACGCGTTTCAGCTGAAACGAAGTTGCTCTACGCCGGGCCTGATTAGTACTGCGATGGGTGACTGCCTGCGTGCAGGTAAACCATCTCAGTGCGAAGCCTGCCAGCTAGGTCAACTCAGCCTTCTACCCTCCATGGGATGGTAAAATGAGTAGTAACTCATTCATATGGGTTACGGAAGGTGGGGACCTTGGTACAGCTGACTGGGGTTGCGTAGCCAGCCGCTGCGCCAGCCTGTGTCTGCAGGCTGCACACGGTGGCCGTGCGGCAGGCAGCTCTAGTTAGTGACGAAAGCGCATTAGAGGCATGCGCATACTCGCAACTATGCGCTATACAAATTGACGATTTTTACCTTTATCAGTTGAGCCTGGCGGCCAGTGGCCGTGTCTTTTGCATAGGTGCAGCGAGTACCGGCGATAGCTGGGATGTAAACAGTCATACCATGTCTTGTTGTATCCATGGTCTTGCAGTGTAAGCTGGTGTCTGGCTGAGACTGAGGGCAGGCCTAAGGAAATGGAGATTGCCAGTGGTCTGTAGACCTTGCGGCAGGCAAGGACTGTTTGTTTATTTTACATCAGTCGCGGGGTTTGAAGTGGAAAAAAATAAGTGCTGGTATGGTACTGCCGTTACGTCAGTTGCAGATCTATTATTGTATATCTGAGTATTTTGTTCATAATTATCTCAGAATGGAAGTGGCAATATGCTTTGCTGACGTCTAGGAAAGTGTCAGTGTGCCATATCGACTAACACTATCCAACTCTGTCAGCACTGGTTGATAATAATTACCTCCGCCAAGGACGTTATGTTTTTGCCAAGAGTTTGTCTGTCTGTCTGTCCGTCTGTGTGTTAGCAAGATAACTCAAAAAGTTATGGAAGGATCTTTCTGAAATTTTCCGGGAATGTCGGGAATGGCAAAAACTACAATTGGTTCAATTTTGGGGGTGATCCGGAAATTTGAGCTAATGCTCACGGGACGCGCGGTTAACGTGCTTGGCGGAGGTCTGCGCTCTCCGAGTGCTTTTCTAGTTGTGTTTTTTGTACGTGCAAAGGACCTGGCAATGGGGACGGATGCTGATGGGGAGAAAGTGAAAGACCATATGCGCAACATTGTGCCAATACTGCTGGATGAAGCCGTCTCTGTAGCTGAGAAATGTCGCATCATACTGCTCTATATCATCCACAAGGGTGGTGAGTAATAGTAGTAGTAGTAGTGAACGTAGTAGTAATCACCATAGTAGTTGTAGTCATCGTAGTGCATCATCCACATTTAAAGGTCCATGGCCATGGTCAAACTCACTCGTGCAATTTCTGTAGATTTAAATTAGACGTTTAACCTCACGTATATAATATGTCGATTTGAGCTTCATAAATATATGAAATTAATGCATGATTTCAAACGAAATGCAGCATTATGTTATGTTATGCGAAATATTCTAATTTATCAGTGCCCGTGGTGACGTCATGTCCCTAGCCCATATAGATCATGAATATTAATGGCCTAGCCGACGACGTCATCATTCTAGGCTAGGCCATTAATATTCATGACGTCTATAGGCTGAACTCATGACGTAAAAATGACGATGTTATTTGTGTTACAAGGTATCACCGAGGAGAATTTGACGAAGCTGGTTCAACACGCTCAGATCCCACAGGAGGAGAAAGCCGTCATACAGAACATGCAGAACCTCGGAGTGCCAATCATTCAGGATGTAAGCAGGCAGCCGGCTACAGAATCCAAACAACTGCAACATTTCTTTTGTTAATTTGACTTTTTATATTAGCAGTTTCTGTTGTCTGTGTTTCATCAGATTATATTGAAATTGTCTTCAGGGGTGGAGAGTGGCTTAAGGACAAATTATTCTGATTTTGGTGGCAATTCAGATCAGGATCAGGATCCACGGTTGCTGAATGCAAAGTTATAAAATTTAATTGTTTGACATATTTTTTAATAAAAGTCCAAGGAACAGTAGTAGGATTATTTGTATTTGCCAGGTGGCAGCACTGTTTTTCGCAAAGGTTTGAGATCTGATGGCTTTTAGTCTGGTGACAAGTTAATTTGCATGACGTTTGTATGGACAACAGGGTGGTCGTCGTCGGGTGCCACAGAATTACCAACCTCAGAACCGCAAGGAGCCGGCGCATGCACCAACGTACCAGATGTCTCGCTGGATTCCATACATCAAGGACCTCATGGAGGTATTCGCGGCGACGTAACTTTTTTAATACTGTAGCTTGGTTGCTTCGTAATGTAATGATTAGGACATTAGACTTGCGATCTCGAGGTATGGTTTGGCCCCCGGTCGACTCCCGGTGCTTCGTAGCTCTGATGTGATTTTTGTTCGTCCAGTGCTATGCATAGCATTGGACAGAGTATAAAATCACCTTTGTGTGCGTGCGTGCATCCATGCGTCCAACATTTCTGAAGCTATCTTCCTTACACCTTTCCTTTCCCTTCCCATTCTCCTGTCCCTTCTCCTTTCCCCTTGTCATTTCCCCTTTCCTTTACCCTTTTCCCTTCTCCATTTTCCTACCCCCTTTCCTTCCCCTTCTCCATCCCTTTTTTTCCCTTTTTCTTTCCCTTACCTTTTCCTCTTCCCCTTTTTCCGTTCTCTTCCGCTTCCTCTTCTCTTCACCTTCCACTTTTTTTCCTTTACCTATCTTTTCCCCTTCCCTTCTTCTTCCCCTTCCTTTTTTCTTTTTCTATCCCTTTCCCTTTTTCTTCCCCCTTCCCTTCTCTTCTCCCTTACCTTTCCCCTTTCCTTTTTTCCTTTCCCTTCCCTTTTTTATTTCTATTCTGCTTCCCTTTAACTTCCTTTTCTTTTCTCCTTACCCTTTCCCTTTCTTTTTTTCCCTTTCACTTTCCCTTTCCCTTCCCTCCCCCTTTCCCTTCTTTTTTCTCTTTCTCTTATTCTATTTTTCTTTCGTGACCGATGATCACGTGACCCCAAAAGGTCGCACTCGTGATCCCATTATCTTTGAGGTGCCATATCTCCATAACGGTGCAAGATGGACGCATGGTGACGATGGACCTTTTATAGGAAAGTGCTGGTGACGATTCGAATAGTCTCGTGACTGGCAGTGTCTGTTGTTTAGTTAAAATAATAGAGAAGGATGAAAGGATCATTGCTGCTCTACAATTTGAAATTAAACTTTTTGATTTCTTCTACCAGACTAAATGGCTCACTGATGGTATTTATACAGACATATACTGTAAACTATCGAAATGCATTGGACAGACTCCGTGTTCATATGAACATTATCTTGTTCCATAAAGAGCTGTACCCACCTAGGTTTTTAAAGGTCCGTGGACGCCAAAATTAACATATACATTTTATCCGTTTTCCTGAAAGTGCAGAATTTTCTGATAACTTTGACAGTAATATCAATGCCCGTCATTTTGTCAACACGGAAAAATTTACCTTTAAAGTTGAAGATCTACGAAAATGACGTAGAAAACGCGCCGCCATGATGACCTGCGGTGACGTCATGAGTTTAGCCTATAGACGTCATGAATATTAATAGTCTAGCCTAGAATGATGACGTCGTCGGCTAGGCCATTAATATTCATGATCTATATGGGCTAGGGTCATGACGTCACCGCAGGCACTGATAGATTAGAATATTTCGCATAACGTAATGTAATGCCGCATTTCGTTTGAATTCACGCATTAATTTCATATATTTATGAAGCTCAAATCGACATATTATATATGCGAGGTTAAATGTCTAATTTAAATCTACAGAAATTGCACGAGTTAGTTTGACCGTGGCCGTGGACCTTTAACCTGTATGAGCATTGTATGGTTACAGGAAGGCATTGAAGACCGGCTGGATGTTCGTCGTTATCCATTCCTCACCGGTGGATCACGCTCTGTTGGTCTTGGCTCAGCTCCAGTCAGGTAGTCAGTCACACATTCTATAGCATTTATTCTAGGGTTTTTACCTATTTTTTGTACATAATCTTACGTTATAAAAAATCACAACTGTACAGTTTATAACACAATTAAGTTGTCTAGGATTATTTTCGTGGTAACTTTTTCTTATCATGTTTCAAGATTGTGTTTTTTCTTCAGCTTTTGTAAGTCTGATTTTCTTAAGTTTTTCGTGAGTTTCACTTATGAACTATTGTAATAATTAGGCCTCAAGAGGTTTAAAAATGTGTCTAGCTCTTGATGATAATTTATTTCACAGCTAGAGAGTTATAAGTGCTATGTGAGGTAACCTTCCACCTGACACAGGTGAACACTCCACTTTAACTCAGCCAAGAGACGGACGGCTACTTAGTTTACATGCCACAGAGGGATGGAAGGCTGAGTTGGTCGTGGTGTTGTTTATATAATGATATGATTCTGCAGACAGTTATCTGTCCATATAGTAACCACTTGATTACGACCAGGACTTGAACTCACAACCTTTTTATCATAAGTCCAGCGTCACGTGCATGATGCTGCCAAGCAGCTATATGAAGGTGGTTTTGTGGTATGATGTGGGTCGGTGCAGTGCTCGCTACGGCCAGTGGCACAAGGAGCGCGGCCAGACCAGTGCTAAGAGTGGCCCGAGGATGATGTTTTTCGTCATCGGTGGCATCTCGTACTCAGAGATGCGCTGTGCATACGAAGTCACCCAGTCGAGCAAGAACTGGGAAATCTTAGTTGGTTCGTTGGCCTTTTTTCTCTTGTGCACATAAACTCCGTGTTTGTTCTTCAGTTTAATTTTTAGCTGAGAAAACCAGTATGAGTCTGTTTGTCCACAAATGATGTGTCAGTATACCTGACTTGTATTGTGATAATGTGAAAAAGTAGTGCAAAATCTGGGGAAAAACATACACAGAAAATGATGTTTTTGCAATCTGCATGTGTATTACTGATGTTAATGTGCATCCGACATTATAGAAGTTTGGAGTATTTTTTTTTAAATACCAACAAAATATTATGAAAAATTTTCATAAATTCTATTAGTTTTGGATTGAATCGCCTATAGCTACGCATTTATTTGTAGCATGGTCTCTCTTGTCATCTGTGCGTCTGTCACATTTATGCACTCTGCTTAAACTGTTTGACAGATGTGGGTGCGTTTGGGCAGGTAGCCTGCACTTGTGGGGTCGAAGGACACGTTGTGTCAGATTGGGGACTCACACCGCCAGGGTAAGGGGAGCCAAGCCAAAGCATGCGGTTGCAAATTGCAACTGTCTTATGGCGAATAGAAATGAAAAGTGATTCCTCTTTTTAGCAAACTATTTGGTGCTTTTCATTGTGTACACAGTGAATATATGCTGTTCTGTTGCAGGGTCGACACACATTCTGACACCAGAAGGTCTGATGAGTGATCTGCGTGACTTGTCCAACTGAGCTCTTTGGTCCCCGTTTGTTAGTCAGCGTCGGTCAGTGGCTGAGATTCTCCCCCTTTGCTATGCATCCATCTGGGACCGCATTGCGGTCTGGCAGTCACGTTTTACTGCAGCCGACGCTCAGTCAGTTGTCAGTAGTTCGTAGCCGATCGACAGTAGGGGTGACCGGAATGGTTACAGTGTAAAATTTGGTTTCCTTTCGATTCTGACTTTGAAATTTAACTCTGGTTTTATCGTTTAAAATGTCTCCAAAGCTTTCCAAGACTGACTAAGTGTAATTGAAAATTCTGAACAGTTCGGTTATTTGAAGACCGAGAAATGAATCTAACTTTTGCTTTTTTTGCACAGCCCTAATCAATGACTGGTTGTTATGGTCATAGCGCTGTAGGGATTGTGGAATTATGCGGAGAGAAATGTCCACAAATTACCCGCAACATTTTCGATGATTGTCATTCATTTTTTTAGCCAATTGTTTACACAGGCGAGTAATGTAGTTACATTTTTGCAACTGCAATCAGATATTTCAATCTCTGTTAGTGTCCTAATTCACATTAGATATGATTAATATGCAGCACTAATAATCCCACAATTCTTAGAGTCTCTCTGGTAGGGTTGAGAAATGCTCATAGTGTTGCTGTTGCTTGTTGTTGTTGCTGTTGTTGTCGCTGTCGTTATCGGTGTTATTCTTGTTGATCACGCTCTTTGTTGTCACGGTAGCCATTCCAACTAGGGTTGCCATTTTTTTTCTGAGTTTGGTTGCTATTGCAAAACTAAAATGTGGTAATGCTCGTGCTTTGCATAGCAACCAACCTACATTGTATAGTTGTTATTGTTGTGTTTGCCTTAACTTACGGGAAATTCGGGCATTTTTTCGTCATCCTGTGGTAGGTCTTGGTGGAATGCGGGACGCCACGATGCAAGTCTGTGACATCCGGGGAAATCCAGGGTGGGTGGCAACCCTTATTTGGATGGATGGCACCTTCGTTGCACTCAATCTGATATGTGTTTGTATTTGTATTTGAAACAGTCACTACACATATTCGTCAAACTGCAACATTTATTACCTCCGCCAAGGAGGTAATGCTTTTGCCGGACTTCGTTTGTCTCTTTGTCTGTTAGCAAGATAACTCAAAAAGTTATGGACGGATCTTTCTGAAATTTTGAGGGTATGTCGGGAATGACACAAACTACCAGTGATTCAATTTTGGTGGTGATCCAGAAGGAATCCTGGATTCTGGATCACTTTGAAATTTTCGTTACCATTGCTTTCAATGGGGCGTAAGGGAAACCGCTGCAAAACCGAAGATGGTGCTGCCACCTAGCGAACAACATTGCCTTGGCAGAGGTGTGCGGGCTCTGACTGCTTTCTAGTTAGCTGAATGGTTGTTTGTGTTCTGGCAACTACAGCTGCTTCCTGAGAAATTGCTGCCAAAATGTCAGCGACAATTCCAACTAATAAACACTGTGATTTGGTGAACTTGTAGCTGTAGTCAGCATGTGGTAGTCATGAGATATTGTCACTTTTGCTTTCACCTCTGTCTACTTGTCACAATAGACCTTTCAGCAAAGAATATTCTCAGCTGATATCTGAATTAGCCGAATCAGTGCGGAAACTATGAAATGCGGCTGTTCATTAAAAAATAAGCTCACGTTTTTTAGTGCAGTATAGCATTACAGTTTATTTCTAACAGTATACTAAACTGCTATGATGAAATAGTGATTTACTTTTGGCTGCTGAAGTTTTGGCAGTGGTTTGTTGTTTCCAAGTGTTTCTAGTTTTAAGTCTGCATTTATTCAGTGCACCAAGTCATTAGCCATTCATTCCACATTGTCGTTCGGTAGTTGACTATCATTGTCTGATTTCATTACGTATTAGTGAAGCGCTGCTGGACTGCATAACGAGCTTGTACCATTCCATACGGTGCTGTAATGTACTTAAGTGGCACTCAGAGGGGTCCTCTCAAACCGATGTCCGCACCAAGGGGGGATAGGTGATAAGCCCTAATGCAGACAGGGGGAGGGGCTTCAGTGCATGCAGACATGCGCATTTAACAGCATGTATGCCAAGAAGACAGTGGGCAACTTCGCTTTTTGACGTAGACTTTTGCTGAGCCTTTTCGCTGAGCCAAAGCTAAAGCTGAACGCTAAAGTCTGTACTTAGACCAAAGTTCAACTAAACGATTAAAAATGGCGGAAAGCCGGTAAACCTAACATGAAATAAATCAACCAGTTACGGTTGGACTTGCTTATTTAATTGCGCCGCGCACGCAGATGACATAAATATGTAACATTTGACGTTGTTGCATACTCATTACGGCGTTTGTTTTTGGTACCAGACTGCTTTAATTTACCAAACTATCCGTACGCATAGGACTGTAAATAGTCGCCACTCGCCATGTTTTCGCTCAGCGAAATCACTTTACTTTTTGACTTAAGTAGGTACTTAGACCGAAGTTTAGACTCAGTGAAAGTCTCAGCGAAAGTCTAAGTCAAAAAGTGAAGTCGCCCAGTGTTACAACACTGTTCTGCATAGCCCAGGGAATTAGTACATTGAAGCATCTGTTGCCCACCCACCTACATCGCAACTGGCTGTTGAGCCTGTTACTGCAGCAAGATGCTCAAATTTCTCTTCTGCCTGGGGAACAGTGCTGCAAAGTTACAGCTGCATTAACTTTGCAAATTGCAGACGTCCACGAGGGGGGTGAGAAGGTATGGCTTGATATGGACAAGGGAGAGGTGGGGTCAATTTTTGTCTCATTTTTGTAATGGACAACCCAATGTTGCATAGACTACACCACTGGAATCACAACTGCGGCTAAAATTTGTGAATAAAGTACTAGTGTGATCTAATTCTATTTAACAGCATACGCCAGCTCGATGTAGTGAAGTAACATTCAGTTTCACTGTTGCTTGTTGATGAACCACCAGTAGACATCTTTGTCAATTTTTTGGTCATTTCTGTAAATATTTCAATAGCTATGTAGAATGTTAGCCCTATGGTATTATACTTATAGCTTGACTACTAGTAAATGGTAGTGTTGTGCTTTTATTTATTTGACTTTAAATTATATTCGTCTATCTAGTGCTTGTTTCCGCACAATATCATGCTGGAGAATACTTTGTATGTTTTGGATGTTAATCTTTTCGCGACGAGCTACGTGGGAGCCACGTACTTTCTAACTGCTCTTGCAGCCGTGCTACGTGGGACTCGCGTAGTAATACAATAGCCGATACATGGCACTATCAGGTTGGGAGATAAGTGCATTGGCGGGCCCCTGGGTTAAGAAGTTGGCCTGGCTCATATGTATTCACCAGGTGTCACTACCATTTGTGTTTAATTTTAGTGGAGGCTGGGCAGGCAGCAGCTGAGTTTCTAGCATGCATACACTCAGGCTAGTAACACAGCAGTAACGGAGACAAAATAGTTTACATGTAGTGGCAGATGCAAAAGAAATGATTAGGAATAGTGACTCGGAGTTTGTAGAATTTGCAATCATAAACTCGAGCCTTTCTCAACTACATGAATATGCATATTTTGCACGAGGCTGGTGGTGCAGTTGTAGCTCGTACCAAAAGGGTTACGATGACCTACATTATAATGTATCGAATCCGCTAACATATTTAGCAGATGCGAAGTTGGGTCGTTAAACTTATCATTAGCTGTGCAGTAACTAATGTGAATGCGTTACAATGCTTGACGATGATGTTACACGGTCATTAGCAATATGTAAACATTGGAGATCAGTGGGTGGCACTGTGCGTTGCAAAATTTGGGAAGTTGCAGTTAGCTGCAAATTTCTGGCGTACGAGATACGGGTGCTTGAAATGTTAATTTTGCTTATTACTTGCAGCCTCAAAATTGTGATTTCAGGTCCCGAAACTTGTACTGTTAGAAGGTAAAGGTCGTCAGTTTGTATAGTGCATCACTGCGAGCATGCGCACGTCTCTAATGCGCTTCCGTCACTAACCAGAGCCGCCTGCCGCACGGCCACCGTGTGCAGCCTGCAAACACAGGCTGGCGCAGTGGCCGGCTAGGCAACCTCAGTCAGCTGTACCAAGGTCCCCACCTTCTGTAACCCATGTAAATGAGTTACGGAAAGGTAGTTCTCAGACAGAAGATAGTTTTGCAACAGTCTAAAATTTATGGGGGAAGCAGTTGCCCTTCACCTTTTCCCCTAAACTGTTTTACTCTGCTGCCATGGAGCTACTGTTGATCATTCAGTTTCATGTTGTAGCCTTTGTGTTGCTTTGAGATGTTGCTATCACGTCATCTTGTAAGCTGCAAAGATTGCTTGTACAGTCTCGATCATGTTTTGTTGTTAATTTATGTTACTTTGTGAGCGTTTATTCTTATTCCAGTATTTATTACGAGGCTGGAGTGTTTGCATATTTATATAAAATATTTTGCATTTTACTTGATTAAGTGATCACACAAGTGAGTGAAAATACTTAAATCATGCACGGTGACTGTTGGTTTTTATGTTTATTTATGGTGTGATTGAGTCAGCAGTGTAAGTATTATTTTAACTTCTGTTGTGTGTATTTTATTATTTATGTAGTACAATAATTTACATGGGTGCAGTCACAGATTTTTGTTCATTCTATGTTGTTAGCAAGTTTATTTCTCGTTACATTGTAATTGTGACGGAATGTATTTATTACTGCTAATTTACTATAAGGGGACTATTTGTGTTTAACTGAGCCAGTTTTTTTATGGTTATTTCAGGTGTTGTGCACCTAATGCAGTTTACATGAAGGCATGTACATTGTACAGTACAAAGCAACAGAAGTCAACTGAACTGAAATATATCAGTTCAATTCAATTCAGTCCAGTTATGTTGCACTGACTGTACTATGCAAACGAACTGGCATTCAGTTTATTTTATTAGGCCACCTGGAACAGTAGTTCCGGGTAGGCCTTATATTTTACTGCGGTCCTCTATTTTTTTCAACGCGGGATCTCCGAGGTCCCTCGGTCGATCTTCGTGTAATTTTGCCTCATGCTCAGAAGCATGTTCAGTTTTTATAATCCAGGTACAAAAATTTGGGGGCCTGCCCCGAAGAAGTTTGGGGCTAAAAACATGCTGAATTTGACACTATTTTGGACCATTTCCGAGTTTGACTGCGATTATCTCCAGAACGCATAGAGATATTCAAAATCAGAAAACTAAGTGATCGACAGCGTTTTCTTCGTGTTCGGTGAAAAAAGTTTGGTGAATTTTGGTCCACTAAATACGGAGATTTGGAGATGCAATTATACTCACCCAAATTGACTCTTTCGGAAGACCATATTTCGGCCCTTAGGGGTTGCTGCGCCTGAAATTTTACACACGCTACAGAATGACTAAGGCTGGCTAGCACACACCCCACCAGGGATGGGTGTTCCCCCAACATTTTTTACAGAGGAGGGTCAAAAATTGGCCTGAAATGCAGCGTATGTGCATCTGTAACTTTGGAGCTAAGGGGAGTAGCCTCACAAAACTCTACCATGTGATGTGCCACTAGGTGAGGGTGATAACGCATGTGCAGCTTTTGGGAACATCGCCCCCTTAAAATTTGGGAGGGCAAAAAATGTCCAAAATTTGTCACGATTTAGGACAACTTGAATTTGACCGCGAACATCTCTGGAACGGATGGAGCTATCGATAAGCGGAAAATGGCATTACCAAGCGCACTCCTTTGCACGTTGAACGAAAAATTTGGTGAACTTTGGTCAACTAACAATGACGGTTAGCATGCGGATGTTGACCAAACCTAAGTCGACAATGCACGTTCTGTGTATGCTAACGTATTTGAGTTCAAGCCATGTGACTTTGCTACGAGGGGAATTTCAACCCCGAAACCTTTTCCCAATCGGACTTATGGGATCTCACGTTGGGCTGTGCCCCAAATTTCTACACTGTGTCTCAAAAAAGTCGAAATTATTGTTGTCATAACTTTGTCAAATTTCAACCAAGTTTGATAATTTTTACGCGCGAAAGCAGAATGCTTCGCACGTCTTTGCCATCGTCTGGGCGTCTGTCCGTCTGTCTGTCCGTTTGTCACACTTGTGATCTGTATCAAAACGGTGCAAGCTAGGATCACGAGATCTTCACTGTGGGCTGCCCCATGGTCTCTAGTTTATCGTGACAAAATTTCGTGCCACTGGGTGCAGGGGTTCCCCTCGAACGAGGGCATCAAAGAGGGGTACCTCTTTAAAAAGACGTCATTTTGCCGTTATTGGCTCGAATAATGTGAAAACGGTTGCAGATAGGTACATACATGCTGCTTATCATAACAAGCACTGGTGACAGGCTTTTTGGATTTATCAACATCGATGATCTTGAATGACTATGAGCACCTCAAAAAAGGTTTTTAGTGAATTTATCGCAACTTTTGGATGCAGCGCACATTTCAACACTGAATTGCGACGAAATGGCTGCATGGAGATAGAGCAAGAAAACCTGCATACGAAATTTTCAGCATTCAACGTAGATTTTAGCAGTTCAAGTCCCGACACCCTAGGTTCAAGGAGGCCGGCGCAGGCGGGCGTCAAAGACAGCTACCCCACTAAAAAGTGGATATTTTACCGCAATTATCTCGTGTAGCGTGAAAACGGTTGCAGATAGGTCCAGACATGCTGCTTATCATAACAAGCACTAGTGACAGGCTTTTGAGATTTATCAACATCGATGACCTTGAACGACCTTGAACCCCCAAAAAGGGGTTTTCAGTGAATTTTTTTCGCAATTTTTGAATGCACTGCACATTTCTACACTGAATTGCGACGAAATGGCTGAAGATAGACCACGACAACTTGCATTTGAAATTTTTAGCATTCAACGTAGATTGTAGCAGTCCAAGTCTCTACCCCCTAGGTACAAGGAGGTTGGCGCAGGCGGGCGTCAAGGACAGCTACTCCCCTAAAAAGTGGTTATTTTACCGCAATTATCTCGTGTACGTAAAAACCATAGATGTGAAACGTTTACAACGTTTACAAAAAAAATCCTTGTAAACGCGTTTATTATTTTGTCAACGTTTATCTCAATAAAAATCACATGAGCGAAACGAAGCAAAATTATGACGGGAAGCCAAGCTATAGTGCATTGCGATCCATCACTGATAGAGTTCATTGGGTCAAGGTGCTAGTGACGGTAAACAAGACAACTCAACTTAGTTTTCACGTAGCTATAAGATTAAAGTGACTGAATTCTGGGCACTTTTGTAAAACGGTTGTCACAGAACTGGAGTAGGCCTAAGACATTCTTTGACAATGAAAAAACTTTTATTGGAATTTGGAATTATCCAAATAATAGGCCTCATATTCAAACTTACGCTCTGTGTACGTTTACTTTTAGTTTACAAACGTTTACAATCTTTTTCCTAATAAACGCATTTATTAACGTTTATTATAATTTTTTGACGTTTATCACATCTATGGTAAAAACGGTTGCAGATAGGCACAAACATGCTGCTTATCATAACAAGAGTGCACTGGTGACAGTCTTTTTAAATTTATCAACCTCGATGACCTTGAATTACCTTGAACCTCCACAAAAGGGGTTTTTAGTGAATTTTTTCGCAATTTTTGGATGCTGCGCACATTTCAACACTGAATTGCAACGAAATTGCTGAAGACAGACCAAGACAACCTGCGTATGAAATTTTCAGCATTCAACGTACATTTTAGCAGTCTAAGTCCCGACCCCTTAGGTTCAAGGAGGCCGGCGCAGGCGGGCGTCAAAGACAGCTACCGACCTAAAATTGGTTATTTTACAGCAATTACCTCGTGTACACTGTGTCTCAAAAAAGTCCCACTTTGTGATTGTCCATATCTTTGTCAAATATTGACCGATTTTCAAAATTTTTTCACTGGCACATTTTGTGGACAAGTAGCAGTAGTGTTATTATTAAACATACCACCACGCCTTAACTGCGTCTCTACACTACCATGTGAAACTCTTATTGTCAAAAATGTCTAAAAAGATATTAATACATATGCAAAAATTATTTTCTAAAAACAATTTTTCAACAATTTTTATATTAATATCTAATAATGTTTAGTTTTTGATACATTCCTTGTGTTTTTAAACAAAAGCAAATGACAATATTGTAAAAAAAATAATTTGAAAATAAGTTTTATGCAGTGACAATACACTGGTAATGTAACGTGCATTTAGCAATGGGGACAAAGCTTTAAATAAGAACGTTTTTGAGTTCAAAATGCAGTTTGCAAAAAATACTGGCAAAATTTCTTAAAATAAACAGAAACAGGGAAGGACTGGAACACATCACTAACTAGAAATTTGGGGCAAAGCCCAACGTGAGTCCGCCCGGCGCCCTAAGTCCGATTGGGGGAAATTAGAGGGAGGGTAGGTCAAAATTTTCCCGGCATCAAAGTCACGTGGCCCGAACTCAAATTCATTGGCATACGCCGAACGCGCATTGTCGACTTAGGGTAGGTCAACATGAGCG
>Ga0209367_1006710_pt1 | contig 15915 bp, 8 predicted proteins | sample WorMetLIZISLAND2_FD_187412 | JGI IMG/M metagenome (GOLD analysis project Ga0209367, IMG submission 187412) | Marine gutless worms symbiont microbial communities from Max Planck institute for Marine Microbiology, Germany - Olavius geniculatus... ... | reverse complement strand
CAGTTAATTCCACGTTGAATAAAAAAAATTGTGTGAACTTCAGTCCACTAACATCAGAGATTACGCGGCTAATGTTTACCCACCAAAATCAAATTTTTCGGAAGGCCATATTTCGGCCCCTAGGTGTTGCTGCACCCCGAAATTTTTGCACGCGCTAGAGAATCACCAAGTCTTACTAGCGCAGCCCCCACCGGGGACAGGAGCCCCCCTTACAACTTTTTTAAAAGGGGGGTCAAAAATTGGCTTAAAATGCAGTAAAGGAGTGCTTATAACTTCGGAGTTAGGGAATGTAGCCCGACGAAACTTAGGCACTTGATGTGTCTCTAGGTGGGGGTGTTAACGCAAGTACAACTTTTGGGGGCACCGCCCTTCTTAAAATTTGGGAGGGCAAAAATCGTGCAAAAATTGGTGCAATTTACGACAACTTTCGAGTTTGAGCGCAAATATCTCTGGAAGCGATGAAGATAGCGACAAAATCTAAACGACGTTGACGAGCACGATCTTTTGTGCGTTGAACAAAAAAAATTTTGTGAAATTCAATCCACTACGAACAAACTTATAAGTGCTCGTGTTGACCTACCCTAAGTCGACAATGCGCGTTCGGCGTATACCAATGCATTTGAGTTCGGGCCAAGTGACTTTGATGCCGGGGAAATTTTACCCTCCCCCCCAATTTCCCCCAGTCGGACTTAGTGCGCCGGGCGGACTCACGTTGGGCTTTGCCCCAAATTTCTAGTTCATTTTTGTTTACGGGCTGGGCTGGGCCAGGCCAGGCTTCAATTACACCAGGCTGGGCCGAAATATCACAAGTAGTTAATGGGCCGGGCCGAAACGACGTCAGGTTGGGCCGGGCCATGAACTTTTGGCCCGTGCAGAGCTTTAGTTTTAATATTTTACAGGATGGGCCAATAAAAACATGCCACTTTACTTTTGTTTATATTTTCGCCATTTATTGACTGATTTTCAACATTCTTTCACTGGCACACTCTGTGGACAATTTGCAATAATGTGATTATAATATATTTATAAATGCATCTCTGCAATACCTTGTGAAATATAAGTGAAATATACATATATAACAATAATAACAAACAAACATTTTGGTAAATGAAACAAAAAACACTTTTGACCAACATTGCAGTGAATGGTCTGTATGACACTAAACTGTTTGGGTCTAACACAGTCTAGTGTCATATGGATCATTTACTGCAGTGTTAGTCTGAAGTGTTTTTTTTTCATTTACCTAAATGTTTGATGTTATCATTGGCTTTTCTTACATTTTTATTTTACAAGGTAGTATAGAGATGCATTTATGGTGCAGCGTGATATATAACAATCGCATCATTGTGAATTGTCCGCATAGTGTGCCAGTGAAAGAATTCTGAAAATGGTCAATAATTGCCGAAGATATGGAAAAAAAGTGAAGTGGCACGTTTTTTATTGGCCCACGGTGTAGGTACACAGTCTTATTTAAGCATACTGTTCTAGTTTCTGTTCAGTTGTAGTATGTTTAATTGATATTTATATAAACAGGATCAGTAATCACTTTTCACACTGCTTAGTTACACTGTGCCCACAATACACTCAGTTTATTCTGCTTTTTCATACATTTTTACGCGCAACAGCAGGTACTGCTCTAGCGCGTCTTAGCCATCGCAATTCTGTCCGTCTGTCTGTCTGTCTGTCTGTCCAGCACATGGGTGAATCGGTCAAAAACGGTGCAAGCTAGGATCACCAAATCTTCACCAACGGCTGCCTGGTAGACTCTAGTTTCAGGAACTGTGAAGCTTTTCCATAAATTCGAAAGGGTCGCCCTGAATAAGTGCGCTAAATGAGAAGGGGGTTGGGAAAATTTGCAATATCCAGCCGATACGGCGTTTGCTCAACGAGACGCGTCATGCCGTCTGGTGAGTACGAGTAAAACACTATAGACACTATAGCCGTGGGTCATCTGGGGCCCTCTGGCGACTGACTTAGACTTTGTTTTACTGGGCTTTCAAACATGCACCACGGCTGTTGCGCATTCCCATTTGCATTAGCAGGGCTTTTCTTGTTTGTTATAGTTTTCACAGTGCTTGGTCACTTGGTTGCACCAATGTTTTCTCTACGATGAATGACTGTTTATGGGTATACCGTCTATGTGTATAACTTTGCCACCCAGTAATTCAGCCATTAACTCCGTCTGTCTATGGTTAGATGCAATGAGTACTAGCGAAAGCTGGGTTGTAAACAAGTATACTTTACATTGGGCCATCCCTGTATCAGTGCTCTGGCTGAGGGCAATAGAGATCAGGGCCACCTTATGGGTCTTATGGCTTGGAAGGACTTTACTTGACTTGGTGGTGTTGGACTTGTGATGGTGAGGTCCTGGGTTTGACTTCTGGTTGGGTCACTATCGAGTGGTTACTGCTTGGATGGGTGACTGAATTTCGGCAGACAGGTGAACCATTTCAGCAAACCAACTATCAAGTCAGCTCAGCCTTCGATCCCTCCGGGTTAGATAAATCGAGTACTAGCCTGTCTGGCTGGGGTTGTGGCAGAGCGCGCATTCATCTGTGACGATAGTATTTTTGTAGACTTTACATTGGTTGTGGCTGATTGACACAGGTCAGTGAATGGTTCGGCTGGTAATGTCAGCATGCTGTCTGCTGGCTCTGCAGATGTTGTATCTCCTCGACATTTCATTGTGGAAAAAGGTCTCAGTGATGCACGTGGTCAAGTTGATGCCAGGGTGCAGGTAATACATTCACTGATAGATTATTTGTCTGCAATGGTTGCCTGGTGATTCAGTTGTGTTTCACTGGTCGTTAATCAATTTATCTCTTTATTTAGTTGTTTATTTGTCAGTTGATTGATCTGTTAATTGTTTGATTGATGTTGATGATGAAAAAGCAAGTGACTGTTTGGATGATACTATTTATTACCACAGTTTTTAGCACCATATGAGAGCGCAAATCCAGAAGTTTAATTTTTTTTTGTCTAGCATGGGATATGTTCACGTTTTCCATTTACTTGGACCATTTCTCACTTACGTGCAGAGTATTCATATTGTCATTAATTACATTATTGTTTTCTTTATTTTTATAAGTGTTATAAAATTGTACTGAGTATGAATACTGTGTTTGTACTGAGTTTCCTGAATGGAGCCTGTTGGTTGAACATTAACGCTTAAAGTCCAGGTCGCATCATTTTACGTAACTGTTATAAAGCACTAATTGGTTTAATCAAATGCTTATTTGTCAATATTCATTAATCTTTTGGTTGCTAGTACATTTTAATATCCTAAAAATCACGTTTAATTACTCAACTTTTTCTTTTCTTGGCTTCGGCCATATTCCGAACTGTGACATCATCTGCAGGAGAGTTTCTAACTAGCTTTATTGCCTTGAAGACAAATGAAGCTTAATTTATGGCCAAATAGCCTCAAAAAGGCCAAATTTGTCATCAACAGTTAACCCACTGAAAACCACAATATTCCAGCACATTATTAATTTTACTAACTGCACACCTCTGGTATTGAACAAATAAACAATGACGTAATTTCTGATGTCATCTACTTGTACTATAAATCTAACATTATTCTGAGGAAAATTAACGGATTTTGTATTTTTAAATGCGAATGTCGGTTTGTTACCCAAACGTACTGTGAGTGACAGCATCAGTGTTTGTGGCACGTTCGGGTGAGTTAGGCTGGCACAACATATTTGTGATAAAATTACTTCAAAGCGTTGTTTTCATTTTAGTTGAGCAGTGTATTATTAATTAGTGTTACATTTTTCACATATTTAGCCAATATCGTTTTTTGTGCGACTTGGACTTTAATGGGAATTGCCAATACATGCCAATAACAGAGTGTAAGTTATCAGTAGTGTATGTGTAGTTTCATGAGTAGTTAATTTATTTATAAAGATCAAGGTGGGTGTAATTCATGCAAGTTCTGGAAATTCTTCTTTTTCGTATCGTTTCATACAATTTTTTTTATGATTGCAGTTTTGTTTTAAGCTTTTCACAAGGTGGTATTTTTCCTGAGTTGTTCGTAAGTTTGATTAATGGAGAATTAGCCCCGGGAAGTACAAAAAGTAATTAGCATGAATCCGTTGTTTGTCACTGGTCGGTGGTTTGCGGTGGTGCAAAGGACACAGTGCTGAAGAAGTTGGCGGAGTTTAGGAGCAACGATGAGAAGTTGCTGGGTGCGTCCCAGCGTCAGTTCAGTGACACATGTGCTCAGCTGGATCAGAATATCATTCACTCCTGGCAACAGCTAAAAGCTGTCGAACTCAAACAGTGTGTCATACTTCACTAGTACTGCTGTTGCAATTTTTATCAGGGCAGTTTTATTTCTGGTGATAAAAATAGCTTCGGTCAATTGAGCTGTTAGTTTTTTTAGCGAACCGTACTTAAAGGTACCTATATGCCAAAATTAACGTATATATTCTATCCATTTTTCTAAAATTGCATAAGCGCCTAGCATTTTGTCAACACGGAGAAATTTACCTTTGAAATCAACGATCTACGAAAGTCACGCACAAAACGCGTCGCCATATTGGCATGTAGGTGCCTCAGGTGACTTCATCACACTAGCCAATAAACATCATGAATATTTATGGCCTAGCCTAGACTGATGACGTTACCGGCTGAGCCATTAATATTCATGACGTCTCTAAGCTAGGCTCATGACGTCACCTGAGGAACTGGTATTTTTGCCTAACGTAACGTAATGCCGCATTTCATTTGAAATTGCAAATTAATTTCGTATATTTATGAAGCTCAAATCAACATCTTATATATGCAAGGCTAGATGTCTAATTTAAATCTACATAAATTGTGCGAGTGAGTTTGACCGTGGCAGCGGATTTTTAAGTAACAATATTTTATATTTTAGCCGTTTTTTATCCATTTTATCCATTTAAGTAACAATCGAGTTGTTGTCGTGGTTGTCGTCTGTCCACCTGTCTCTCTGTAATGGATGTATTGAGGCTAAGCTTTAGCGTGTAGTGAAAAACTTTTTACACGAATAATTAGCCACATGTGTTAAACTCGGGGATGCAAAATTTTAGCCATCTACTCCAAGAGGAACATTCTGAAATTTGGAGTTGAATGTATGGGGGAGTTTCCAATGGAGAACTGGCTGCAGCCATATCTCAGAAACGGTGGGAGATAGGGCTTAGGTTACTACTAATCACTAATAGGAAGTAGCGTATGCCCTGTCAGATTTGATGGAAATCATTGACCTTGGATGACCTTGAAAGCCATTACATGCTGTTGTGGCTAAACGGTATGAGAAAGGGCCTAGATTGCTATCGATCATTGACAGGAAGTCGCATGTTGGCTTTTGAATGACATAAAAATTATCAACCTTGGATGATCTTGAAGGTCACTGACAACCAGTACGGTCGGCTATTTTAGCGACCACTGGGTTTTTTTGTAAAAATTATTTTGCTTCTGTTTTACAAACTTGGTACTGAAATAATTAGCAAATAAATAAGTTATGCACCATAATTTTCCCTGCACCAATTCAGTTGAAATCACAGTATTGATGTTTGGTTTTATTCACAGCTGTATCACATGTTCTCTGTTGCATAACGAAATTTGTTATCTTGGCTCAAATCTGTTGCTGCACAGCTTTGTCAAATTTAAATATTTAGCTGTATAACTATTTGTTTTCGTTCAGTCATGATAATATAGTGCGTGCAATGTTTATTTTATGATTATAAACTTGGGGGTATTAATGTTTAATAGATTTATTTTTTGTTAAATAAGTATTCTTCCTGTTTAGTTTTTGAATTTTTTTTACTGGTATTTCATTCTTGTCTACTATTATTTCATATATTTTGCATCACCTCGTGTCTGGTATATAATCTGGTGGTATTCATATAGCAAGTTAGAGGTGGTCATTTAATGCAGTGAATTTTTTTTTGCTAGTTGCTTAGTTATTACATTAGTATGACAGTGTGTAATTGGTTTTCTGGCTTCCATATAGAGAGCTTGTGACACTAAATTGTGTTATAACTTTGTGTGAGCAGAAGTGAAGATGCGAAAGGCAAACACCATAGACTGCGTGAATCACATAGAATTCATGCTAAGGTGACAAACAGTGACTGCATATGTTTTAAGCATATGTGTTCTAAATTGTGATTATGCCGACAAAAAGTGCAGTGATTTGTATTGTCTTATTTGACCGCTTTGTTAATTTTAATAAAGAAATTTCCAAATTTGATCACTTTGTTGACAGATTATTTTACAATATTTACTCATGGATTGATTTTACATTTTTTGCAAACTTTGTCTGAGAAGTAAATTAGTTTTAGGCTGTTTATGCAGGAACAGCTGGAAAGGTTGGAGATGGCCGACAGAGAAGTGCAATTGAAAGAGCGTCAGCGGATAATTTCAGAGCTGGTTCCACTTCACAAGACCATACAGTCGAACGGCACTCGTCTGTCGTCGATGATATCATCGTGTCATCATGCTGAGCACTTGCATTCGTCGGTGTCGGGTGGCGTAGATGTAATGAAGAGGATTACAGCCAAGGCCCAGAGTACCTTGAGTCGCGCTCAGCATGGAGACGCCACATCTAGCGATGTCAGCATGGTCCTGGAACTTGTTTCCCAGTCTTGCAAGATTATCGACTCTGCGGCTGTGCACATCGGTAAGAGATGGTCTCATCTGACAATAGTAATATTGTTGACATTGGCCATGAACCTTCAGACCAAGCCTAGCAACTTGAGTCACAGATCTGCCTAGATAGGTATTAGGTAGCTCACATTTACCATTGCCATTTATAACTACTCGCCCTTAAAACTGATGCTCGTTTTTTTTCTTATCCAGCAGAGGGTAGAAGGCTGAGTTGACCCAGTGTTTGAAGATGGTTTATTTTTGTCGGCGTTTTTCCATATTATACATAATAACAATTTAATGAAGACTAGTTCATGATGTTGTGTAATCAGTCGGTGACGTCTTTCATCTTTTTCTGAGTTTCTCGTTGGATGATACCTTTCTTCACTGTTGTTTTTCGATGTATCTATCTGTGTGAGCAGATGAAGCAAACAGACGGGGAGATGAAGCTGCTGCTGCTGCTGCTGCAGAGCAACAGAAGCAGAATGATGTGACGCCAAAAGATGCACAGCAAACTCCACAGTCGAGACTGCCAACACCTGTTGCCACGTCAACGCCAGTATGCTTCTTCATATTGTACAACATTATACATCACGACTGGCAAAAATATTCAACCAACAGAGCAAAATTTTGCTCAGATATTGTGAATTACCAGTAGCATTCTTTCAGCTACACTGCTACATCTGCTAAAAATTCTGTATAAATTCGTTGTTATTCAACTGAGTTACGAGGACATAAGTATTGCATCTTTTTTATTTGAGCAGTGTGCAGCTAAAAGGCAGTGGCTTTGTGCAGAGCTGCTGTGTACCCAGAGCCACTCACATAGTGCAGTTGATTGGTTTCATCTGGCATGACGTCATGGATTCAGTGCTTGTTAACTAAACAAAATTGTATGTACATGTATGGTGATAATGTCACTGAATGCGTAAACTAAACTGTAATCTATAATCTATATGCTTGCAGGTATCTTCTAATGATGCTGTAGTGAATTCTGATTCTGCACTGTTACAAAACCCGCCGTCAGATCTTCTCAACTGGTATCAGTCTTTGCAGGCAAAGCTCACCGAGACCACGTCCATGTTAGAGAGCTTTGTCAAAGATACAAAGGTTTCGTGTTTCTTCTTTGTATGCTTGGTTTTTCTTTGCTTTTTACACACATATAAGTTGGTATAGAAAAGTAAGACACCAAATTTATGTCATGACTTTGAAATCTCATACAATCACTCTTGCATTGTTGCTGCATTGTCTACTGCATAAATGTAGTCTTCTTAGTTTTTGTTTGTTTGTTTTTGTTTTTGTTTGTTTTTTTTTATTTTTATATATAATTATGTGGACCTCATTTTATGCAAGTGAGACATGAGAAGTGACTTTGAAGATCTTGTGTGCATACCGGGGCAGTTGTATTATCTCCAGAAATATTAATGTGTCTTTTACATTTGAATTTTTAAAAATTTTAATTTGTATCTTTTGTAATTGTATATTGACACTGTCTTGTGCAAACAAGACAAGACTGGCTAGCTGGATGACTTAGCAGACTGACGTTGCTGTAGCTACAAATCAGTCAGTCATTCGGTGGGTAAATCCTTTCAAACAATGCTCTCAGAGGTGCCTGTGATGGCATGATCAAAAAGCCATGGCCTAGGGTATGATTTCTAACACTGTTTACTAACATTACACTCTTTTAGCATAAATGGAATGTCCTTTCACTAAACGAGTTACAAAGCCATATTTTTGTGTAGTATGTTGTTCTCAAGAGTGTTTGTTAGCTGTGTCTGTTTCATAGGCAAAGTCAGATCGGTTTATCCTCCAGCAAGCAGTCAACATTACTATCAACGCCATCTCTACAGTTGCCGGCTCACTTCTGCTTGAAAAGCTTCAGCGACTGCTGTGCCTGTTTGCCAGGAATTCCGTTGATGTTGGGAATCGCCAGATCTCTACCCGATGTCATCCATTAGCGCTGCTTTTCTGCAAAGATTTGCTCGCCAAGGGAATTGTGGTGCGTCCACATTGTTGTTGTTTTTGTTTCCGTAGCCCAAGCACCTTTTTTTCATTTATATGATGATTTGAAAACAATGCAGAATAGAAAACAGACTCATTTGTACTTTTTGTAGCCAGGTTTTTGTTTCTTTCCTTGTCCTGTATCTCTTCTAATCAAGCAGTTCTTAGAATTTTAAGTTTGAGTTGTTCTTTGTGTTTTGTGTTTCATAAAGTTAAACTTTCTGTAAAGGTTAAACTTTTTGTTCTGTTATTATGTGTATTTGCAATCCTGCCTGGAAAGGCCATCCCCAAAATGACTTACATTGTGTCGGGTGGGACGTTAAACCCTACTCGCTCACTCACTCACTTATGTCTGATAAACCCATGTCAATTCAGCATGGGCATTCTTTTGTCAGTCATTAGGCACAGTGTGTACCAGCAAAAACTGATATGTAAACACCGTAAACGGGCATACCACTAGCCTCCCATATTCGTGGTCTGGCATTCTACAACTGTTAAACTGTTGTCTAAGAAGAGCTAAGAAAACAGAGATTAGTGGTCAGAAAGAACCTTTTGTTTTACATTTTACATATTGTAATGCTGTTTCATGTGGTGTTGCGATCAACAGAAACAAGGCCACAAGCAGGGGTCATCCAATCATGATTCAGAGTTTGCTTACGCCAGCGTGGCAGTCGGGGTTTGGTGCAAGCATCCGGACATTGGCGATCTTATCTTGGCGTATTTTCACTTGCGCTGTCCTTACCTTGTTCCGTACTATGTTCCACATAACACCAATGAGTCCCTGACAGAGTACTACAAGTTAGTCTTCTGTTATTTATGATTCTGATGTAGACTTTCTATTATCTACACTATCTTTGCCCTTGGCTGAGGACCCTGAAGACAAAGTAACATTGCTTGTTGAAAAAAACCAGTGTGTTTCTTACGTGATTTTTCTCTTGCTAACTGTTTCTGCCATGCTGTTCTATAAGAACTGCCAAAAGCATGAACAGCGCATTAACGCAAAATCGTTTTTTACAACTGATTTTACTTTTAGCTTAGTATTTTTACGCACGAAAGCAGCTACTGCTTCCAGTGCATCTTAGCCATTACAGTTCTGTCTATCTGTCTGTCACACGGGAGGATCAGTCAAAAGTGGTGCAAGCTAGAATCACCAAATCTTCACTGTTGGCTGCCTGGAAGACTCTAGTTTCAGGAACCGTAAAGCTTTTCCATAAATTTGAAGGGGGTCACCCTAAACAAGGGCAGTAAATGAGAGGGGGTGAGCAAAATTTACGATTTTTGGCCAATAAGTCATTGTATCTCAGTAACGGTGCCAGATAGGACCTAGGTTACTATTAATCACTAATAGAAAGTCGTACATTGGCTGTCGATTGGCGCCGAATTCAGTGACCTTAAATGACCTTAAACGGCAAAATAGGGGGTTCTATGGATTTTTTGGCGATTTCGGATTGCAACGCAAGTCTATATCATTCACAAGGTGGCGCCACACAACTATCGTTATGCGATCCAGATAGAGAATTTGGTATTTGTATATTAACTTAGCGTGAACACCCCAATTTTCAGCTAAACTACTGAACCGGAACTGCTATAGCCTTCGCACGTCTCGTGAGCATTAGCTCAAAATTTTTATTACATTTCTTAACCAGCTATTGGTTGCAGCACAAAATAAATACGTTTCATTCATTTATTCATTCATTCATAACATGGGTTCTGGTGATCCTGCTGCAGACATAACGGTTGCTAGCAACATCATTGAAGCAGTTACAAGTTCCAGTACTTGGGCTCTATTTAGTCATCTACTATCCTGATCTACAGGGTTGGCCAAAAACCGGTACAGTTTTTGCTATGCCAATAACTACATCAAGTGCATGGCAAAGGAGGCCACTCTTAATTTGTCGATGTACGGGGTGAGCCAAAAAATGGCACAATTTTTTTATTCCAATAACTTCATCAAATATTAACCAATTTTCACAATTCTTGAATTGTTGGAATCGGGAGAAAATTTGTAGTAACACTATCACTAAATGTCTCACCACATTACATATGTGTTGCTGCACTACCTTGTGAAGTGTCGGAAATTGCACTCAGTGCTCAGTGGTGTTGTCGGCTTGAGTATGCTGTCCAGCAGCAAGGCAAACACGCTGAACATCTCTGGAATATCTCTGGAATGGGTTTCATGTGAAAACTGTGAGATGTGACAGTTACTTTGCAGAATGACTATGACTATAAATAGGTTGTTAATTTCTTACAATGCATTGTTACAGATATTGTTTTTTTTCAGTTGTTGCTTTTAAGACACTGATATTTTACTAGATATTGTAGCGACACACTTGAGGTGTGGTGGGATCTTTAGTGTCGGTGTTACTACAAATTTTCTCCTAATTCTGGCAGTGAAAGAATTTTGAAGATTTTTTCAATATTTGATGAAGTTATTGTCATATAAAAAAAGCCCACCCTGTACATCAACAAATTGGAGTGGCCTCCTTTGCCATGCACTCGATGCAGCAGTGCTGGTGACAAAAGGGTTAGGACTCCAAGCTACATGCAAGTCCTGTTGTATGGAGCTGACACATGGATCGTACTGCCAGAAGACACACTCAGATTACAATTCTTCCATATGTTATGCCAACGCCAGATACTGGGTGTGAAGTGGCAGGACCATGTCAAGAACGTCGACATAGCCGACAGGATCAGTCTGCCAAACAGTGCAGATATCATCAGCAAGAGGCGCCAAGCACTGTTTGGTCACGTTGTTAGACTGGATGCCACCACAGCTGCACACCAAGCATTGAATCAGGTCATTGCAATGAAAGGTGGTCAGAGTTCGGGAATAAACTGGCAAAGATTTTCTGAGCATCCTCGAAAAACATGGATACAGCAGATCGGTAACAGAGCACCGGCCAGCTGAGACAGATGTGGCATAGTGCAGAGAAACAAACGTGGACGTGAACGGGGAGTCGCTGCAGCGGACCACAGCTGTCTGTATGTCATGATGATGATCATTCATTCATTCAGTCATTCACTCACTCACTTTCTTGGGATTCCTGTTTGCTTGCATTTCTATTTTTTGACATCGTTTTTACGTAGTAGTTCTGCGTGTAATTTTGTGTAGTTTTTTTAGTTTTAGGCTTTCATTTTTTCTTACCTTATTGTCTATCTCGTATTTTATGTTGACTTTTGGTGTAAAAAAATTGATGAGTGCTGTGTGGTTGTTATCATTATTAATATTATTGCATGGTTTAAACACACAGGTCATTCACAATGGTGAAGAATTACAAGTTGAATGCTGTTGCTGTTCTGTGTAGAAAGCTTGGCTACAGTGTATCAGCAGACGGTACGGTGGAACAGCAGAACGAGTTCCTGCGTCGAGTGAGTGGCTACACTCGTCTTTACGCCGCACTGATAATCACATCACCACCTCCGGCCCCAGGCAGTGGTCCGTCCTCCGTCCATCCACATGGCATTGAACATGCCTGGTCATGGCTGAGTCACATAGTCAACGTTGAACCTCGACCCGACGTGACCGCCACAGTTCTCCTTGAGTTCCTGTCGGTGGCCGGTCACTCTCTGTGGCGGACCTACCACCGGCAGTTTGTCAAGCTTGTACAGAGCATGTTCACTGACTATCTGCCTCGTGTTGCAGCCGTCAGTCTCGCCGGCGCCGGCGGCCCAGTCACTCGCCTCGAATCCTTGCTCAAGTCTTGCATCAACGGTACCATTCCGGCGCCGAAGGGACTTTTGTCACAGAGTTTCTGGAACACCTGATGTGTTTCTGCTGCCACGTTCTTCTGGTCTGTAGCCGGACTTTTTTTAGATGGGGTTTGATCTGTGAAAACCCGTTAATAGGAATGCATGCCTTTCTGAACATGTGCTTGATATACTTATATACTTATAGCATTGACTGTAGCGCAGTGATTTTTGACTAGGTAATTTTTTGGATCGTAGTGCAACATATTGATTGCTTGAACAATTACGTTCATGTCTGTGTTTGCTTCACTTCTGAATATTTGGCAGAGCATAATGGCAATTAAACGTGTTAGTGATCTGAGGAGTGATAGCTGTACTGACACTGTTTTTGCCTATTTGCCAGTTTTGACTAATGCAGTACTGTGTGAGTGATGCTTTTATGCACTAATTTTGATGCAAGTCTAGCATCTACGCTCTTATACATGTATTAAATAAGACAAGTGCTTTTTTGTTTTTTTGCATATTTTCTGTTGTTGAGATGAATTGATGAAGTGATTGCATCGATTAGCGCCTAATTTAATGACCTTGAATGACCTTCAACTCCAAAATATGGGGTTTTGTGGTTTTTTGGCGATTTTGGGCTGCGACACAAGTCTATATCATGCACAAGGTGGCGCCACGGAAGTATTGTTATGCGATCCAGATAGAGAATTTGGTATTTGTATATTAACTTAGTGTGAACACCTCAATTTTCAGCTAAACTCCTGAACCGGAACTGCTATAGGCTTTCACGCGTCTCGGGAGCATTAGCTCAAATTTCTTGTTATTACTGCATTTGCTTAGAATGTCCCCTCCAGCACGAACGCAAGCGGATGGACGTTGACGCAACTCGGCAACAACACGTTCAATAACGCGCGACCCAGAGCGGCTCACTCGCTGTTGATGCGTCATTTCAGTTCGTCAATGTACGATTTTGAAATAAACACGACTAGTGTTACATACGCAACAGGTTTTCAATGATCAGGCCTATATGGTCTCAGTGATTTTTTGAGCTGACGCATGCGCTCTCCAATATGAATTCTTTGTTGTATACGACCAAACTATGACTTCTGCATTTCAGAAGGTAGTGTAGCAACGAAATTAAGGTGAAATGGGCTAAAGTGTACTCACGTCAAGTTTTTTTTTATGATGCTGTGTGCCAAAAAATATCAAAATCGGCTAATGCTGCACGGAGTTATTCGAAAAGTAAAAGTGGCGTGTTTTTATTGAGACACAGTGTAGTGTCAAAAATGCACCAAAACACTTCATTTTTGTATAAAAATTGTCAAATTAACGCATTATTTAACGTAATAATGCGTTAATAAATTAATTTGCGTTAAAAAATTAACGCGCGTTAAAATAATTAATGCACGTACGTAAATTTATGTTAATTTACTAAATTCCGTGAAGCAAAAATTCCAATAGGCCTATTCCGTTAAACTGTGGTTACTTGACAATCGAATGAATTCAAGTAAGTAAACTGTAGTTGCCGTTCTATCATTACTGCAAATAAAGAAGTATTTTGACGACAGGCTAACAGACAGACGACACATCGTGCCATAGACGCCCTGGCATAGCTGTTGCGCGTCAAAAAAGATAGGGTGAAAAGACAGGAAAGGGAGGTTGAATTTAGAAACCCTCCCCGTTAAAAGAATCTCGCGACATGTAACCCAGATAGTGGCCGTTGCGTGTGATATGAATACAAGCTGTCGGTATGGTTTGGCTCATTAGGTCGTTTCTTTGTCGTGCAGTTAGCGTGTTTAAAGGTGCTTTCTCACTGCGCGCGTCAACGCGCCGCACGTAAAGCGCGTCACGCGGCGTACGGCGCGTTGACGCGCGCAGTGAGAACGCACCTTTAGGCTACTGCAGCGAGATTTTTTTATATCGTGACATAGGCCTATCAGTGATCACACGCTGACTGTTGTTGTCAATACTGAACATAAGCTACAATTTACAAGACTGACAGCAAACAGAAATTTATACGACATTTCAGCCTGTTTTTAAGTCACGTTCAACGCGAAGGTATAGCTTCTGTCTGCAAGTATGTCTGTTTCTACACTGTGTCTCAAAAAAACATCCCCGACATTTTCGACTGTAACTTGAAAACCAGTTATCAGATTTTGACAATTTTTGGTACGAATATTCCCGCCACAGCTTGCTATCAAATGACCGTTCAGTTTCCCATCTCACCCAATGTATGCTTCTGCACTACCTAGGGAAATCAGATCAAGCGAAATATGTGTTAAAATAAACAGAAACGTGAAAAAACATCCCCGACATTATCGATCGTGACTCGAAGGAAAATTAGCGCATTTTAATAATTTTTGGCAGCAATATTTCTGACACCACTGGCTATTAAGTAAGTGTTTTAGTTTCCACCTCACCCAACGTCTGCTTTTGCACTACCTGGAGAAAGCAGACCAAGCATAATGTGTGTTGAAATGAATGGAAAAAACGTCGATAAATTCCATCTTATCCTAGCCTGTGGGCCCCAACAGCCGGTCTGACTGTCATGCAGCAGTGTGTCTACCAGATAAAATTTAGGAATGTTTGTGAAGTAAAGAAGCGACTGGTACAGCCTGGATTAGTCTGGAGCAGAACATTATCGATGCTGCTGTCACTGAATGGAGAAAGCGTCTCCTTGCTTGTGTTCGCATAGTGGGCCAACACTTCAAACAATTTTACTGCAGGCAGTTAAAAAATGGACAACTGGATAAAATGTCTGCCCGTGTCAGAAATGTGAACAAAATGTGTTTTATGTGTTATGTTAATTAAGCAATCATATCGCATTGGATAAAAAGTGATATTTCGCTGGTTGTATTTTCCCCAGGTAGTATAGAAACAAACGTTAGGTGAGGTGCGAAACTAAATGATCATTTGATGGCAAGTTGTCAGGAATATTCGTACCAAAAATTATCAAAATCTGATAATTGATTTTCAAGTTACAGTTGAAAATGTTGGGGATGTTTTTTGAGACACAGTGTATATGGACCTCGTCGTCTGAAATAAATGATTGATTGATTGATTATGTGCCGTCATTTCCACAGTAACCGTCCAGACTTTAATATAAGAAGTTCGGCTGTCGCTAGGATAGCCGACGGTACTGGTTGTAAGTAACCTTCAAGATCATACAAGGTCTGTGATTTTCAGGTCGTTTAAAGCCAATATTTGACTTCCCATTAGGGATCAATAGCAACCCGTGCTCTATTTCGCACCGCTTAGCTGCAATAGCGCGTAACGGCTTTCAAGGTCATCCAAGGTCAACGATTTCTATCTCGTCTGACAGGGCGTATGTCACATCCTATTGGTGATTAATGGTAACCTTGACCGTATGTTTCACCGTTTCTGAGATATGGCCATTGGCCAATTTTCCATTGAATTTCCTACCCCTTAATCACACTCACACGGTAGTGTGAGTGTTGTAAGGACGACCTTCAAAGTATATGGGAAAATGCAAACTTTGACCCTCAGCCAACCAAAAACCCCTGAACCGATCGTCACCAAATTTTAATGGCGTGATTACGTCATGGACGCCTACCACCAAACAAAATTTGGGCTCAATCCGCCCAGGGGTTTTTG
>Ga0209367_1006709_pt1 | contig 15917 bp, 9 predicted proteins | sample WorMetLIZISLAND2_FD_187412 | JGI IMG/M metagenome (GOLD analysis project Ga0209367, IMG submission 187412) | Marine gutless worms symbiont microbial communities from Max Planck institute for Marine Microbiology, Germany - Olavius geniculatus... ... | reverse complement strand
ACTAGGAACAGTTCAAAGGGCAACTAAAGACACATTTGTTTGATTGATTGAGACTGTGGCGCCTAGTGACTTCTGCTTTTAGGCGCCGTGTATAAATCCGCTTTATTATTATTATTATTATTATTAAATTGTTCAGTGTTCACCTTTAATATTTCGTACTGGTTAATCAATCGCCAAATTTATCATTCATGAGTACATCCAATCCAAACTAAATACATGTGTTACCATATAAATTCTCCATATAGTGAGCTGGCCAGTGAATACGGAGTATACAGACCTATTTTACTACAGACGGTGATCATGAGCTGAGCTACAGTGTGGCTGTCATCGACCATCAGAGTCTTAACCGACCCATCCAGCATTTTCACTCTCAACACCCGATGCTTTTTTTTGTACTCCAACAGGTCCTGACATACACACAGTACTACACATAACAAAGTGCTGGACTCGTGATCAAGAGCCTGTGGGTTCAACTCAGTACATGATGTCTTCTTGTATTCTAACAGGTCCTCACATACACAGGTATCTCCTATCATCAATAACTTCTACCTGACCATCAACTAACTACTTAGTCGCCTGCTTGAAATTGTGGCTGGGTGGCATAATCGTCGACGTGACAGATGCGTGAGACCATTAGGCTGTGGGTTCAATTCCCTATCGGTTCGCCTCCAGGCAAACTGTTCACACACATCTGCCTATCTTACCAAGCAGTGTGATAAGTCTCTACCAACCAAAAGACAGAGACGGTCTGCTGCTGGGTAAGCACTAAGTAACAGCAGACCCTGAACTCAGAGCAAGTAATGATGGTCTACTGCCATGCTTATGAATGACTGTCAGCTGTATGACTGATTGCACAAAGACCAAAAGCAGATTATCCCAATGCTTGCATCAAGTAAGAGCTTTTTAACTTGAACTCAGCTATAGTTCGGTATTCAAGCCAATAAACTGTTATTGAAGCATCAATAGTAAAACGGAATAAAACAAAGACAAAAGTAATTTGACAAATGGCGGAACTGATCCTCGTTTGCATTCGCCATGTGGCAGCATGCTTAACACAATGCACCGTTGGACCCTATAAGTGCACTTGCTAAATGCTATCGAAACACGTCAAACGGTTTGAACAAGGTGTACGAATGTGACAGAGGACAAACAGTCAGCCCACACCATGGAGAAATGCGTAGGAATAAGTGAAATCCCCTGCATTGTAAAATAATACCAGTTCCTCTCACCCCATTCCTGAGGAGATAATACTCCAGTGTACGCGCTGACTCCAGCCAAACTCCTTTCTTTGGGTCCTCGTCCGACAAGAACAAACCAAACTCCTGAGCTGTGAAACACAACGAACACATTTAATTTTTTTAAAATGACAGCACAAGTGTTGGATTTAAGCAGGCTACAACTACGAGTTTACAGTTAAACTGATGACAATACAAAATATTGTAAACAGATAAAAAAACAGACCACAACTGAGATCAAAATTACAATGTATAGACAAAACTATTTACTAGAAAGCTGATTAACACTGATGGAAAATGGGAAAAAGCAATTACAAAACCTAAAAGATATTGGCATCTGAAATGCAAACCAGGTGCGTTCTACGCCTGTCAACTGAAGCCGAGTGGAAAGGAGGTAACAGACAATGCCAGCAGCCATTGCTATTAAGAACAGATTTGCCAGAAAAAAATTTAATAGTACACCACTAGTTTAGCTCAAACAAAAAAAAACACAGAATGTGTATATACAGCTTTATCATAAACGAGAATGAATGGTGAGCCGTGGAATTTCTCAAACTAAACTGGCGCATGCAATTGGACAAAAACTTCCCTCGCGCCATATTTATGTATGACATTAATAGCCAGAGACTGCGATGTCATGTTTATGTGTCTCTGATGTATTATAGTCTGACTCAATGTGTGAACAGGTCGAGAGTCGAGGGCAAGATCTGACATCAGGAGTGACAGTTTTAACGTTTTTTTTAAACATAAATGATCCTACTAATGTCTGCCTGTAACCGGATTTCATACTAGGCATGTGAACCATGCAATAAAAAAGTTCCAGCTTAAGGCCGACGCCAAGCACTTGGATGAAAGCCAAGGCCATTCGTAGGTCAAAGTATTGCATTAAAAGATTTCTACAGGGTATAGTATGTGGTCAGAAAACTAAATACTCTTTACTTAAGTTATTTACTTACTCATATTTGTGGCTATTTCTTACCACTACATCTCAGCACAAGTGCGGCCTAGAGCACCGTGCTGTATGGCAGTCAATTCATATCAAATGAAGACAGACAACCCAGTTCATTATTGCATGTGCTGTCACCTATTTATATTTACACCTCTCTATTGAACGTGGCCGCAGGCCTATACAATGTAATAGTGTTGTTGGCAGTCACCTACGGCCTGTCATCAGTTCAATGTCCTCTATATGACCGCCGTAATATACAGGCTATGAAACGGTCCACTGGTTTAACAAGCTGAAACAACTTCAGCAAAAAGGATCAGTAGAACATCTCCGAAATGATTAATATTACTTGCAAGTCCACAGCAAATCAAACCAAGTGGACAGTTCTACAGTTAAATATGAAACTCTTCAATTCTTAGCAGGCTAAAATGACAGATAATCAACGTTTATAAATCTAATTTTATTTCATATAGGACATGTCAAAAAAATATTTAATCGGTGGAAGTCATAGTGAAAAACATTTTCATGTTGCAGATACATGTAACGACAAATTTTTACCAACTCTACTGTATATCACATTAGAGAAAGAGTCTGCAGATGCGCTTTACACATGTATTTTGGATTGAACTGAATTGGTATATTGCAGTACGTACCATTGCCCTGGTTGGCTTCAGGGATCTTATCGCGGACGATGCGACACGCATCAAAGACCTGAAGACCCGGGTCAAACTGCATCGTCTTGACAACGCTACTGCCAACCACGCTCACTCGCAGCGACAGCGTCGCCATGGTGATGAGTCACGTCACCTAGCAACCGACGACGCTATCAGCTCCTTGACAACCTAGACACACGCACAGGCCATGTTCACCTGCTACTCGCTGATGACAAACGTATGAGTGACGCTAGGCCTGTAAAATGTGATCTGATATAAATGGTTTTTGGGCCGACCGTTAAGCTGTAAGCTCAAAGGTCAGCCCTTTCTCATGATTGTCGTCTGTCCGTCTGTCTGTCGTCCACCTGTAACGGATGTATTAAAGCTAACGGGTGGGGCGTAGAGCAAAACTTTTTACACGAATAATTAGACATGAAGGTTAAACTCGGGCATGCAAAATTTCAGTGATCCACTCCAAAGGGAACATTTTCGAATTCGGGGTTGAATGGACGGGGGGTAGGAAAATGTGCGTTTTCCAACGGAAAACTGGCCATATCTCGGAAACGGTGATGAATACAGCCAAGTTTACTATTAATCACTAATGAAGTGACATACGCCCTTTCAGATGATATGAAAATTATCGATCGACCTTGGATGACCTTAAAGGTCAGCGACAACCAGTGCAGTCGGCCCCACACTAGTGACAGCTGGGTTTCTTGTTTTCTATCTTGGACTGTTCACGTATTGCAGTTGTAATATAGAACACTACAGATTTTAAATACTATGAGGATATGATATGATAATCAATTAATCAAAACCCATTTACATGTCCGGAACGACTCAAAGGCATACCATAAGACAAGCGGTGGTCGTGACCGCCAAATTTTGGAAGGTACGACCGTACGATAGTCCGAAAATGTATACTGCAACATGCATTTTTCCTAACTCTAACTGTAACTCTAGCCCTATTCTTAGTTAAGAGGAAATGTGAAGATTGAGTCAACGACTGTAGAAGTGTATAGTACGAAAGAAAACCACAAACTTTCAGACTACCGCACCTTAGGATTATCGAGCTGCCCCCAAATTTTATGCCTCAGACCACGTCACGACGTGCCAATATTCAATTAGCTGTAGATGACAGCAAAGACTTGGCTTTTTAACGTTGTCGCTTGCTTGAGACAAGACAGGAGGCAGCAGTGCAGAACCGAAGTAAACACTACTGCATGAAATTCATTCAATCTCGGCAGCTCGTTATCAGAAGGCAGTTCGTACGTACGTATACGGTGCCACATTGTAAAATGATTTTATTAAAATCGCCCCACCTCCGGCCAGAAAAGTCTCTCACAGGCCGACAATTTACCGGCAAAAATCCGCCCCGTCTGGCGGCCGCCAGGGCGGGACGGATTTTTGCCGGTAAATTGTTGGCCGGGGGAAGACTTTTCTGCGGAAGGCGATCCTATAACGGGCAAACTTTTTATGGGGCCGGCGATATTTTAATAAGGGTGTGAAGTATCAATTCCGTGCTTATCTTTCCCCGGGCGGATTTTTCATGGAGGAGACATCTTAATGTGACACCGGCGTAGACACTGTACACATTACGCCACCGAAACACGGCCGTAGCAGCAGCACGTGGTGTATCAGCTATGTCGTGACAGAAACCAGTGATAATTGCTGGCTGCCGGGGTACCGTACCACAGACTAATGTAAACAGACAGAGACGGGCGGAATCGGAATGTGTTCAACTCAGTCTGATTACCGCAACGTGGCACTGTCCTGCGAGTTCATAATACTAATTCCACGCTGGCACTCGAACTGCCTTGCTCTACCATTATGTCTGCAGTGGTATTAACGGGTTGGTGATAACTCAATCCGCGGGTGAACTCAAGCGTCATCAAACGAACGACAGTGTACAGACTTGCACCATCGACCGACCGTCGACAACTGTGGAAATAAGTGACAGTTAAACAAAAAAGGATTTAACATAAACACATATTACCGGGGTGAGTAACTGGCATATATGGGGCAGAAGTCAACTAGAAATTTGGGGGCAAAACCCAATGTGAGTCCGCCCGGCGCCGTAAGTCCGACTGGGGGGGATTCATAACTCCAATTTGGGTTATTCTAGGTAAGGAAGAAACGACGTACAGACAGACAGACGGACGGGCAACATGCTTAATGCGACCTATGAGAAGATGAATGAAGTATGACGAAGGTCAATTGCGAAGTAAACGAGTTAGTAATCACGCCTACATCCTACACCATGACTATAGAAGATAGCTATCGTTTAATCATGGCCTACACACGTCGCGTCGTGGTGAATATTTCTCAATGATCAGCAATGAACATCCAGGCCGCCTTTCGCCCAGATGAATCCGCCAGGAAGCGCCGGTCCACGGCACGGCAGTACTGGCAGGCCGCCGCGCCGCCAACGATGAAGACTTAACGCTAATTTCACTGCGGAGGCCACAGCGGGCGCCGGGCAGTCCGAGAACCCCTCCCCACTCACTGGAAACAAAGCCCCTGCAACAGTTAACCCCCCACTGATGAAATAGCATGCACGCCAAAATCGAGGGAGGGGCAATTGGAAGCAACATGCAGGGGCGTCCATCCCCCCTCAACACCAGGAGGCAACCTTCCCCTAACTTGGATGCCCTTTCCTTCCCTTCTTCCGCCTCCCTTCACGTCCTTTCCTATTTCCTTCCCTTCCCTCTTTTTCCATCCATTCCTTGCCTTTCTGTCCTTTCCTGTGCCTTTTTCTCTTTTCCCCTTTTCCTCCTCTTAGAAGAAGGACCCCTTAAATCCAGCGAAAGGGTCTGGGGGAGAGCTATAAGCTCCCCAGCAGGGTCTGGGGCAGAGCCCCAGCCGAAATCGAATTTGGTGGATTTTAACCTGTAAATATGACATCTGGTGCCAAGAAATTTAATTATTTTCCTCAGAATCAACTGACCAAATTTAATGCATGCAGTTTAAATAATAAAGACAAAAAAGAGTGGCAGAACAAATTCAAAAGTGGAGGTACAAATAATCTGCGAGTGAAGTGAGCAGAAAAATTTTGTTGAACAGTTGTACGCAGAATTATCACATTAACTTCAAAAATTCCGGGGGGTTAAACACGCTGCTCCCCTCTCCCTTAAATGCGGTCCTAAAAATAGGGGGCTGCAAGTACTGGTACTCATTGCGTCTACCCACGGCGGGATGGCCAGGCTGAGTTGATCTAGGTATACAATACGGTACGGAAATGTGGCATAAAGGGGGTCGTCTAACAGGTTTTGTCTAAACGCCCGGGGGGGGGCTGCCGCACAGTCTACCAGCCGACGTACTCACTCGTGGCCGTGGCCACTATATACGTCTAGAGGCTGACTGACTTATAGGCCTACACTGTACTGTATACTGACTCAGCCGCTGGGCGACGTACGGCATGTAGCCTACGGTAAAACTTCTCGGCGGCCTGTCTTCAACGCTTTGCTGCTGCAACCGCGCCAGACTCTCCGCAGACTATTCAATGCTATTGCAGTCTCGCACGCGTGACAATTTCAGTTTCCGTTCTATACCCGGTACGCCACGTACGATGTAACATCGGCAGAAGAAGGTAAAAGTAAAAATGGTTGGAGTACAGCTCTTAATAAAAACAAGAAATTTGAGCAAAGCTCACGAGACGCGCGAAAGCCTATAGCATTTCCAGTTTAGTAGTTATAGTTTCGAAAATTGCATATCACTTGGACTCGGCCCATCGGGACCCTAATACACATCGGCCATAGGCGCGTGTGGCGTTGGCGACGGTGGCGCCTCCTTGTGAATGATAAAGACTTGCGCAGCCTCATATCGCGAAAAAAATCCGTAAAAACCCCTATTTCGGCGTTCAAGGTCATCCAAGGTCATTGAATTCGGCGCCAAACGAAAGCCAGTATACGATTTCCTATTGGTGGTTAATAGTAACCTTGGCCTTTTCTCGCACCGTTACTGAGATACAGCGAGTTATTGGCCAAAATTGCAAATTTTGACCACCCCCTCTCATTTAGCGACCTTGTTCGGGGTGACCCCCTTCGAATTTATGAAAAAGCTTTACGGTTCCTGAAACTAGAGTCTTCCAGGCAGCAGATGGTGAAGATTTGGAGATCCTAGATTGGACCGTTTTTGCCTGATCCACCCGTGTGACAGACGGACGGACGGACGGACAGACGGACAGAATTGCGATAGCTAAGATGCGCTATAGCAGTACCTGCTTTCGCGCGTAAAAACCGTCACAGAGCTAAGAAGCGTCACATGCCATATGGGATCACACAGTGTTACCTGCCACCCGACAGAAGTGAACGCGCCCCGCCTTAACCCTAGCGAGACAGGCCGGTACTCGATTTACCTTCTCCGGAGGGAAAGAAGGCGGAGTTGACCTTGGTGTTAGTTATATACATGTACTAAGAACCAGAAAACACGCATAGGCCTAGGGTTCAGAACTCCGCACTGCAACACAAATAATATTCTTACCATTGATCAAACTTCCACCCGACCGGCAGAACAAACGTTTAAATTTTAATATTGCCCGTTTACAAAAATCCTTTTACAAATTTTAAATTCGATCGGTGGATCGTGATTCGGATAGCCATCATAAACTAACAGACTGTTCCTTGGGACAGCCGCTATACCCAACCCCCAGTTATAAAAGTTTCTGTCCTAAGTCAACCATGCATCCAATATACATGCTGCAGATAAGATTCTCATGACTTAATACAACTGACTGCAGATTAAAGTTACAAGATTGGAGAAAGGTGTCTTTGGCTCTTCATACGAACTCATCTCAAAGCGGCGAAGCGTCACCTGCCATATGGAATCACACAGTGTCACCTGCCAGAGCCACCCGACACGCTCGCCTTAACGTCAACCAGGCAGGTCGGTACTTGATTCACCTACTGCGGAGGGATGAAACGCTGAATTGACCTGGGTTTAGGGTTATGTTCTGAGACGGTTTACCTGTACACAGACAGGCACCCATCCAGTCATCCACCCATCCGCTACTAGTCTAATTCAGAACTGCTTAATCGTAACGAAGTGCCCACCTCTATGGAATCTATTTTAGCGCACCGGCGTCTTTCTGGCTGTGTGCTTTTCGTCACGCGGCGGATTTTATCGAAGCTCCTCCGGTGGTTCCAAACCCAGCGATTTAAATCGGTCGGCCGGCTAACCCAATGAACACGCGCGCGCGCCCGGCTTTCCGGAAACAAAACATGCACGAACGCCGACGCCGATAGGCGCGCGGCGCAGCTTTCGTTTTCATCAGGCGTAAATTTCACTGCGGGGCGGCGTAACGCCCCATTCCACTCCCCACCACGGCGCAGCAGACCGCACGTGGACCGGCCGGCCATGTGTTTCCGATAGCAAGTTCAACCGAGAACTTGAGAAGTGAAGCAAGCATTGCATTCAAGCAAACAGCTGGTCACGACGCGTATACACAGAAAAAGGCTGCAGACTGGAGAGGTCTGGCGGGGACTTGGATACTACAGAGACTTGAGATCATGGCGGAGGGCTGCAGCTGCTGCTCTAGCCGCAACGGCTGTAGCCGCAACGGTACCTAGGGTCCTAGATCAGTCAGCCAGCCAAAAAACAGATAAACTTTACCCCGTGTAAAAACACGCCCGGGGGACAGATTCAACGCAAAGAAACTTCGTGGAGACCGAAGGCGGATTTCTACGGGTAAACAGTCGACCGAAGGACTTCTCACTTTTCAGGGGGGGCCGGTGGCAATCCTATAACTGGACACCGGTCGGCGATCGAGAAGGCCCTCACGGCGACGATGCAAGCTGACCAGTGACCAAGGGTCGATATGCGACTATGCAGATAACAGTCAGCACGTTGATTACTGCGTCACTTAGTGTGTCTGGCAAAGTTACCATCATACAGCGGCGATTATACGACGCGACGATAAAAAGCATTCTTGAAGACCCTGAAACGCACTGACTGAACACGACACTCCGCGTACGCACGGCTCTCACTCAAACAACTAGCGGAAGCTTCATCAGAGCCTTTCACGACTATCAATCCCAACTTTCCAGGTCATCGCTTAGCAAAACTAAAAGATATATGCTTTCGAAACTTCAAGATTTATTTTTCTTTGATTTTTATGACCACCAAGAAAGAAAATATACATCCATGCACAGTGGATTAATAATATGCCTCTTCATCAATAACTCAACGGGGAAAGATGTCGGTGTCGAGTGCCGACACGTATGCGGCCGACCGTCCACCAGTCAAGAACCTCAGGAGCCGACAGTAAACTCAGCCTAACGACGACGCGGCCTGCTATATGTCCGCAAGTAAACATTAGCACGAGATATGCGTCAACTTATTCCCGGAACTTCTTGACGTCTGGTGACGTCCGCCGACCTTCACCTTGAACTTCTGAACAAAAAAGGCACACGATTTTTCTCTACCCTCAGGAATGTTCACTCCGATTTTTGCTTTTTCTTCTAGCAAGCAGCCCGTACAGGACAGACGTACCCACCGACAGACGGACGGGCAATATGCGTCATGCGGCCCATATAGTACTTTTCTTGCTCACTGAATGCGGAGAGGACATGCACACACAGTTTCACCATCAAGTCGCTATAAGCCGTCCAGTACTGAAACTATACGTGAGTGATGCTCCTCTCATCAGGCGGGACATATAATAACGAGGGACGACTGAATGACTGTGGGCCTACGGGGAATACCGCCCACTGCAATTGAACATCAGATGCATGTGCTCAGAGACGCAGCATAGCAGAATATAATACAGACCCAAGGGGGGTACAGACCACATAGCGACACGTTCAGCAGTATAGCAGCAGTATACACCACACAGTAGTGTGGTAGTAATGAACTGGACGGATAGCGCCGCCAGCGTGAACGTCGCTTTAACATCACAATAGCTACTTAACTACACGGTCTCATCTCATATGCCGAGGCTGGTACAGCAGCTGGCCTAGCAGAATTCCCACAATGCCCAGTTTACATCAAAATCACAGCTCATGCATGTGTGGATGAACTAGAAGCAACTCGAAGAGCACACATCTCCGCTGAAAAGAATGTATTCTAAATCTACTCAAAAAGCAGGGCAGTAAAAATGGACGGAAACTTCGAGGGCAAAAAGGACAGAAAGATAGGGTAAAATAAGGAGAAAAGAAAGACGAAAGGCGGACGTATTCACCCCCAACGTTTAGTTTAAATAAGACGGCGTCCACAGGAGACCGAGACCAGCGCAAATATGGTTGCTATCCGGCCGTAATCTGCAAGTCACAGCGCGATGCTAGAAATCTACATCTACACTGTAGTCCATAAAAACGTGCCACTTTTATTTTTTGAACAGCTTCGTGAAACATTGATCGATTTTAATAGTTTTTGGCATGCGACATTGTGAGGTTGTCTTGGTGGGTTTGATCCTAGGCCTACCGCTAAACTTAATTTAGAGTTAACCTAGGCCTAATGCTAAAGTAACTGGACACAAAGTTGAAAATAAAACGATAATGTGATTTAATAAGCAGAACATTTACAGCGTGCGAATTATCATGTAAGTGCAATGCCAATAAACGAAACAAAAACAGAAATACAAATAGGCAGTCAAACAATCAAGCAGTCGCAGCTGCTAATAAAAATATCTCAATCAAATCAATAGACTGTTCAGTTTCACCGTTTAAACAGAGACGTTGACATCACTCGCCAACAGCAGGCTCAATAACCTGCATTTCACAAGGTAGTGTAGCGACAGTAACAAAGTGAGGTGGCCAAAACTATGGTCATTTGCATCGAGTTTCTTCCTGATGTTGCACACCAAAAATTTATTAAAATCGGCCAACGTTTCACGGAGCTATTCAAAAAATAATAGTGGCACGTTTCTCATGGACCAGGGTGTATGTCGTTTTGACCGTGACGTTTATGAAACGATCGGTCATTTTCCCAAGTTCTTCATCTTTTATCGGCCCTTCCTTAACTCAGTAATCAATGGCAATCAGAAAGCCAACGGCGGAGCTTATCGGGTTAAGCCTGACCCATTACCCAGAGGCCTCAGACTCAGAACTATCTATGGCTATGCTGTACAACATAACTAGGCTACTGTAATAAGCCATACAGCACAGATAAGCATCCAGCATAATAACAGCAAAGTAGTAAAACCCAATGGATGACTGCAGTCCACACACAGCTCATCAGTAAGCCTCCTCTGCATCCACCCAATCCCCATGATCCACTAATTCCCTACCACCCAGCAGCTGCAGCACTATTCAACCTCTGATCTACACCAATACGCATTGGAGATGTTCTGTTTATCCATAATTCAGCAAATACCGTGATACTGTGTTGATTATTATGCAAAAAGTATGCCAGCTAACGAAAAGACAAAATTAATGCAGTAATCATAGCACCAAACAGCATCATTCATTGTAACATTTTGAGTGACAGCATTAGCAATATATTACCATTTCTGTTTTTTTAAACTGACCAGTGTTTCTATAAACACTCTAGGTTACATAAAAGTTAACTTCTGGGAACTGTTGGAGCCAAAGTAAACGGCAGCATTAAAAAACGGCACAACTATAATCGTCCACTAACAAATAAATTCTTACATGGTGCATCTCTAATCGGGTCAATGCCTTAGCCATGAAAACCCGTGACATAGATCAGACACTGAAATAAAAACTATCATGAATTTCTGCTAAGATACCTACACGGCATTTAATTCCAGGGCATATATCAGAGCAGAGGGAGTCCACTAGAACAAGTACCAGGCAGGCTGCAATGCATGGGGTCTAGAAATAAAACGGGCCAGGAATGTCAGTCAATAGCTCTATGGGTCAGTCAGCCTGGCAATGCCCGGAGCTGCTGCCTAGCTGTACTACATAATCACAACAGCTGTTAGTGCCACGTAAACAAAAAACACAGCCACATCACAACACCAGTCGACGAGCTCATTAATTCAGTTGGCATAAAGCACAAATATGGCTAACGTTCATACAACAGTTCTAACTAAATTAAATCCTCTATTAATTAAGCTGTTGTTGCACGTGCACTGCCAAAATTTAACAACTGAAGGCTCTAATTTTATGAACTGAACTGAACTTATATGCTTCACTCACTGGCCACTGCTTCAACTAGAAATTTACTCCAAGACACACCATCAGCACCAATACTTTCCTTCAATTCACTCTTGAATACTTGCAGAATTCTAACAGAAGATCAAAACATGTGGAACTTCTAGAAACACAAGTTTTTGGCAAGTGTAAACTTTCTTTAATTAAAAGCAATGCAAAGCAGCTGTAACGAATAAAGAAAAAGACAAATACGCCAGATGCTAAAAGTTAAATCCAGAGCAGTGATGTGCTGAACAGTCTTGTCTTGGTCTTGAAAAGTTGAAACCAGTCTCAGGTCAACAAAATCTCGGTCCAACTACCAGTCCCCAATAGCATCGTCTTAATAAGTAAATGAGTAAATAAAATGTGAATTTACATGGCGCATGAGCTGAAAAAATAACCTCTAATGTCCTGCTCTAAAGCTCCGTGGTCCTGTCTGTCACAAGTATTTCATCACTAATCTGATCAATTTGAAACTTATTGGTTAAGAGATGCTGTAAGAATTTACTTACTTATGCATATTCTCTACAAACATGTAATGCAGTATTTATTAATCGTACTTAATTCTGCTGCTAACAGTTGGCACTGTTGATCTCAGTCTCAGGCATCAAACACCTGAGCTTGGTCTTTGTGACTTGGTCTCTGTCTTAGTCTTGACTAGTTCTAAGATCACAGTCTTGGTGTTAAGATTCTAATCTTAATCACACAACTGTTCCACAGAAACTTTACAGAATGAATCATGCAGTGCTTGACAACACAAAACTCTAATTACAATGCCACGGAAACGCGACTTCAAGCTAAAGCCCCAAGCCGTGGCCGACAGCTGAATCCACCACCAAATTTTTGTGTGCCAAAAATCCAGCAAAAAAATTTTGGCTGGCTGAATGTGCTGCAAAATTTTGTCTGCTAAAAAATTAAAATACTCAATATATTTTTTTCTTTTTACTCAGAGAAACTTACATCCGTATTGACTGCTGTCCCAACTCTGTAGCAGAGGCAACAATTGGTGCCCTTGCTGTATATAGCCTAGGTGTCACCACCAATGTACATCCTCATCATCATCATCATGATAATTTCAAATTTATTTTTTAGCTAAAACCAGATGCAGAAGCAACAAAACAGTGCTTATATTTGTGCGCTGATAACATTTCAAACTTCCGAACAGTCATGGCTTACTCTGAACAGTTTGCTAAATGTTTTTTGGCAGAATTACTGACGGTTCTGTTGCGCGACAATTTCTCTAACCCAGACGTCAGCCAAAAAAAGTTCACAATCAGCTGTGAAATAGTGCTGTACTTTTAACTTTTCGTGATAATTAACAGGGTTCCCACTCAAATGAGATAATCAAAATTCAGGTCTTTTCAGGACTATTTCAGCACCATAAAAACAAGAAAACCCATTGACACACTTAGCTGAACTACAAGCACCTGAGTTATTTTAGTGAGAAAACATGATACATGAAGTATTACCCGACAGATTAATGATGTATGTCAATCAAGCACATGATATTAATATAAAAACAATTCCAGTAATTAAGCACAAATGTTACTGGAAAAAATTATGAATTCAGTATTTTGGTTTTTCAGGATAACACTAGCAAAAATCAAGACTTTTTCATGACTTTTTCAGCACCCATGTCCAATTTCAGGACTTTTCAGGACCAGTGGGAACCCTGAATTTAGCTACTCCAGATATCAATCAATAATTCTTTCCATCATATTTTATTAAAATTCTGACCTGGGGTTTACTTCAAGCAGAATATTTGGAAAGTCACAAGAGCTACTAATGTAAAGAATGCCAAATGGCATTTTATAATGCCAAATAAATCAAACTTGGAATTTTAAACAGCAATGTAAAAATTCTTGTACAGCAGTTTGACATTATATGTTGAATTTAGCACAAAATTTTCTACTTTGGCAGTAACACTCAATGTCAACATCAGTTTGGCATTAATTTGACAGTAACAAAAGTTTTTATCAAAGAGATTACTGTCGTAAATTTCACATCTTTTGCCTGTAAAATAAAATATATATATACATTTGGTATTTTCAGCCAAACGGAGTAGGCAACCTGATCAGAGATGTGCGCATATCTGCAAGCATTTTGCGGACAAGGTTGCAAATGTGATGCAATTTCTGATGACTTTGCAGACACGAACACTTCCTGAGAAAAACGAATTTCTTTACTACAATGTTTCTGATTTCTAGCAACAACAATACTACTAAATTCTAGTTGCATTTGCAGTTTTTTTGCAAATGCCACATTGTTAAAGGCTGGTCCTGGATTCCAGTATATTTTAAACATTATCATTGTTGTGGACAGTGCGGACAGTGTGAACACCCCCTCAACTGTTTTCTGAACCCTCCTAACACAGTCAAATTATGTACTGAAGGGGTCAGCCATATATTACACAATATTGGTCGATCTCCAGAAGTCGCAATGTTCAATCGCCCCACCCCCAGCTAAATTTACACAATTCAAACACTGCTGACGGCTTAGGTCTGCGGACACGAAAGCAAACCCAAAACTTCAGGATCCGCACATCTCTGAACCTGATCCTGATCCACCTGTGGAATTCAATGGTAACTCAAACAATGCAAGGTCCGCTGATTAAGAGCACTGGGCATACAGAGTGAATAAACTTTTGCAGATTTTGTGCACTTTTCGATGAATAATATTGACGGCTGTCCGATCGATCGATCGATCGATCGTTCGTTCAGCAGTAATGGATGACCAATCGTTGCCAAGAGTTTTGCAAAGTCTGCATTATGTGCAGTTTGGGAGAATGTTAAAAATGATTAAAGTTCGTGATATGGTTAAGTGTGACTTTTGATTAAATTCAGGGTTACTTTTAGGTTCGTGTAATACATTCTAGGTTACCAGCGTTCAGTTGGTAAGCTTCCCACAACATGGCAATCGAAAGTTCGAAACAATATCTAAACGACACTGGCAATCACATCAACATGCCCCGGCAGATATAATGAACTCAGTAATTATAGAACACGCGATCAGAATAATACTCCGGCAAAGTCTGTTGGCTGTACACGGCCAACGCCCATAAAATGTAAACAACGCCGATAAAACTCCGCGCAGACACACGATCGGTCTGTTTTCTTCATAAAACTATCACAAGCACGCGCGTAACGTACGACGTGCCAGCAGATACACGAACTCACCTCGAAACGTCGACAATTTCGTGCAAAACGTCACCGTAATGGCAAAGTTATCCTTCTATTGCCGGGCTTGTACGAGGTACGGGCACTGAGCACTGGGCAGCGCAGATTCAAGATGGCTGGCGTGCTACTAGCGATGACGTCACCACCAGACGCAGCCTGTGCCCGTCTGGAGCCTGGAATGCTGCAGTTGCAGAGTCTGCGGCAGCGCGGCACCGCTGATTAAGAGCACTGGGCATACAGAGTGAATAGACTTTCGCAGACTTTGCGCACTTTTCGATGAATAATATTGACGGCTGTCCGATCGATCGTTCAGCAGTAATCGATGACCAATCGTTGTCAAGAGTTTCGCAAAATCTGCATTAGGCTCCTATGTGCGGCAGTAAAAAATACCCATTTGGACAAACCGGCCGATGTCAGAAGTTATTCACGACACATTTTGCCGTTGAATTTTATTATCTCATTTGCTATATGACACGTTTGAAATAGCCTACTGGATGAAACACCAGTTATTTGTCGTTAAAACAAAATGTCAGTCATGAATTAGCCAAGAAACCCAGCTGTGGCTAGGATAGCCGACCGTACTGATTGTCAGTGACCTTCAAAGTCATTTAAGGTCGATGATTTTCATTTTATCTGAAAGGGCGTATGCCGCTTCCTATTAATGATTAATATAATAACCTTGACTGCATCTCTCACTTTTTTCGAGATATGGCCAATTTCCGTTAAAAAACGCACATTTTTTACTTCCTCAATTCAATCCCAAATTTGAAAATGTTCTTGCAATTGCTTAAATTGTGCACGCCTAAGTTTAAGAA
>Ga0209367_1006708_pt1 | contig 15917 bp, 17 predicted proteins | sample WorMetLIZISLAND2_FD_187412 | JGI IMG/M metagenome (GOLD analysis project Ga0209367, IMG submission 187412) | Marine gutless worms symbiont microbial communities from Max Planck institute for Marine Microbiology, Germany - Olavius geniculatus... ... | reverse complement strand
TCCTTACAACACTCACACTATAGTGTGAGGTGTGATATGGCGCCTCAAAAATAATGGGGTCACGAGTTTGACCTTTTGGGGTCACGTGACGTCATCGGTCACGAAAGAAAGATGGAAGAAGGGAAAGAGAAAAAGGAAAGGGGAAGGGAGGAAAACGAAAAAGAAAAGGAAAGTGGAAAGGGAAAAGGAAGGGAAAGAGGAAGAAGAAAAGGAAAGAAAGTTAAAGGGAAGCGAAATGGAAATGGAAAAAGGAAGGCAAGGAAAAAGAGGAAAGGGAAAGGGTAACAGAGAAGGGAAGGGGAGGAAAAAGGAAAAGGGACAGGGAAAGAAAAAAGACGGAGAAAAAGAAGGAAAAGGGGAAGGGAAGGAGAAGAGTAAGTAAAGGAAAAAAGAAGCGGAAAGTAAAGAGAAGAGGAAGCGGAAGGGAAAGGAAAAAGGACAAGAGGAAAGGGCAAGGGAAAGGGAAAGGGAAAGGAAAAGGAAAAAGGGATGAAAAAGGGGAAGTAAAGGGGGTAAAAAATGGGAAAGGGGAAAGGGAAAAGGTAAGGGGAAAGAACAAGGGGAAAGGAGAAGGGGAAGGGGAAAGGGAAGGAGAAGGGAAGGGAAAGGGAAAGGGAAGGTGGAAGGAAGATAGCTTAAGAAATGTTGGACGCACAGACGCACAGATACAAAGGTGATTTTATACTCTGTCCAATGCTATGCATAGCATTGGACAGACAATAATCATACTACCACAGGATGCTGCTGCTGCCGCCGTCGCTGCTGCTACTACTGCTACTACCACTGCTAATCTACCTGTTGTCTGACGCGTATAATGATCTGGTCGGCTTCGTCACTGGTGAAGTTTATCAATTGTTCCAGTTTGTTGCGTGCATCGTTGTGCTGTCTCAATGCTGTCTGGGCCGCAGAAACATCCTTTGGCATCTCCTCACTAGCATACGCCGCCTCCGTGCTTTTTATCAGCTCATCCAGCTGCACAACATCAGCATAAATTAGCATACATTAGCACACAGCTTAGTGATGCCAACTCAGCATGTTACCTCTGTACGCATGTGTAAAAATTCTAGAAGCCAGCCTTTTTCCCCAAAGGCCAAAATAACTCCTCCAAAAAAGTCAATTTGAATGAGTATGATTTGACTTTTAAAACTGTGTTGTTGGTGGACTAAAGTTATTCAACTTTTTTCGTCAAACACAGAAGGAATCACGGTCAATCAATTAGTTTCCCGATTTCGGATATCTTCATCCATTCTAGAGAAATTTGCAATCAAGTTATGAAGTTGTCCGAATGGTGCCAAATTTTAGACATTTTAGGCACTCACATTTTCTTGGGAAAGGAACTCCACATTTTAAGACCTGGATTATACAACTGAACCTACATCTCATCGTTTATTTTTCAGTAATCCCAAGGTTCAATAGTCAGAAAATTCAATAGTTCAAAAATATACACTGCAACATGCACTTTGACTAATTCTAACCCTTACGCTAACCCTAACCTTAACCATAACCCTCCTCTTAGCTGAGAAAAAATGTGGAGATTGAGTCAACTTATGTAGTTAAAAGTGTATAAGAAAGAACCCAAAACCTTTCGGACTATTCGTCCTTCAGACTGTCAAAGCTTCATACTATTGAGCTGCCCCGATCCCATGAACTGGCAAAGTTTCATTTTGCTGCTGCTGTGACTACTGCTACTGCAATTATTACTACTCACTTGTGCTAAATTGGTGAAGAACTGTTCGGCCACGTTTAGCAGAAATTTGTATTACTACTACAACTACTACTACTAGCCTGTGCTAGGCTGGTTAAGCACTGTTCTGCCATGTTTAGCAAGAATCTGTACTACTACTACTATTACGCACTAATACAACAACAGCTACTACTACTACTGCTACTACCACCACCACAATTACTACTAACCTGTGCTAGGTTGGTGAAGAACTGTTCGGCCATGTTGAGCAGGAATCTGTACTCTCCAAGGCGTGCCGTGAAACGCGTGTGAACTTTCAGCATTTCATTCACAAGTTCGTCTCTCTGACCTCGAGTATTGCCTTTCAGTGATAGCAGCTCAGCTGTCTTCAGCAGCCTGGCCATCTCGTCTTCTGCTTTCTACACAAATCATGATTTAAATCGAGTAACTGATTCTCTTGTGAGATTTTGGCGCTATATAAATTGCTACTTACTTACTTCTAACTTACTTAAATCACATCAAGCCTGCCCCAACACTAACCCTGACCCTAACCTTAATTTTTGGCATTCAGAAACGAACACTGGCGCACCAATTGCTTCTGTTACGAACAGCTCTTACACGAATTTTGGTTATTTGTGTCTTTCGTTTTTTTTCAGTCGGGAGACCATACAGAAGATGTGCGGACAGATGAAGGAACGAACAACACATGTAATGTGGCCTACAAAAAGGTTAAAGGTGGTGATACAGCTCTTAATGGGAATCTCAGAGCTACGGAGCGTCACCTGCCATATGGGATCACACATGTTACCTGCCACCTGACACAGGTGAATGCGCCCCGCCTTAACCCCAGCCAGATAGGCTGGTACTCGATTTATCTACCCTGGAGGAATAGAAGGCTAAGTTGACCTAAGCGGCTGGTTACATACCAAGACGGTTTACCTGCCCATCGCAGTATTAACCCGGCCCAGCATAGAGTAACTTCGTTATTGGATGAAGCGTGTTACCGCCAAAAGCGGCTGCATAAATGTAATAAAAGCTCATGATAACTAAAACTAATAGAAGCACATAATAATTGTAACATTAGCTCATAATAGTAATATTAGCTAGTAATAGTAATAATAGCCGACGTGCCTTCAATGTGAGAGACTTTTTGTACAATCACTTAATGCAGTCAATTCATTCACACCATCTGCCAGTAAACTAATGAGAATGAAACAATATATCAGAATATATTACAATAATACTTTCGGTAAAACATACTGACCACAATGTTTGGTTTAAAGTCTTCAAGTCGTTTCTGGTGTTGTTTGATATCAGACAACGACGAACCCAGTTCACCGGCCAGCTTGGGGAAAAACCCGTCCTCGGTTTTCATTATCCAGTCCATCATCTACAACAACAACAACAATTAGCACTGCTACTGCTGCTGCTGCTACTACTACTACTACTACTACTACTACTACTACAACAACTACTACAGACCTGCCTGGCGTCGGTGACAAACTGTTGCCACTGTGTTCTGAACTCTTTCCCGTTGTCCGTGTATGTTTTCCAACGTTCGAAGTACTCAGTTAGAATACTTCGTCGATCATTCAAATGCTGCACCAAAGCTTCTACAGCGCTCTTGCTGAATTCTACGCAGACTTTTAGCTCCTCGTCGTCACCGGCTTGCTGCAAAAACAACAACTACAACTACAACAACTACCACGACCACTACCACTACCACTGCTACTACTATACTACTATTACTACAACTACTACAGTGCTTCTACAGTGCTCTTGCTGAATTCCGCACAAACTTTTAGCTCTTCGTTCTCACCAACTTGCTAAAAATCAACAACTACAACTACAAAAATTACTACTATTACAACAACAACAACAACACAATAGCTAGGCTTCAATAACAGAAATTAACCACACATCTGTAAAACTCAGATGGTTAAAAATCTACATTCTATGCTAAAATTTCGTACGCAGGTTTTCCTGGTCTATCTAGACTAATTTCAGCGCAATTTAATGTTGAAATATGCATCACAATCCAAATTGCAACAAAAACAAATCACTGAAGCCACCTTTTTAAATTTCAAGCTGTGGCGTGCACTACATGGAATACTTGGCGAACTGCTGACGAGTTCGCCACGTATTTCAAGGACAAAATCGACTCCGTTCGAGCTTCCACTGCGACAACGCCACTGTATGATGTTCCACTCAAGGTGACGCCAACACTTTCCCAGTGGACTGCCGTGACATACGACGAAGTAGAAAAGATGATGGGTTTAGCACTGAACAAGATATGCCAGTTGGATCCAATTCCAACTTGGCTAGTGAAGAACGTAAGCCAGCTGTTGTCGCTTTTCACTGCGCTGCTTTTCAACAAGTCGCTGGCGTCTGGTATTTTTCTGTCCGAGTTTAAGCACGCAGTGGTTCGTCCACTGCTAAAAAAGAATAAACTTGACGTCAGCGATCCAAAGAAGTTTAGGCCTGTATACAACCTGTCATTTCTCTCCGAATTATTAGGGAGGATTATATAAAAAAAATTACAGGCCTAAAAAATTGTGTGAGGGCTTTCACGAGTTGCTGTCAACCACTACTACAACATCTACTACAACAATTACAACAACTATTACAACTACAACTGACAAAAATTATCTCATCTTTGTTAGGTCTTTGACGATTTATTTAACCCTGCTATCAACTATTAATACAACCACTACTACAACAACTACGTCAACAACTACAACAACAACTATACAAAAGCTAGGCTTCAATAATATAATTTAGCTCACTTCCCTGAGGTCATTAGTAAGTTGTTTAGCTTTCCTGTCAACCACTATTACTACGACAATTATTATAACTACTAAACAACTACTACTACAACAACTACAACTACAACTGATAGAAATTATCGCACGTCTGTGAGGTCTTTGACCAGCTGTTTAGCCTTGCTGTCAACGTCCGTCCAATCGGTGTTCATCTTCTGATAAGCCTCATCCTTGTGTTTTACAGAGTTCTCCGGCACCAAAGCAGGGTCCAGCTTATCCATGCGGAGATATAGCTCCAGCGAGTCCATGTCAACCGACAACTACAACAAACCACTAATACACTACAACAACTACTACAACTACTACTGCAACTACAACAACACAAAAGCTAGACTTCAAATGTGGCGTGCACGTTCCCTAATGGCACATGCGCACACACAGAAAATGCTAGAATACGCCACAAAATCTGACATTTCACAAAAAGGTGAAAAAAGTGGGAGAGAAAACAACCAATCATGACTTTGTGACACATTCCATGACAAAAAAAAATTACTACTGCAATTCCTACAAATGATCAAAAATTCCGCTCCATTTTATATCTGGCAAATTAAATTCATGGTTATGGAAAACGTCCGGGAGGAAAACTGTCCAACGGGAATAAGTCTGGGAAAAATTTTTCCTGCAAAAAATACCCTTTGTCTACAGACCAAATACCACACAAACCACTAGCGACAAAGCACTACACAATAAATGCAATTAACAAAACAACAAACTAGATATTTGGAGCAGGGATCTCGCTAACATTCAGTCTCAATTCCTTCCAGATAAGGGCCGTCCTGTCCACAATTTTGCTCTTTGTTTGCTGTTTGTTTTTCGAAAGAATGGAAAATTACAATAAAAAAATAAAGTAGAAGAAACAAAATGAAAACATAAGGCCTTTCGGTACTGCTTATGGGCGGCCTAATAAACAAAAATAAATAAGCAAAGCAGTCGCAGCGGACCTGCTGAACGCGCTTCTGAAAGCTGACGTTGTTGGCGGCCATCTTGATTCTCTTGTCGACAGTTGCCGACAGTTTGTCGAACTGTGTCAGCAAAGTCTTTAGCTTCTCGCTGACTTCTTTACCAGCTGACACGTCCTTCTCGACACCCGATCTTAGCAGTTCTTCAACTTTCACGTTAACTGCGTTCAGTTCTGCCGTCTTGGCCTGCAAACACGATGTAGTAATGGTAGTAGTAGCAGCAGCAGCAGCAGCAGCAGTAGTAGTAGTAGTAGTAGCAGCAGCAACAGAAATTGCAATTGCATGTTTTGGATAGGGGTTCAACCCCAAATCTCCGATCTCACTGGACCCCATAAATGTACCTGCTAAATCCGTTGAAAGGTTTAAGCTGGATGCACCAATCTGACAGACGATAGACAGACAGACAGATAGACAGACAGACAGACCACGCCATGAAGAAATGTGTAGCAACAGGCGGAATTGTTTGCACTCCAAGAAGCGATTTCGCCTAATAATAATACCAATAGTATCACTGGGGTGTACCATAACATCAACTCAGCCTGGCCATCCCTCTGTGGGTAGGCGCAATGAGTACCAGTGAAAACTAAAACGTACATGATTGTAAACAGGCACACCACACGATGCACTAGCCCCGTATCCATAGTCATTTCGCAGTGTAAGCTGGAGTCTGGCCGAAGGCTGAAGAAACGGAGATCAGCACAGAACTATGAGCCTCATGGCTCGAGAAGAACTTAATCTTTCATGTACTTAGCGGTCGGCTAGTATTACCAGCCAGCTGTAGTGTACCTTGAGGTCTGTGAGTAGCGTCTGGTGAGTGTCAGTGTAGTCTTGTGCAGTGGTGAGATTGACGCCCATGTCAGTGTACTGTTTCACCATTGCATCACCAACCGCTGAGTACCAGCTTGACAACTACAACAATAACAATTACTACTAGTACTACAATTACTACTACAACTATTGTGTGCATGATGGCATACTAATGCCAGCTAAATAAAAATACATGGTGAGCCAAATGCAAGACATGTAGCCCTACACAGTTTCTGCATTTATCACTTAATGAATCGTGGCTGTAACAGCGGCGGAAAGACACATGAGCATAGCCAGCGAATTTTTTCTAACAGAAGTAATGTAAATAAGGACTGTTTAGTGTGAATATGCCTAATACTTGTAGTTTCATTATTTTTTCTAACAGTTTATCCCTGACTACTTTAGAATTCCCTGACTTCTCCAGATTTTCCAGGTGAGTGGTCACCCTTACTATTGGTATTAACCTTGTTGATATCGCTGAAGAGGAGAATGACATGTTCTGAAGCACCTTATAATAGTAGTAGTTGCAGTAGTAGTAGTAATATTTTGTAGTAGTAGTAGTGCTGTAGTAGTATCCCATGGCTAACCTTGTCGATGTCATTGAAAAGATGAATGACTTGTTCTGAATATTTGTTGACGTCGAATCTGCCATTGCACATCAACTGCAGTCGGTTACGACGAGCCTCCAGCGTCGACAACTACAACAACAGCAATAACTACTACAACTACCACAACATCTGCCAGCAGTAACTACAACCGACCGACTCAGAACATCACTGTGAGACCACAAAATCATTAAAAACACTGTTGCTTATTTGACACTAATTGTACTCATTTTACGATCTTACATCAACGAACTGAAATGATACATCATCAGAGAGTGAGCCGTTCTGCGTTATGTAGTTACTGAACGTGCTGTTGGCGAGTGGCGTCAACGTCCACCGCTGGTTGCATTCGTGCTCGAGAATGACATTTTGAGCACACGCTGTAAAAAGACTACGTGATGTGACACGTGTGACTTTTTGAGAGCCAATAAGTGCCAATCATATTTATCGCTAACGCCTATTCAGTTAATCATTTTTGAGCTTTCGCACGCACTACCCAGTGAAATTCATTGTTGTAGATAGCCAGACTACGACTTCCAAATTTCACAAGGTAGTATAGCGACACAGTATTAAGATGAGGTAAGCAAACTTTCTTAGCGATGTTGCACGCCTAAAATTATTAAAACTGGCCAATGTTTCATGAAGCTGCTTAAAAATTAAAAGTGGCTTGTTTCTTGAGACACTGTGTAGCAGTAGTACACCTAGTAGTAGTAGTAGTAGTAGTAGTATTTGTAGTAGTTACCGTGGACTGGATACCCTGTGCTATAGGTGCATTGGCTCCTCCAACTTTTGCTATGAGCGTCTGTGCCGAGTGTATAGCAGGAGTTGAAACATCAACCACAGCCGTGGCCAGATAAGAATACCTCTCCGCAGTCATACTACCCATACCAGCACGCTGTAGCTGGGACTCTATCTCTCCCAGCTTCACTGTAGCCTAAACAACAACGACAACAAAAACAACTGTAATAATAGTACTAGTAGTAGTAAGTAAGAAAGTAAGCAAAACATGTAAGTTTTATTGCATCAGTTGCAAAAAATAGCATCTAATTGCACCGTACAAAACGATATAAAAAATTACAAACTCCAGTATAAAATACAAAAATACAATAAAATATGTAATGCATATATATGTATATACTATAAAATTAGGCACAGTAAAAAATCACGGAAACACGGAAATCACGGAAGCCGTGATTTTTGTCAAATGCCGTGTTTTTGCCAAAATGCCGTGTTTAGCCGTGTTTTTGCCAAAAAGTTTTAATTCTACCGTTTTTTTTTACGTTTTTTACAATAATTTTTCGTTTTTAATCAACATAAATGGTGTGATTGTAACACAAAAATATTTATTTTACTATTGCTGCAAAAGGCCGTATGCTTTGTTACTTACTGGCTCAATATGTGACCATGACGTCGTTGTAAATATTTGTATTTTAATGCTCCGCAGCGACAAAATTTTACAAATGCAAACTTTGCACTACATGTAATGATGGTCTTCAATGCTGAGCTTTAGACTTTATAATGGTTTTTGGGCCTGTAATTTGACGCCGTGATTTTACCGTGATTTTTGCCATTTTCACAAAAGTTTGCCATGTTTCTTTGCTATTTTTTTGCCATGATTTTCTACTGCCCCTACACAAAATACATGGTGCTGGTAGTAGCAGTAGTAGTGTCATTAGTCGTAGTTGTTGTTGTAGTTGTTGCAGTAGTATTTTGTACGTACGACTTGAGCCAGTGAATAGAACTGGGCGGCCAAGGTGACGTTCTTGCGACGGACTGTAAACAGTCGCAGCAAGTCGTCAACTCGTCGTTGTATCGCCGTCAGTCGTTGCTTCACCGACCCACATTCACCGGAGTCGGACGGCAGCAGGCTGTGTAGCAGATAGTCCGCCGTGGACTGGAGACGATTCACCGTACCTGGTAGCTCCTGGACAGACAGGGATACATGGAGAGACATAAAAAGACACACAGCGACAGAGAGATAAACAAACTGACAAACAGAGAGATACACAGGCAAATAGTAGAATGTAGACTGCAAACGATGTACTATCCCCGAAAACTTCTAAGCAGACATAGTTACTTAGTTAGTTAGTTAGCTAGTTAAGACATTTGAAAGCATCTGTTTAAAATCACAAACGCCGCAACTACTGTCGAAACAGATGTGTCTTGAGTCTGTTGCCGAAAACAGCGAGTGTCTGTGACTGGTCGCGAATGGATGCCGGTAGACTGTTCCACACACGTGGTCCGTCGACGACAAAAGATCGGTCGCCAAACGTCGTTCTAGTTGGTGGGACCTCTAGTTTGGTCGTTGGCGACGACGATCTAATGCCACGTTTACACGATCGAGCAAACATCGAGCAGACATCCAGCAAACATCAAGCAAATATGAAGCATGCATAAAGCATAGCCTACGCGAAGTAATCATCAAGCAAGCATCGAGCAAACATCAAACTGCCTCGTCCAGCTAACATATAGCAGCTCGTCGAGCCAGCTTGATCGTGTAAACGGGGTATAAGACCGGACCGGCGGCAGCGGATCAGGCGGCAGTCATCTGCCAGGTAGGCAGGTGCACGCCCATTGAGGCACTTGTGAACCAATACCGCCAGCTTGAACAAAATCCGTTGCCGGACCGGTAGCCATTGCAGCGACTGCAGAACTGGCGTGATGTGCTCCATACGCCGAGTACCAGTCATCAGACGTGCTGCCGCGTTTTGGACTGGACTTAGTTGGCTGTCGGCAATTCCATAAAGCAACGAATTGCAGTAATCTAGCTGACAGCTGATGAAGGCCTGGACAAGCGTCGCTCAGACATCAGTGGCATCAGTGACTGGATGATCTGACGTAGTTGGCGCAGCTGGTAGTGATCAGCGCGGCAGACAGTCGTGACGTATTCAGTCATCGTTAGTTGACTGCCCACCAGAGTTACCCCCAGATCACGAACAACTGACTGTGGATGAACGCTAGCAGACAGTAGCTGGACGTCGCGGGTGGGTACAAAGGTACAAACACACACGCAGAAAGGCAGATACACAGACTGACAAACAGGCACCAGACAATTTACAATGCCCTGAACGATTTACTGTCCCCGGAAGTTCTCGGGAAAAAAACAGCCAAACACTTGACCTTTCAGTGTTCAGCACTGTTCACCAGCAGTGTTCACCAGGCTCACAAAGGGACATGGCCAGACCTCCAAATTACTACGAACCCGCGACGTCTGTGAAGTTTCCTGGAAAAGATTGGGGTGGTAACCTTCCCCTCGCAGACTGGGATAGCAGTGTCCATAACGTTCTGCACCGGTGTCCTGACAAAACCGGGAACGACAAAACTCGGAAGGACAAAACTTGGACACAGTGATATAGGCTTAAGTTTAAGAAATAAGATTAAAGATAGAGTTATGGTTAGGGTTAAACATAAGGGTCAGGTATATGGTTAGAGATTACGGTTAGGAATAGGGATAGGGTTAGAGTTCGTGTAGTGGGTTAGTTTTGATGATCCAGGTTTTTGACAATCTAGGTTTTGTCGGTACAGATTTTGATAGGAAACCTGCACCAGACCAATCCAGACTTAACGGGTCGCTTTTTAAATTCAAAGCCATTTCTATACGTCATCTGGTAGACACACAGCTGCACGACAGTCAAACCTTGTAATCGACTGGCTGTTGGAGGCCACACATCCAAAGAGATTAAATTTACTGACGTTTATTTGTTAATTTCAACGCACATTTCGCATATTTTGCTTGTACTTTCTTCCTAGTTAGTGCAGAAGCAGACAATGGGTAAGATGAAAACTTAAACAGCAGTTTAATGGCCAGTTGTATCAAAAACATTCGTAACAAAAATTTTAAAAATCTAATGATTTTTTTCAGTTATAGTTGATGTTACTTGGCATGTTTTTTGACGTTTTCGTACATTTTTAAGCAAACAGGTATTTCGTTTGTTCTGCATTTCCCAGGTAGTGCATAAGCAGAAGATGTGTGAAATTAAAAGATCACTTGACGACCAGTTGTGTCAGGCACATTCGTAGGAAAAAAGTAATGAAATTTACAAATCTTTCTCCATGTTGGCGATGTTTTTGGGGAGGGGAGGTGACACAGTGTGATATATATAATCTACTAGTTGACAAACAAAGTAAGTAACTGACCATCAGTTGAGCCTCAATGTTGAGGCATTCTTCCTGCAGCGAATAAGCAGAGTCCAACGAGTCACCGAGATCCTTTTTACTGATGTATACATCACCAACGGTATCCAACCACGAACGCACCTTCACACAAAACCCATCCCAGAGCTACAGAGCTTCACCTGCCATATAAGAAATCACATAGTGTCAGTAAGATGGAAGGCTGCGTTGATCTTAGTGTTGGTTATATACCGAAATAGTTTACCTGTCCCCGATCAGAGTAGTAACCAGGCCCAGCATAGAGCAACTTCAGTGATAAAAACAAGGCTGATATGTTAAGCAAGTGGCTTTATCCGACTATTCAAAATGACAGGAAGGTCATATAAAGGTCATTATCATACACAGCTTGTCTCCTTATCAGCTCCAGTTGGCAGTGACTACTACTACTAGTCTATTACTACTACTACGACGACGACGACGATGACAACTACTACTACAATAACTACTACAATCACCAGGGGTGGATGCAAAATTTTGAAATGGGGGCAAAGGTAGAGAGTGTTCCCTCCCAATTTTAAAAAAAAAATGTTATTCAAAATAATGCATTTTGTGCAAAATTTTCACACTTTCCACTTCCCCTCTGAATCCACGACAGACAACAACAACAACAACAACTACTACTACTACTACTACTACTACTACTACTACTACTACTACTAATACTACTACTACTACTAGTACACACCCGGCCAGCCTCCTGGTCAGCCAATCCCAGCTGTAGACACTGCTGTAGTTGTATGAGTCGCTTGAGCCAAAGTTCCTCCAGTTTCCTCCACTTGTCGCGGAGTATCTGCAGCAGTCGTTCGATGGCATAGCAGGCTGACGTGGTCGCGTGCTGGGCGCTGGAATAAGTGCAGAGTAGGGCAGCCTTACGAATTCTTTCCAGCAGGGTCTGGCCTTCCGCCAGTGTGGCCATAGAAGCCTCCAGCACACCTGAACAGACAGATAAAGAGAAATATACAAACACATTCAGAGAAAGAAAGACAGACATTCCAGCAGAGTCGAGCCTTCTTGCAATATGGACATTGATGCCTTTAATATATCAATCTTTATTCACCGAAACACGGTAGAAGCCACAGACAGAATGACAGATATATACAACAGAAAGAAAGAAATTTAAAAAAAAACACACATGCATACAAGCACATAGACCTATCAGCTAACTTATAGTTAATGTTCAACGTTCAACTTATATTTCATTTAGGCAGAGAGATACAGACACAAGCTGGTAAATGACGTAGCTCGCCACCTTTCAGCATAGCGCTGACGCCATCCAGCGTATTAGAGGTTAATTTAAACGTTATGTGCTATATAAATTCACGTTCTACTTACTTACTTGCTTACTTACTACAGCATAAGCCATGTTGTGCACAGACCGAGAAACAGACACAGCCACGGACACACTGCACGATAGTAAGGGTTGCTTATAACTTGCAGCATCGTGAGCCAATAAAGACAGACAAAACTGATCTCATACGTTTTTTGAGTAACTAGTGTTGTTTTATTTGAGACTAAACTGCTGAAAACACGCTAATACTACTACTATAGTAGCAGTAGAACTCGAAAACAAGAATCACTAAGCACTGATAACTACTACTACTACTGCTACTACTACTGCTAATGCAGCTACAACTACAACTATAACAACTAATACTACTACTACTGACGTTTCTTGAGCTCCTGGTGCTGTTGTATCATCTGTCTGGCCGAGTCAACGTCATGAGCCTGAACCGTGGAAGAACACGCCTCTTCCATTTCATTCATCTTATGACCAAACTACCCACACATACAAACAGAAAGACATACAGAGAGACAGACACATATGCAGAACATTAAAACACAACACAACACAACATACGAGTAGAATTTGCGCTTGAAAATTGACAGACAACTGTCAGTTTAATCTAACATATAAACTAAAAAACTAAAATGTTTTTAATGAAATAAGAGATAGGCCTACTGAAGTAGAAGTAGCCTACAGTTATAATATATAAGATACGGAAATTGGCTAATGTAAGAAAAAACTAAATAGAAAAGAAATAATGAATACTAAAACAGTGAGAAAACTGAAATAAAAAAAAATTTTTTTAAACCGTGAGCGAGTCTGAATAGCTGTGAAGTCAGTCCGAGCGAGTGTCAGATGTCTATGGAGGGCAGGATATGAGAAAAAGGAAAGTTCTGAGATTGGAATGAAAGAATGATGGGGTGAAGGATGACAAGAATGGTGATGGTGACACTGGTGAGGTGAGATGATCATGGAAGTATGGTGAGTCAGAAAAAGGCATATCAAGACGTGGTTGACGAAGTGAGTGAAAAAGTTGCACACATACAAGAAACCCAGTTGTCGCTAGGCTGGGCCGACCGTACCGCCTATATCCGACGGCCAGAGTCCGACTTCCGGTCGTGGAAAGAAAGCGATTTCCCAGAGTGATTGCAGTCCCATACACGCTACGGTGACGTTGCCATATCGAACGCTAAATCAACGCTGCAGGCGGCAACTTTGCACTCAAAATTGCGGCCAAACCACTGCAGATAGAGACATATTTACTATTGACAGCCTATAGGAACTCGTTGTCGCCCTATCCAACGGCACCATCGCCGACCAACCACGACGTACCGTTTAGCCACAGTACCTGCGTTACTGGTTACGGGTCTGATGGGGGCATGGCGAGTATGGTAGCGTATAATGAGCGTCGGAAGCACGGAAAATTTCTTAAAGGCCTCACCTGAATGGCGCTGGAATGGAAGGCGACGCTTTGGTCCAGGAGCATCTTGCGGTATTCCATCTGTTTGTTGACGTCGGCCCACGCATCAGCCAGCGGATGAATCGACACTGTATCGGCCACTGAGCCTCCATCTGTAGACGGCGCCTTCGTCAGGATAGCTGCCACTTCCTTCTGCTTCGACTGTCAGCCAATATAGACAAGACAGAAATACAGATTTTCGACAGCCCTGACCCGAGCTTGCCGTGGCTATGAAATTTTTTAGAGCTATCGAAGCGTTATGTTTTTTTAACGCGTTAACACATTGCGTTAATTTTTAACGCATGCGCTAACGCGTTAATAACGCATCATTAATATTGCTGATATTAAGATCGGTTGAAAAATGTGGGAGCTGTGGGGGGTCGAAATTTCGGCCTTCCCATTGACTTGGCACATCGCTTACAACAACAGCTTGTTGCTACCGCACAAGCCGTAATTGTAGGTAGGCCTACACTAGGCCTACTTCGAGAAAGTGGCTGAAATGACGACCGACGAACTCGTGGCTGTGTCGCAGGACCAGAACCGTGAAATTGGTGACAGAACGGCAACAAAACAATTTTTAATTATTTGAATATTATTCGATCGTCAAATAAACGTAGCTGAATGGAATATTGAAACTCCTGCTTCACAGAATTAAGAAAATTTACGTATGTGCGTTAATTCTTTTCACGCGTTAACGCGTTAAGTTAACGCGTCAATCTGACAGCTCTAGAAATTTATATCCATATTCACGGATTTTAGGCGGATATGAATGTTGATGGCAAGGGGGCTCTGGGGCGCTCGCTTCCGCTTATCATCATCAACATCATCATCACATTCGTTTAATACATTAACTTGACAGAACGAAGCATGTGCACAATTTAGGCCTACCATACAGTGAATATAAGAGTTTAAAAGTCCACAAGACTATGTACAAATGTTGCAAAGACAAGCACGTCAATTGAACACTGATCATCATAAAATCAGCTTAACAGCAACAAAATTGGAATGTCATAGGCCTAAAAACGACGTTTAGAACTTAATAACTGTGTTCATATAACATACGAGTGACAAAATTACAGTCAGATAAATACGTGCCATGCTCGGGAAGCAAAAGTGTGTGCATACGACGCCTAAGATTATAGTGCTGCGACGCTGTAGATGATGGTGGCAATAGACTGTGTAAAACATGGTTGCAGTTTGAAACAGTTTTGTTAAACAATGACTCCAACCCCGCTCACGGTCTTCGATCGGCCTCGATTTTCACCCCTCGGGTCGCCCCCCCCGAACTCCAATTTCTGGCTACGCATATGGACTTCATTGGTTGCGCTGTTACTTTAGCAGCTACGCGAGCTACCATTCACTCACACAGACAGACAGACAAACGGACAGACACGCAGAGACAGGCTACACACAAAGACGATGAGAAATCCTAGAAGCAGAAAGAACGACAGACAGACAGAGCGACGGCGATGCTGCTGTAAGGGAGGCAACGAACGCCCGGTATTTTTACAGCAGCACGGCGTACAGGCGTAGGCGTAGGTTCCAGGCGTTAGAACACTTGCCCTCCTATCCCCCTATGTACTGCTATAGCAGCAGGCCAGACAACCGGTGTTCTGCAGTCGTCATAAAGTCAGTAACAGCCAGGTGCGTAGCTGGCCCGCGAGGGGTCCTGGGATCGGGACCCCTTGAGGTCAGGAGGATGACTCAGGCTGTAAGTCATGCAAATCCGGGGAAAGGTGAAAATTTTGCTCTCCTTCCCCCAGTACAACAACTCCTTTGAGAAGTCGATTTTCTTACCAAAAGTACATCAGAATCCAGAATTGAAATTTGTTTATAAAAATTGAAAAAGTTTCCGGGAGGGGGAATGTTATCGTCCTTGGACCCAACCACTGGAGTGGGCGACCCCCAGTGGCGGATCTGGCATGGAGTTGGAGGTGCTACAGAGACATCCCCAGATTTAAGCTGCAGCACCCTCAGTTTAGTGTGCATAGCCAATGGAAAGTTTTATCGCTGATACTGGTACAAGTAAAGGCCATTCTGTCCAGACAAGTTCGGGGTGGAAGAAAGCATCACCAGATTTTGGGGACTAGAACCGCCACTGGCGACCCCCCCCCGCACTTACC
>Ga0209367_1006707_pt1 | contig 15921 bp, 9 predicted proteins | sample WorMetLIZISLAND2_FD_187412 | JGI IMG/M metagenome (GOLD analysis project Ga0209367, IMG submission 187412) | Marine gutless worms symbiont microbial communities from Max Planck institute for Marine Microbiology, Germany - Olavius geniculatus... ... | reverse complement strand
GAGTTAAGCCACACTGCCCTAGATAGGCAGCGGTGGGCAGCGATAGTAAGAATGGCGTCAGACACCAACGGGCATTGAGCCCACGGTTGTCGATGATGATGATGAGTGACACAAAAGTGGAGCTTTTCTCGCTGAACTATAAGCACTACGTAAGGATAAGGGGTTCAGTAATTATCACTGTCAGGGAACGAAAGTTCCAAGGGACGAAAGTTCCCGAGAACGAAAGTTTTACCTATGGAACTTTCGTTCTTGGGAATGAAAGTTCTCGCGTACGAAAGTTGGGAAGGTGTACTTTGTGGAATGTGGAAAGTTGAAAAGATGTATTTCGCGAAATTTCACCTGCGGAACGTTCCGCAAATTACACCTTAGATATTTGCCGCATTCCGAAAAATTCAAATAAAATCAAATAATCAACTTCGCGTAGGATTAGGCTTACATTTGAGTCCCGAATCGACATCGCCACATCACAAATGACGCGGTCACGCTGTCGGCAAAGTAATCACATTTTGACGTCTTAAAACGTCTTGAAGTACGTTAACTCAAGAGCGTAAGCCGGCACATCACAAACGAATGCAAGGTCAACTCAAGTAGCTTAGGTCATTAAGAAGGCCAACTGCAACGTCTGCACGGTCTGCTCAGGAAGGCCTCATTAACATAAAGTCTTGCATTGTATTGCACAATCAAAGACAATTGCTATTGCCGTGAATAGTTCGCGGATAGTTAGGCCTATACCTGAGCAGACAGAGACATTATATTAGAGCCGTTCATCGTAACGAAAAATGCAGGCTTATAGTATTTGCGTTTTGCGTTGCACGTTTGGCACGTTAGAATGGCAGTTGATATAATACAGTTATTCAATGCAGGCCACTAATTAGCCTGATACTAAATCAAGGTAACGTAGGCCTACCAAAACAATGATAAAAATTAGCCTACTATCTCTTTCTGCAAGACACAACAAGGCTTGTGATCATGGTGGTCGAGCACTCTGTAGAATTGTACACTTATTCAATTGACATAACTCAACAACAAGAACATTTTCCGCAATTTTAATTCCGCAAAATACACCTTTTCGAAATTCTGCATTCCGCGATCCGCATTCCGCAAAGTACACCTTACTTGTACTTGTACTTGTTGATAAGCGAAGTAGCTTCTCAGCTATAGATGCCCATATCTTTCCATGCCTCATCCAGGCGGTTCTTGAAGACGTTAACTGATGACAAGTCGATAACGTACTGCGGCAGTCTGTTCCATTCATCAATTATTCTGTTTGAGAAAAATGTCTTCCGAACTGTCGTTCTGCATCTTGGCTTAAAAAGCTTCTGTAAATGTCCTCTTAGCCCATGTGTGTCTGAGGCAAGCTGGAAGAATTTGGCTGTGTCTACCCTTTCCTTCCCGTTGAGTATTTTATACACTTCAATTAGGTCTCCACGTAGTCTTCGTTTTTTCAATGACTGTAGCCCCAGATGTTTCAGTCTATCTTCGTATGTCCATTTCTTGAGCCCTTTAACAAGTTTTGTCGCTCTTCTCTGAATTTGTTCGAGGCAGTCTATGTCCTTTATGAAGTGTGGTGACCATGCTTGCACGCAGTACTCTCAGTGTGGACGGATATATGCCTTGTAGATAACCATGAAGTCTTCTTTGTCTAATTGTGTGAAATGCCTTTTGACCATTCCCAAGACTGCCTGAGCCTTCCCTCGAAAGTTCCATGAATCGTAAGAAACACCCCATGCAACGACGTAAAAAACACCCAGTTAAAATGCATACGAAAATTAAAGCTTCACAAACATCTTCACGCATCAATGCTACCTGAAAATGAAGGAGTTTCTCCGTTTGATCCAGCGTTAGATCATCATCGTCTGCCATTTTTTCTAATTACACTTTTTATAAATAAACACGTCACACCGATGGGCAGAAACGATAGGTGATTATAGCCTTATGCCAATGACACACCGACCAGAGATCGCCGATCGGCGCCGAAGTCGACTCCGAAAATCGGCGCCGAAATCGGCACCGATTTTTGAAGTCGATTTTTCGTTCAGAATCCACTCGTAATAAAAACCGCTGCCGAAAACAAACATGGCAAAATGCAACGTAAAATTACGAATTCCCCGTATAATCTGCACTTGTAGTACCGGATAGCCTATAACGACAAAAAAAGTTTAATGAAAAGAAACGTAGTGTTATCTCACCACCTGCAATGGATTTATTCTTTAGATGGCTACTACGTCTACAGTACCATTCCAACTTCCAACTAAACTCAAAGGAATTATAGCCGAACGGTCGGACGGAATTAAATTCGTTCGATTATTTTTCTGCAGCACCGGCACTGGTAATTAAAGACAAGACACAATGAAATAGGCCTGTAAAAATTAACTTACCATGACAACGCATTGCGCAGTCATTTTGCATATTTATTCTCTAGATGGCAGCATCATTGTTTGTTTGCATTGCTTTACTATCACTTTATAATCTTACACAACCGGCAGCTAATTTTACTGCTAATTGTTGTAACGCAAATGTATAGGTCTATAGGAGGTAGCCCCCCTACTAGATTGATAGCAAGATAAAAATTGTAGTAGCCTAGGCCACATGTTCGTACACGATCCAGCAAACGTCCAGCAAACGTCCATCATTAGCACGGGTATTTTGAATACATTTGCTGGAAATTTGCTGGACGTTTGCTGGATCGTCTAAATGCCCCAATAGAGCAGTGTTCTATAATTGGCGCCAGTTTTCGGCGCCGAGTTTTCGTGCCGATTTCGGATCCGAATTTGCATGACAAACAGCACACAAGTCGGCACCGATTTCGACGCCGATATCTGACTGTGTGTCATCGGAACCGATTAGAACACTAAAAGAATTTGGTGCATGCTAGCCTTTAAAAGATGAGATCTAGTGGCAACAATTTTAGTTATTATCTCGAGAATAAACTGACCAAGTATGCAGTATAAAGATGCTTATGTTTGGTCTGGAGGATTGGGGGCTGGGCTCCCTGTAGTGGCGTAGCGAGCTCGTTGGCCGCCCGGTGCGGACTTCAAGATTGCCGCCCAGTGGCGGATCTAGGCTTCAGCCAATTAAGGTGGAAGGTGGAATATCCTTCCCCTTCCTCGGTTTCCTCTTGTTCCTTTTTCTTTTTTCTTTCTTCCATCCTCTCCCCATCCTTGTCTTTCTCTTTTCCATCCAGTCCTTTTTCTTTGAAATAGGCTATACACAGTTTTCTATACTACTCTGCAGAATTCATTTTTCCTGACTTTTCCCTGACTTTCTACGACGAAATAAATCGTTTCCTCTGACTAATTTATTCACGCGAAATACCATTGTCGGTTTTCAGTCGCTCGCAATCACACTACACAAGGGTGGCGGAACAAATTCAAAAGTGGAGCTAGTGGTACAATATAATCTGCTAGCGAAACGAGCAGAAAAAAATTAAACCTTGTGCGCAGTCTTCGTACAACAGCTCAAAATTTTTCTGCATCTTTGTTAACTTTTGCACCCTGGTATATACTTTGGTTTTCTCTAATTTCCTCTGACCGTAGGAACCATGGAAGTAAACCCATCTAGGAGATGTGGGGGAGCGTCTTGAGCTCCACCAGCGGGGTCAGGAGCGAAGCCCCAGCGGAAATCGAATTTAGTGCATTTTATCTTTAAACATAACATCTGGTGGCAACAGTTTTAATCATTGTTCTGACGCACGAACTTATTGATTAGCAATTCGCATATAGCCCAAAGTGTTCACTCTCGCTTAGGGGCGCAAACGTAGGGGGCGGCCACACGTCCCGCTTCTCTGCCTTGTATCCGCCACTGTTGCCACCCGGTCACCTTGGTCCCGTAATGACCTAGGCAGCAGGATCGGCAAGCTCCAGGCACTTTTAATTAAGATAAGTCATGGCACGCTAAGGTTGCAGTTACCCATGTCTGTAATAAATACGATTAATTGCATTATTATTATAAGATGAGAACAAATATGCTTCTTCGACGTTTTATTGAATGTGCTCGTAAAGTTAAGCTGGTTTTATTCAGATCGTACTGTGTGTGTTTGTATGATGCCTGTTTGCGGTGAAATTATACTGATGGGTGCTTGTCTAAACTTAAGCTGTGCTATCATAAATGTATTAAGATGTTTTTTTTTGTTTTAAAAGAAGCGACAGTGTATCTCAGATTTTACTGGGACTTGGATTACCAAATTTTAATACTCTTCTACACAACAGTCGTATTATTTTCCGGCGTAGGCCTACTTGGTGCAAATGTCCTAATATACTGGTGTCACGTATTTGTCAGCTACAGCTCTTTATTGTACAGCTTCTTAGTTTAGTTTGGTTTAGTTTAGTTCTTTTTATGTTTTCTGTCTGTCTGTGCTGCTTTGTGTGTTTCTATGGGCCTTGTGCCTGAGTCAAATAAATGATTGATTGATTGATTGAAATAATTATTGCATGCATGTCTTTTTGCCGCCCCCTAGAAAGTGACGCCCGGTGCGGTCCGCACCCCCGCACCCCCTCACTACGCCACTGGTCCCCTGTTCCCCCTGTCTACGCCACTACATGCTCTGTTTTCTCTATCATTTCACGTGTCCGCAAGGCTGTTCAATGCAACTGCTCTCGCTGTCCTGACTGTGCCGCTGCTGCTGCTCCTGACGTGCGTGCCAAAGCGGTAATCAGAACAGTGCATCGCTCTGCCAGCGTGATGACTGATTAGCGCCCCCCCCTCTTCCCGAGATGTACTTGTAGATGACGACCAGTGACAAATCCTAACGGCCAAAAATGTCACTTCGAGCTTGTATTAAAGCCGGATAGTCAAATAGCCACTATAGATTATAGCACGGTATGAGATTCTCGGAGAGCTAGTTGCGTCCAAAAAGTATTGATAGTGGCATTTTACAGCGACAAAAATTTGTCTCGGTACGGCCGATGGGGGATGCATCCACCATCCCCCTGAATCCGCCACTGCGTATAATTTTGTAAATACATTGTCTTCTGGCATAGCCTAATTATAGGCATGGATTAGACAGTAGGCCTATCTCAAAACTGCTTCGACACCAAATGATCCAGGCCCGTCAAGAGGGTGGGGTATAGGGGGTAAGTTACCCCGTCCCCGCGTCGTTTGGGGGGTCCCGCCGTCGATCAAAAAATTATAAACTACACCAAAATGCGTTATTTTGAAAAAAAAATCTTCTGCCCAGATGGGTCTCGCGAAAATGTTCCCCGGGCCCCGCTGTGGCTCTTGACGGGCCTGATCAAATCACTTCACTTTGCTTTTATTTAACAGTGTTATGAAAAAGCGTAAATTTTCATTCAGACGTTAAACCACAAAATTTACCGCAAGCACAATATCGGCCTACGACAATAATTACAGCACATGCCCAATGATGCAGTGAAAAAGCTAACTAGGCCTAAGTAATTTTTGCAGAAACTAAATCTGTCGCATGAACCATTGTCATCGTCATACGGTTGCTCAGAGGCGTCGGCCGGGGGAGCGAAGAAAAAAGAGTGGCGCGAAACAGTTGTCCCCCTCCCTGTAATTTTTTTGCTGTTGGAAAAATTGTCGATAAGTTTTCCCCCTGCGCCAAAAAATTTCGTCGAACATGCAAAATTTGGGGCTAAAGCTCATTTCGATAAAACTTAGCAACAAAATTGATATTTTAAGCACAGAAACTTCTCTGTCAAAAATTTATAGCATCTGTAGTAAAATTGCATTTTTTCTGTCACGACGCCGCTACGGTAGCTCATCGCTTGAAATTAAAAATGCGTTAAATGGGACGGAACATAGTGTAATTAACGAAAGCATTAACAGTAAGCTAAAATTAGCAGTCATAGCAGCAGATAAAGCATAGGCCTACAGGCCTACATGTAGGTGTCTACGTCTAAACAGCTGACGACGACTTGGTGTCAGTATCCGACCGTGCCTTGTGATTCAAGCCTACACAGCACAACATTAATTTTTTGATATTAACTCCTCGATAGCTTACTTTACACAATTTCACTCTTGCATTTTACATTATTTATTTTTAAACTTTTGTCATATTAAAAAAGTCGTTAGGGGCCTAAGTTATATAACGTATCTTTATGTTAGCATATGCCCCTCTGTATAGGCCTACGGTTACGTAGGCCTATAACAGATCAAGAAGGTTTAGTGGGCCAAGTAGGCATTACCCGCACTAGGCCCAATCGTCTCCAACAGAATATTTGAATGCTATCCAAACATCGCAAGTAAGCTTATTTCGTGTCCAACGTAGTAACAGATGTCTCATTGTACATTTATATCAGCATATAGGCCTAGTCAAATTTTCACGCGCGACAGCAGATTGCTTGGCTCGTCTTAGCCATCGTGGAGGTGTCCGTTTGTCCGACTTACTGCGGTGTTGTGTCAAAACGGTGCAAGCTAAAATCACGAAATTTTCACTGTGGGCTGCCGCAAGGATTCTAGTTTTTCGTGACAAAATTTAGTGCCCCTGGGTGCGGGGGTTCTTTCCGAACGAGGGCGTCAAAGAGGGGTGCCCCCTGTAAGAAGACGTTATTTTGCCGCTATTGGCCCGTATAGTGTGAAAACGGTTGCAGATAGATATACAGACATGCTGCTTATCATAACAAGCACTGGTCACGGGCTTTTTAGCCTTATCAACATTGATGACCTTAAACGACCTCAAATCCCCAAAAGAGGGATTTTAGTGAGTTTTTCGCAATTTTTGGCTGCAGTGCACATTTCAAGAGTGAATTGCGACGAAATGCCTGAAGACAGACCAAGACAACTGAACCTGCGTACGAAATTTTCAGCATTAAACGCAGCTTGTAGCAGTCCAAGACTAGCGTCGACCCCTTAGGTTCAAAGATGCCTGCGCACGTGAGCGTCAAATAGGGGTATGCATCTAAAAAGAAATTATTTTACTGATATTGGCTCGTTTAGCGTGATAGTACAGACATACTGTTGTCATAACAAGTACTAACGACGAGCTTTTTAAAGGTGTCAACGTCGATGACCTTGAATGTTCTTAACCTCCCCCCCAAAAAATGGGGGTTTAGTGTTTGAAAACTGTTTTTTTGCAATTTTCGGCTGTGACGCACATTTCAAAAGTGAATTGCACTGACATGGCTAGAGATAAACGTGGACAACTTGGGAACAGAAAGTGTTAACGCTGTCGCGCGTCTCATGAGTTTTGCTCAAATTACTTGTCTTTCTCATTGATGGTGGTAAGCTGAGTTGGCCTTAGCACACAAAATAAAATACACTGAGATTTGAGTGACTTACTATTCGTCAACGTTGGAACGCATATTCTCGAGCGCTATTCGTGGACCGGATCGAACTGCAACGCTCATAAACACAATATTCTAGCTTACATTAGACCCAGTGATGACTCGATATCGTTTTCGATATCGATATATCGCATCGTATCATATCGTAGGAAAAATAACGAATTTTTTTAATATAATTGCGATAAGCTTATCTTTTTTGTATATTACGATACTTTTGATTTATCTCGATATTTTACGCTAAAAGTTTATATTTGTATTACCGCAATACCAAAAAGACAATAAACCAAGAAAAAACAAACTAACAAAGCAAACTAACAATGTTGTGTCGTAATTTAACGTCACTTAGGCCTACGACAGCCTGAAGTTAATTACGTTTACTGACATATTTCAATATTTATGTAAAAAAAAACTGTCTTGTTTGTACAGGCCTACAGTGTAAGAGTGACATCGTGGTTGTAGATATAAAACAGCACAAATCACAGTTTACTAATTCAAACTTCACCATTACACAGTCATCAAAGTTCTTCTGACATTGTGTAATGGTGATGTTTGAATTATAAAACTGTGATTTGTGCTGTTTTATATCTACAACCACGATGTCACCCTTACACTGTATATAAACTAAACAGTTTTTTTTACATAAATATTTGCAGTTTTATTGCCGTTAGAAGTAATCTGGAGCTGAATGAAATCTGGCAGTCGAATAAACACTGCAATTACTACCACAACTACTGCTACTCCTATTTCTACTTCGACTATAAGTAACCCTAGCCTAATGTTTAAGCCTTTCAATCTGAAATCTGAGCGGTGTATAACAAGGCTAAAGTAACCCTTACTTTACTATTAGGCCTACCATACTCTATCCTTACCAATACCATAACTCACCTTACCCCTATTGCTACCATAACCTTACGCCTACACTGCCACTATCCTATACCCCTATCTCTACTACTAGACTACTACTACTACTACTACTACTACTGCGACAGAAGTCACATTTTTGACAAACCACAATAATAGGCCTACCGGTAATTTAAATTGACCAACACTAGCACCCACGTTGTCTGCTGGCGTCGTCATGAATAGTATCAACTTCCGCTAAATTTAACGACTCAAAATCCGTCTGTTTCGTCTCTAAACTCTACTTTCCGCCAGTATTTTGTTTATTTTATTGTGCGTAAAAAAATTAAAATTGGTTTTATCTTGAAATACGGGTTACTTCGCTTAGTTCTATGGGTTTACTATCAATTTACGTTCAAAGCAGACGGGGGTCCTATCTCGCTTTAAGCAGCTGTCGAATTAGAAGATTCTGTCGTTAACTTTTAGAATGTCATACTAATCTAACGTCAGGTTAGTTAATTATAGCAGTGTTAGAAATGTAACAAATGTTTTTGTTGGTAGATAATAACGATTTTTCGTATATTTAACGTATGATTTTTGCGGGGGTGCGTATGTGCTCACGCGCACTGCCCATACCAAAACTAACCGACCACGAAAACACCCCATCTGACGCAAATATCTTCGACATACCTCTTACGTAAGCCGAGATCTAACCCATTATGTCCCAAATTTCGTTGCCGTGGCAACGAAGGTCGCTCGTGGAAAAATTCGGTTGGCAGCATTCGATAAACCATCCCCGAACCCCCCCCCTATTGACGCAAAAATCTTGCAGATATCTCTTACACAGACCGAGTTATTCTCAATTTGGTTGCAAAATTCGTTGCCATGGCAACGGGGATCGGCAGAGAAAATTTAAATGACATATGTACCATGGGATAGCCCAGGCCCAAAAATAGGGGGTAGGTGCAAACAGCGCGCAATTATCTTTTACGGGGGCCAAGTTATAGTCAATTTTGTCCCAAAATTCGTTGCCATGGCAACAGGGGATAGCAGGGAAAAAATTTAAATGACACCATCAGATAGCCCGGGGCCGAAAATAAAGGGGTAGGTGCAAACAGCGCGCAATTATCTTTTAAGAGGGCCGAGTTATGACCTATTCTGTCCCAAATTTCGTTGCCATGGCAACGGGGGTCAATCAGAGGTAAATATAAATGACACCCTTAAATTGGCCGACCCCGAAAAACATACCATAGAACCAAAAATTACGACTCTATTTTATACGTATCCGGAGGTATGATGGTTTAAATCATTGTCTAATTTTCCCCATTTTAATTTTTCATATTTTTTGTGTGAAAAATTAAGTTATCATGTTGAATTTAAATTTTGTAACCCCCAAAAGGCACTTCCTTGCGCGAAACTGCGTCATATAAGCCATCCTGCGTTTAAATCAGTTCAGTCGTTTTTCCTGTAGAGGACGGCAAGAAAAAAAAGAAAGGGAAGGGAAGGAAAGGAAAGGCACAAAAAGTTGCGCAAGCGTTATATTTTACCTATTTGTAGGGAAGCCCCCCGTGAACGGATTTTCACCAAATTTTGCACATCAGGAGATATGCTGGACGTAATTTAATTAGTCAAATTTTTGAGCCATAGTTGCCGCCATTCTTGACGCCAGCGCTCCTGGCAGCCAAATGTCGCAATTACCAGGTATTTGCAGTGTGACGTCATCTCAGGACAACGATTTGTAAACAAAAATGGGTGTGAATAAGTTCGCCTCCAACGAAGAAGAGGCTGAAACTGTTGAATCATCAGATATGCCAGACGTAATCATCTGTGCAAATTTTGATGTGGAAAAATTGAGGGGTTTGGGATATACGGGGGTCAAATTTTGGAGTCTTCCATTGAAATGGATGGTCACCCTTACAACAGTGCAGCCCTACCGCGCACGGCGCGCAGCCTGTGATTTATGCCTTGTTCATTGTTTACGTTTTGTTCCATATTGCTTGTATAAGCTTAATGTTACACACTTGTCATTTTAAAAATATCGATATCGATATAGCGATATTTTGTAAAATATCGTATCAACATCGTATCGAAACCCTGATATCGAGCATAGGTGCAAAAAATGTTTTTAATGTTTTTATAAAAGTTTTAAAAAACATTTTTAATGTTTTAAATGCGTTTGTGCTTTTTCGTGTCGTGTTTCTGTTGCTGTGAAAGCATATACGGACAAAATGATGCATTTCTCATGGGCAAATATTGCGTTTAGCGTCCATTTCCTGAACAGAGCGAGTGTTTCATAGTGCATTATAATTGAGACTTCATTTGATTCGTGTATAGGCCTATTGACGGGTCTTCTTACTGAAATGAATACTGTAGTGTAATGTTTTTACGCATGTTTTTGAATGTTTTTTTTTTATAAAAGTGAAAAAACATGTTTTTTATTAGAGCTGTCTACGCGTTAATTTTTTTATGCACTGCGTTAATTTTTAACGCATTATTTAACGGGTTATTAACGCACCAAGGCCCGTCGACAGGGAGAGTAGGGGAAGTTACCCCGGGCCCCGCGACGTTTGGGGGGCGCCGCCTGTAAATTATAGAAAGCTAAAAAGCAAATAGAAACATATTTTTCAACAATAACTGACGTCACCGCTAACATAAAAATCTATTAGCCTGTCATTTAAATAATATTTATTTACATTAGTGATGAAACGGCAACTACAGTTTAGTTACTTGAATTCATTCGATTGTTAAATAACCGCAGTTTAACGACAAATTGAAACTTTTGCTTCACAGAATTTAGTGAATTAAATAAATTTACGCATGTGCGTTAATTTTTTAACGCGCGTTAATTTTTTTAACGCGCGCTAATTCATTAACGCGCTAACGCGTTAACTGCGTTAATTTGACAGCTCTATTCTTTATGTTTTATTTGCAAATTAATCTTTTCAACATCTATGATATCGAGTCATCACTACTTAGATTTATACTAAGTTTAAAACAAAAAAAAACGAACACGCGACTCGGACTTGGATCTTCGTGACTCGAACTCGTATCAAGAGTACTCGACGACGTCACTAAAATGACGCAAACTGACCTCCGACTAAAGTCCAGGTAAGAGCAAAGCGGCCCGTGTTCCCGTTGTAGTCCGAGCGGAAGACGACGAGGACGGAATGACCGGTTGATCTGACTGGTGACGGAGATGGTTCGGAGCAGAATCTACCCAGCTGACGTGAGCCCGGTCTGTAGCCGTCGTACAGAGTCACGCTGTCGTATGCGCATCTCGCCTGCTTCTCCAACTCGAGCTCGTTGAACTTGAGCGATATCACCTGGTCGTACACAGGTTAGACAAGCACTGCTCTATAGCAGTTCCTGTTCTGGCAAATTCCCCAATATGCCTATAATTACGTTAATGTTTAAATTGAAATTGAAATCAAATCAAAGTGAAAAATGCAACGGTAAACAAAGCTTTCGTCTTTGCATACCAAATGAGCGGCATTTTTTTTCACATTCAAAATTGCGGCCAAACCGCTGCAGATGGAGACTTGGTTACTATTGACAATCTACAGAAAGTCGCCATCGCCATAATATCCAATGGTACCACCGCATACCCCCTAGACTTGTCGTTTTGCCGCACTGCATTTTGTTACAGGCGACAACGACGACTCGGACGACAACGATGCCAAATGCGCGCTAGCTGTAGCGCGTAAAAATAAAATCGTTTCATATCAGAAATATGAAAGTAATCAGGTTTGCACGGTATGTTTAATTTTACGCTATCAACCTTACTCGTTGATAAACGTAGTAATAAATTTTATACAGGCAATCAAAAGTTGCTATATAATATGATCACTCATTATTAGCCATTTATTTGACATTTTTGTTTTTTTTTCTCTCTTCAATTCATAGTGTGATGTAATTGCTACCATTTTGGTTAATAAAAGTGCATATAAAAACGTATAAAAATTTAATACCGGTTGTTGAAAAGTGTGAATGCAAAAATGCACGCGCAACATTTATGATTAGAAAGACAGACGACATGCGCTGGCACAGCCGTCTATGCAATAGCATGTCGTGCGTTACAAATGTTGGGAGGGCAAAAAAAGTTGTAATAATATTATCTGACAGAGAGCCTCAAATATACGTCAGAATTTCGACAAACAGCTGCTAATTTCAAAGACAGGAAATTGCGAATGCTCAAAATTTCAATTTTGCATCTAATTTTTTCCAAGATGGTAGATTTTTAGCCCCACAGTTTGTGTTTTTAGAAGAAAAAATATTAATAAGCCATCATTTCGTGGGGAGCAGAGCAATTTCAGCCACGACGCTGCTGTCAAAAAAATCGAAAAAGTCAGTAATTTTGGGGGAAAAACAAAGACCAAAACATGTCGGGAAGCTTCTAAACGTCAAACGCCACTGTTCAATATTAATTACAAATTGCAAATCAACTTTTAGTTTAATAAAAACTACAAAAAATGATAGGTGATTTCAAAACAGTAAACTGCAGTTATTGGGTAAAATAACACATGTTCAACGTTTGAATTACATTGTACGTTACCGAGGGCCAAAGCAGGCTATTTATCTGGCAGCCGACTTGGACGTCCTAAGGCGATACGTACAAACACCATACTGGCTAATGCAGATCCTCACAGCAACCAACCAACAGACGATCTTAACCCTAGCAGCTAGGATATCACGAATATAGCGGCAGTCGGCAAGTTGCATGCTTGCCTCCAGCACACCCGAATTTACAACCAATGTTACAGGCTTAACTTTGATGTCCATCCATCGTCACAGTCATAAATCTCTGAAATGCGCTAACTCTAACCCTAACTCTAAACTCCAACGCTGATCCTAATCCTAAACCATAACAGGCTATTCGTCCGACTTCAGGATAAAAGTCGGTGCGTAACAAATTATTATAGGGTGTTTACACGATCCAGCAAACGTCCAGCATTAGCACGTGTATTCTGAATAGGCTGCATTTGCTGGAAGTTTGCTGGATCGTGTAAACACCCCATTGTTCTTACGTAGTCCGACGGTGCCGTTATAAGCCAGCGACATTTAGCGCTGTTAGGGTAAAGGCGGAGACTGTATCCAGGCGATCGGATGATGCCTTTCGCAGCCGTGAAAACATCGAATCGACACTGAACACCACCCGTAAAGCCTGTGCCCAAACACCCGACCTTGAATGCACAGAATAGAAATACGACGTGTACAGTAGGCCTACAGTTGCTACGGCGTAAGTTGCAACAGTGTCATAGGTCGAAAAAATGCAGATAGGAAGTTGCAATTTTTCCGACACAGTTCCAACAGACAGACTGTGCAAAATTAAAATTTAAAAAAAAAAATTTTACACGATTCGGGTTTTTACCAAATAATTCTGTATTTTTAAAACACATTTTTTGACATAAAGATTGTTCCACAATTTTCCGACAGACCAAAATTTGTCCCACCCCCTCTACTGTCCCTTGCAACTTTGACTGCTGCGAGATTTTTGACTAATTTTATCAATACTGTCTAAGAGCATAAAAATGTCTTGAACCATGTGATATAGTTACCTCCGTTGGCGCCTTCAATATCATCGTCAGTGGCGGCAGCAAAGCGTTTAGCAGCCTTTCTATATTTCTGAAGCAATAAACATTAATGCATCAAATAGCATTATTCATTATTAAAATTTTTTAAAAATGTCTGTGTATTATATAATCGTATTCATTAGTTAAGCGACAGTAGGTCTATGGCTTAATTGATAATGTTAATACGGTCGTTGGTCATATATGAACGAAGTTAATCAGCGCCGAGCCCGGTTAGTAGTTAGATAGGTTGACCGTAGGCACTAGGCTGCGCCACCGGGTCAACTCAGCCTGGCCGTCCCTCCGTGGATAGGCGCAAACAAATACCAGCGAAAGCTGGGACGTAGGCTTAAATGACACACCGCCCCATGCATTAGCCTCGTGTCTATGGTTTCGTAGTGTACACAGGTGTCTGGCTGAGAAACAACGAAAGGGGATCATCCCTGCTTTGTAGGATTATGGTTTCGAAACGACTTTAGGGCCTACGTCTTTGCCTATTTAGGTTAAGAAATCTATCATTATTCGCGCACAGTTCAGCATGCCACACGCTGTTTTTTAAATACAATATCGACGTATAAAATAACGTCATTTTACTGTTATACTTAGTGATAACTTTAAGCTACTTAATGACCAAAAAAATGGAGTCAATGTTAATATTTAGTATAACATGTTATGCCATTATAAAAATAAAATTTAAATACTAGAAAATCTAAAACGACAAATAAAATTAACTTTTCAGGATTTTAATGTAGCCTACTGCTATTTTCAACTTTTCAACGAACAAACTATCTATTATATCGGGTGGCGCTAAAAACGTCCCGAACTTTGCGTAATTATAAGGGCGCGTACACTTTATAAAGATAATTTTTCTTTCGCATATTTGTAGGCCAATATGTACTCTTACTTACTTATAAATTTCAATGATCTCACTAATGACACCACTGAATGCCGCTTAGGCATAATGACGTAAGACGAGTTAAAAATCCGATTATGTAAAGATAGCGTTCCATCACACCGCATCAAAGCAACTCTGATTTCCTTCGACACAAAACGCCCGATTTCATCAGCTCACAAAAACGTAGGCTACACCGCATTTAACAGATTTGAATCTCCACTCATTATTTAGTTTGGGATAGGCCTACCTGACAAAAACTTGTTTATGTCTATGAAGAAAGGCGTAAACCGTTTTTCGAACCTCAAAGATCTTCAGAATGTTATCAGAGACAAATGGCACGATGTCGACGTCAGACAACCAGAATCAGAAAAGCCATATAGCAGTGAAAAAACGTCCAGCAGCAGTAACAAAGAAGAATGGAGAACCTATTCAGCACATTTTCTGCTGATTAGTTGACTGACGATTCGGCCAACTTTGACGTTTTGGCGTAGCATGCGTACAAGCGGCAACGCAATTGCTTGCAAAAACTGCTTTATGGCATGTGACGCTATTTTGTTTGTATCACGGCTAATACAGAAGTGTTTTAGGCGAAAATTCCTACACATATTCGAAGATGTTTGGTCATTACATATATGCTTTTGAACTGATTCATTTCGACTGCTCGGGTGAATAATGCATGCAAATGTTCGGGACGTTTTTTTGCGCCACCCGGTAATTCGAATCGTTTGATTTATTTTACGCGACGTTTTTACAGAATTTTCGGCCCATTATCCGTAAAGAAAGGTATTGCGCACATTTCGCAAGATCTCTAACATCTTTATTTCCCACCACACGACATCGGGATTATACATCCACGCATTTCTGCTCTCGCGACGTGGTTGCAGACGCGCCCATTCAGCTTGTTTAATCTCACCATCTTCAGTTTGCCTGCACAAAGCGATCTGAACTTCACTCGACACAAATTGCTAGACACTGTAATGTAAGTCGCAACCAAAGAAGTTTAGCTGTCGCTAGGGAAGACGCGCTACAACCTATACAGTATCTGTTGCAGTAGGCCTACTGACCTTCATGGTCGTCCGAGGTGCATGATTTTCATTTCATCTGAAAAGGCGTATGCCATTTTTCATCAAAGATTAATAGCAACCTTGGTTCTATCTCGCACCTTTTATTCTCAGTAACGCATACCGACCTTCAAGGTCGTCTAAAGACGATGATTTTCATCTAATCTGAAAAGGCGTACGCCACTTTTTATTAGTGATTAATGGTTACCGTGGCGCTATCTCTCACCGTTTTCGTTGAGAAAACGCACATTTTTTCTATCATCTCTATTCAACGACAAATTTGAAAATGTCATTTGCATTGCAGATCCCAAAAC
>Ga0209367_1006704_pt1 | contig 15925 bp, 8 predicted proteins | sample WorMetLIZISLAND2_FD_187412 | JGI IMG/M metagenome (GOLD analysis project Ga0209367, IMG submission 187412) | Marine gutless worms symbiont microbial communities from Max Planck institute for Marine Microbiology, Germany - Olavius geniculatus... ... | reverse complement strand
ATATAAGTACGGTTTAAACGTTAAATCGTTTACCGCCGTTCAGAAAGTCCGTGATAGTCTTTAAAAGCTGCCCTAGTTAATAAGTGACTTACCGCCAATATTTTGAAGACCGGTAAAAACGTTATACGAAACCCTCTTATTAAATTTGCTGCCCGGTTATATATTGATATATATTTACTGCCAACCGACGAGAGGAGTGAGTGTTTGCCGTTTCTGTCTGCATAGAGAGAGTGTACCGTCGGCATCCGCTTTTCAACGTAGTTGATAGCAACGGCTTACCGCATCGTTTCTCAGCGATCTAACCTTAGTTTGACGGCAATCTTCAGCACGATAGGACCCCGACACCGCCGATGGGAAATTGGCTTTCCGCTGAGCCGGGTTTGTCTTCCTCGGACACCGTCCAGATCCCGTCCGGTCAACGAGATGATAACCGCCGCGGTGGAGAGGAGGCCGAGGGGAAGGGCCGGAATCGAGCCGTGGTAAAAGGTTACAATATCATTAATATTTAAATCTGTAGTTACAACCCACCCGTCCTCCTAATTATCATAGAACTTCCAGCTAGCTGGATGAATGCTGGATCGTGTAAACACCCCATAGGCCTAACGATCGTTATGCCAACAATGCCGTCAACTTTCACTACTATAATTCTTCTTAAACCTAAGCATTACTCTAACCCTAACCCCAATCCTAACCCTAACCATTACCCTAATTTATGTGATATACTGCGACGCCCGAATAGGCCTGGAACTGCAAACTTTATTTTGTCTTCGAATTCATGGGCGCATATTCCGGTTTTAACTGGCCCAGTTCGTAAAAATTATCCACCCAGTAGATAGCACTCAGGCTCAGGATATGGCTGTCTATCTGGCAGCTAATCGCACCGACTAACACTGCTGCCGCCATCTAGTGACTGCGATTCAGTTGCTCTCAGTTGGCAGATCGAAAACGAGGCAGCTGCCTCGTTTTCGTTTTCACCGGCTGCCGGTCAAATAGTCAGTGCGTTTCTGCTAGCGCCCACATCAGAGGCGTCTGCATGGTAATACTGCAAAGAAACAACGACGTCAGTCATGGATATTTTAAGCAGTTGAATACCATAACGTTTACAAACTGCTGCTCAGTGACAGTGTAGTCAAAAGTTACAATATAATGTTCAACCGATGTTCTTTTACTCAGACACAGGCTCGGAGACGTCCTTTTCATTCGTCACGCTGCTTTGCAACCGTAGACATTCAGTACGAACAGAGAAGACATTATTCGGACTCGCGTAAGGAAAAAGAAACAGCAGTTTGACTTATGTATCTTATGACAGATTAGTTTGGTAGTCGTTATGTCGCTAGTGACAGTTAATTAACGCTAGGCCTATAACGTTTAGTGACTTAAATGAGAGACCGTCGTTATTGTTTCTTTGGACTATTGCCATGCAGTTGCCTCTATGTAGGCGCCACAGGAAAACCGCAGGGTCTTATGTTTTTGACTTTTTTAATAAGTAACAAGTGTTGTAAAGTCCTGAATAAATGGCCATTTTTGTACCGAAATGTGTTGATATTGAACGAAGCAGAATGCTGGAGTTATTTGAAAATTTATCAGGTGTCCGGTTTTTTGAGACACAATTTATGTAGGCTGCTGGCTATATATTAACTCGCGATATGTCGTGCTGTTGTTTCAGACGTCGTTTGGTAACGCGGTGAAGTCGAAGGCGCGACTGTCAATCACAGGACTACCAGAAAGACAAGCCTCGGTCAGTAATATCCCGTTTACACGACGAAGCTGGCTCGACGAGCTGGCTCGATGTTTGCTTGATGTTTGCTTCGTGTAGGCTATGCTTTATGCATGCTTCATATTTGCCTCATGTTTGCTCGACGTTTGCTCGATGTTTGCTTGATGATTGCTTGATCGTGTAAACGGGGTATAACCTATCACTCAACGCTCAATTGCCGTCTCCGTCTTTCTGCTGCACTCTTCGTTGAAAATGACAACCAATAGGCCTAACAGTAGAAATTGCCGGAAATAGTGCATTCTCTTGTTTAGCAAATTTTTCATTTACTGCGTGAGCAATGGGCTTTTGCAGATGCAATGCGACACTATTATTGAGTTTTTTAACCCGGTAAATGTGGCTCGGTAGTCTAACGGCAACGGGTCGGACTTGTAATCCTGAGGTAACTCAGAGGCGCAGGTTCGACTCCGCACCAGGACACTGCCGAGTAACGACCTTAGGCAAGTTGTTCACACACATGTGCCTCCGTCACCAAGCAGTATAATTTGGTACCGGCTTCACCGCTGGAACGTAAACAGGCGCACCCCATATCCGTGGTCTTGCAGTGTAAAAACTGGTGTCTGGCTGAGGGCCAAGGAAACGGAGATCAGCGCCGCCCTATGGGCCGTAAGGCTGGGGAAAGACTTTACGTTTTTTAACTCGGTAAACCATTTTGGTATATACATGTAGCCAACCACCAAGGTCAACTCAGCTTTTTATCTCTTTGGGGTAGAGAAATTGACTACCAACCTGTCTGGCTGTGTTAACCAAGTAAAAGTGAGTGTTCCCCCCTCCCGTATATGACAAATGGTGCTTCGTAACATTGAGATGGATTAGATTTTCTATCAATAACTATCAGTGGCGTCATTTCGATAAATCATTGGGGTCTCACTCCCTTTCCTTTTTCTTTCCCCACCCTTTTTTCCTCCTAGAAGTAGGGCCCCTTAAATCCAGTTAAGGAATGTGGGGAGCGCTGTAAGCTGCCCCAGCGAAGTGTGGGGCAGAGCCCAGTCGAAGTGAAATTTGGCACATTTCAGCTTTAAAATGGGACATCTAGCGGCAACGATTTGTATGATTTTTCTGAGAACCAACTGATCACATTTTGTGCAGTTTACACAGTGAAGTTTAATCGTGGACCAAAATTTGAAGTCATAAATCACTAGGGGTCCATAGACTTCCAACTTTCTCTATATGACAAGTGACGTTCCTGATAATTATAGATAAGTTTTGTTTTGAATTTTTAAATTTTAAAACAAAGACTGTTCGAGTGATTGCGTGTGTGTGTGTGTGTACCGGGTATGTGTTTTGTTTTAGTACACGTACACGCCGACGGCGCAGCTGGTCAGTTTGGACGGTTACTCGGACGCAAACACACACACTCAAGTCTGACTTTTCCTACATCTGACAGACCGAAATCAGCCGCACGCCATTGCTCTTGATAAGGCGTAGAAAATTTTCCGCTTCCTGTTGCCGTCCCTCGTTAAGAAAACATCCGTCCCTAAAATTTTAATCGGACTTCTGATAAATATCGGTGCAGTTTTATGTTTGCTTTCAAAGTTTTACTCGGACAAACCTGTCTGCATGTAGTCCGTTATGCTGCAGCATTTTTTTTGTTCTCATGCATCACCGTGTCACTTTGTTTATATGAGCTGTTGCGTAATATTACACAGAATTTCGTGAAAAAAATGTAAAAGAAATATTTTTCACGTCCGTATTTTTTTCGCCAGGCGGCAACTGGAAAAGCAGGAATTTTGTACGGCTTACTTCTGATCGCTGCTACTGACATTCACGCTGACAGGACAGCGACATAGGTCGTCGTCTTTCACTTTTTCCTCTCACAGCCAGCGAAGCACGCGTGTCAAAATTGACCCAAGTTGTTTCTTTGTTTATGCAACATAGTTTGGTGGCGGTTTGGTAATATAGTCATTTGTCAACTCTTTAAAAGTTGATCGACGCCGGGCGCGGTCACTACTTGGATGGGTGACTGCGCAAGGGTGAACCGCTATCCACTCAAATCAGCTCAGTTTTTTTTTGTTTTATGGAGGGGGGTAAATCGAGTACCACTGTATCACTGTCTCTCTGGTTGGGGTAAGACGGGCGCGTTTACCTGTATTGGGTGGCAAGTAACACCGCGTGATCCCGTGTGGCAGGTGACGCTCCGTATAGTTTTGAGATGGTTTTCTACGAATAGCTTAAGACTTTATAGGTGCAAGGGTGTAAGAGTTGAAAAAATAGTGGCATCTATATTTGGCTTGAAAATGTTGCAGCCAGCAGAAAGTTACCTTCGATTATCTTCATAGTGCAGAATCCGGTGAACGCAAGGCCTAGAATGTTGCGTCATTATGCTGCATTGTCGGTCGTGTTTTAATTTCAATTTTTTGAACAATGACCAGGATTCTTTTCAAGCGCATGCCCGCGTTTTGCCGAACATCAGACTTTTTCACTCCATATAGACTAGATAGACTGACGTAATATTGCGGTTTTGTGGATAGCAGTTTTGTTCTGTTTTTTTGCGAATGCGATGCGCATCGAATAGGCGATTCGTCTGACGTCATGTGCAGGCATTTTTGTTGTGCGGTCAAAATTTTGCTCATTTGACCTCTGAAAATATGACTCTGAGTATAAGCTATTATATTAACCAAAGCTTTTGTAATGACGAATATCGTATCGTCTCAAAAACTCCGAACAACAGTTATCCGTGAGAATTTTATTGCTGAAATGGTATAGAATTATTCTGTACACGTAACTTAATAAAACTAAGACAGTAGCTTATAGCGTTTGATGGTAGACGGTTTGCCTTAGTGGAAACAAGTCGGTTTCGATCAATTCAGTTTCAGCGCGCCGGACTCCAGTAACTGGATAAGCATTGACGTCCTGGCAGCAGAGATGGGACAGAGTTAGACTGCTTTTCGTCTAAATTTTAGCCTGTCGGAAAATTTTTGGTCGGAAAAATGTTTTTAAGAATACAAAAAAATTGGCTTGGGAATCTCCATCTTGCGGCAATATTTAGAACAAAATTGAAATTTTGAGCGGTTGCATTTTCTATGTCGAAAAGTTGCAGTTGTCTGTCAGAAAACCATTAGCAACTTTTTAACCACGACACCGCTGTGGATAGCTGCAAACAGGCGAACCAGCTCAGTATGTACCCAGCATCTGGCCAACTTAGCTTCCTATCCTCCATGGGATTCTCAGCTTCCGGGCTGAGTATTGGAGACGGTGAGCTGTCTCTTTAGGCGGATGTGTGGCTCAGGCACATCGATTAGTTTGATGGTGGATGGTCGCATGACGTTGTTCTCTATTCGTATAACGAACGGCCGAGCTCTCACATTGGCTGTGCCATTATAATGAACATAAACGTTTGCGTCTTTATTACTGTCGCTGTTGCTGTGCATGCAAATTTCATGTCGTCGCAAAGATCGGATAATTGAGCTTATAATAGTGCGTTACATGATTGATTATTATGTTCCTTTAATGAGCTCATTTAGTGAAAAAATAGCGAACCCTTCCCGTCGTTGAAATAGTCGAATTGTGACATTTATCAGCATAACATATTCCAACCAGTTAAGTGATCAAAATGACACTGTTTTGACTAAATATAAAAGTTGGTGAAGTTTTTCACAATATAGTTGAAAATGAGGCATAAAATTTGATGATTTTGGCACAGATTTTATTAGTTTGTCCCGCTGCTGCTGTTGCTAAAATACTAAAAAATTTTACTCAATTTTTATTCACGAGTACAGTTATTACGCACCAAACCTGCAGTTTTTAATAGAATACCGGTAACATGTATTTAAATTATCTCTAAAGCATGTTTGTTATTTTTGCCTATGGATTGTAATAACGAGATTGTTTTGAGTACTGTAAACTTTTGAATGACTTTGTGTGTGTACACAGTAGGCCCCCTATTTTCAATTGTTATTTAGGGATATTAATTAATCGGAAAGAGTTCTTTCAAGTTGTTGGCTTTGCTCGTTATTCAAAATTAATAAACGTAAGCGTTATGTTATTTTTCCTAAAATAGTTTTGCCCCTATGTTTCATTAATGACGTTTGCGTTTGCACGTACCAGTATCACTTGTAAATGACAGCTTGATGCTTCGATGCTGCATTGTGTTGACATTTTGTCTGCGTTCGCGTATTTGACGCATCATCAATGATGTGGTTGTTATTTTACTGCGTAAGTTCTCGTTTATTGTTCACGTTTTATGTATTGAGAACAGTTGTAAATACTTGTATACAAAACTCTGTTGAAGCGGTTGTACCCATTCTTGCTGTCTGCTATTATTAAGTAGGTTCAACACGTCCACAATCAATTAAAAGGCTGCAGAAAATTTACAACAAATTGTAGAACACGTAAAAACTACATTGAAAATCGATAGCCTGCAACAGATAAGCTGCACAACATCTTGACGCGTCATCGCCAAGTCAAGTCAAGTCAAGTCAAGATGCTGTACAGCTCTTTGTACGACTTGTTGTCGCATAAATCCGCAAGAAATCAAGGCAAGTGAAACTTGAGATGTATTTTGACAGCACGGCGGGCTCAAATCGTGAATTAAACTTGTGCGGGGCGCTGACATTAACGTCAACGCTATGACGGCCAAGTATACTGTCTGTAGTTAACTGGCTGAATGATGCATTACTGTAGACATCGTATTATCAAGCTGTTGTTTCGACTGTAGTCTCGCATTTCGTTACAAAGCCATCGTGTCACCAGACACAAGCTCTCGTCACGCCGAGAATGACGTACGTAGGCCTACTCCATGCTCGAACATCAGACCTGTTGATGTTACTGTCGACAGTATGGACGGAGAGACAGATGACGGTCGTAATTATGAATCGATACTTCAGCAGCAGCAGCGTCGGCGGCGGCAGCGGGGATGCGACACTAATGTCGATAGTTCGATGCTCAGTCCGCTGTTCCGCTGAACAATGAACACAAAACGCTCTATTGTAATAGTCATGTCGTCATGACATTCTCATAGCTGACTACAATTCATAACTGTTCGGCTGTCTGTCGCCTGAGCGCCCGACGCAGCCGCTCTACTGTAGGGTTTGTAGTCAATTATTTAAAAAATAGTTAGAGTTCAATCGATGGTCCGTGACGTCGTCGGTCACTGTACGCTGACGATAACATGGCTAAAACACATCGATTTAACAGTCGCCAAGAAACGGTTTTGTTTGCTGATGTCACTAAACGTTTAGCTACCATCTGTACAGCTAAACTAATTGCAACTACAAAATCATAGTCAATAAATGGTACAAATTAATAAATATAAATTTATCCAATTACAACTTCTATTGACTAGTTTGTTGACGTTTCGGCAAAATGCTCCTGCCTTCTTCAGATATCCTTGGGATGAACAGTTTGTCATATATACAGGCTGTATAAGACGGTAGGAAAAATTATCAAACACCGCTAAAAGGTTTATAGACTGCTAAACATAGAATTTTTCAAAGGGATATACAAAGCAGAACGAATATTTTTTTTATTGCAGTGAGCAACGCAGTGTCATTTTGTAATATAATTTACGAATTTTCAAACTTTAATGCACACGCAGATAGATTCAGGTGACAGAAATTTTTCAGTAAAGTTTAGAGACAAAACTGCAGTAAAGCTTAGGCATAGGCTAAGCCTTGAAGCTGAGGGCGGTCTAAAGCTTAAAGTTATATTTCAAAACATTATAGGCTATCACGTATTAATAACTTCGTATTATATTCTTACGATTACCTTTGTGAATCATTGTCATTTTTACGTAGACAGTTTTGCAAATAAAACAAGGTTGAAATTTTAAAAAAACATTTAATATAATAAACCTTTATTACAACTAAACGGTTTCAACGAATAGTGGTGCAGCAGCTGGACGGCAGAATGACGTCATTGCTCTGCTGCTGCTGCTGCTGCTGCTGCAAGCAAGCAATTAGCTCGCAGAGCTTTTGCGACATTCTCAATTATTATCAACAAGTGTGTCAGGATGGCAGCGATGTGTACTGCTATTAGCTTCGTTGTGCTCTGTTCCATACATATCGGTAAGCATCTACAATTATTAACGGTTTTGTTGTACAGCAGAAAATATTGAAATACACCGCCACAAACTACGCACGTTTTTAGACGAAATTTCGGAACATTTTTTGTCGATAACCGTCGCTAAATTATTAACGCTTAATAAGTCCAGTATTTTAGCCCACATATCTTAGTTGTGTTATGCAGCTTAAACTTGCAAAATACATAATTTTATCTGATATGTTATTTTATGCAATCCAATTTGTGTAAGCAGTCTGATAAGATTTTAAACAGCGTTTCGTAGAAGATATTCAAGTGTTGAATTCTTTTGCATTACTAAAATTGTAAACGTTTTCACAGATTTTTAGCACACATTATTATTACGTATAATCCCAGTACATTTAATAAAAATATTTTCTTAAAAGCACTATGTTCAAATGTCAATTAAAAGACGCAAAGTTACAAAAAATAGAAAGAGAGAGATTAAACAGTGAAAAGTAATACGTTTTGTTTTAGGATGTATAATCAACAGTGTCAAAAAGCACAAGATGATTTAGTTAGGTTTACGTGTTCTAGATAGACGCTTAAACTTTTTAATTCTAGACTGCCAAAAAAATTAACACAAATGTTTAATAATGATGGACATACCAAAAATAATGTGTTATTGAAATAAAAGTTGTGCACGTGGGTGGCTCATTTTGCCTGTCATCTTGCAGCATTGGCTCAAGTGTCTCTGGACATGTATTCATTACTTCCAACCACATCAACTTGTGCTTCTGTGGACGTGCCGAGTGGAAGCATTCGCGGCGAAACGGTGAAGTTTCACGGTGATGCAACCGACGGTACGGTCAACGCTCTAGCGGTCGATTTCAACGACATCGTCTCGATACTGGAGATCGGTCGCAATCAGCGCAACATCACCATCAGCTACGGCGGATATGCCATCGCCGAGACGTACAACGTGACCGCCATCGACTGGAGCGATGCCAGCGACTGCTCTGTGATCTCCGAGTCAACCCTGGCCATCGAGAACCCGGTCTCTGACGCCAATTTCTCCATGTCCTCGTCCGTGGAATTCACCCGTGCCGCTGTGGGCGTCACGGTCTACGTCGTCGGTGGGACGGACGCTAAGATCAGCCTGAACCCCGGAGACGGCACGCTGTCGGTACCGCTCTGTGAAGTGAGCGCCAGCCTCTCGGTGTTGTCCTACAATCTGAGCTATCAGAACGAAGGGTCGTTCACAATGATTGTCTCCGCGTACAACTTCGTCAGCAACGTCACCAAAATCCAGACGATCGACGTCTACGAGCGCATCCAAGACCTGGTGATATCCGGCAACACGACCGTTCTTACACCACCGGGATCTGGCACGTGGAGCATTGAGGCAGGACCCTTCCAGCTGGCACTGGAAAACATCGTCTGCGTCTGGAACATGGGAACCAACTACCCGGTGGACACAACCAACGACGTTGCATTGTTGGATTCTTCGACGCCGCACCAGATAACGTTCAGCTACGGCCAGCAGGCGGATGTTGGCACACAGACAATCAGCGTCAATTGTTCCAACGCCGTGTCTAGTCAGACTGTGACGATGGATGTCACCGTCGTCTGGGACAACGTTACTCTCGGTGAACTCACTTGCACCAGCTCGACGCTCTGGAATCATCTAATAACCTGCCAACAGGCTATTGTCCGCTTCGGCACTGGAGCGTGCTTCGAGTGGGACATGGGCGACAGTGAACCGGTAATTTATTACCGGGACACGTACTGCGCTGACTACGTTCCCGCTGCATCGCCAACTTACGTACAGGTAATTTTGTCAGAATATGTTAAATGTTTATAGGAACTATCGTAGCTATTATACCTGCTATCGCATGTTAAATATATACGTCGTTTATACAGTATAGCCTATGATCTATGATTCGTGCTATACTATGACTTAGCTGCAATTACTCTGTACTGTAGAACTTTTCTTAAAACAGATAAGTCTTACGAGGTCATCTCACTAGTGATCTTATACAATTTTTTGGAAGAGGAAAACCTTTTCCTTTTTTGCCATTTTTTGAGTCTTCACCATTTTGACATTTTCCACTTTTGCTGAGCACGTGCCACGTTGGTTTAAGTTTTTAGCACTGTTTGTTAAACTTCCAATGTGAATAGAATGACTGCAAATAATCACTGACAGAACGATTTTGTTGATTTTAAGTCGGTATCGTCCGCTGTTGGCGGTACTGGGCGCTCTAGCGAGAGGTGAACAATGTTTTCTGTGATATATCTCAAAAGGACGAGACAATTAAAACAGTGGCGTTCTAACGGCACACGACATTAAAATAAAAAGTAAGGCTTATACAGACAAATCAAGAGTTTGCCATGATTCAGCTGTCTGTAATACTGATAATCAACTGGTATGTTTAGTTGAGTTGCTATTTTCAATGTTTTGTCAGGTAGCGTCAACGGATACAGTGATAACGCGAGAATACACCTACTCGGCTGGCTACGGAACACATACGGTCAGCGTTCGCGCCTTCAATCTAGCAAATAACGACACGGCTTCAGCAAGCATAGATGTGCTGGAGTGGCCGTGCGAGGCGCCCAACATTACTATGGATCCACTTTTCACCGATCAGAACGCTCCATTCATAGCTTTGGCGGATGAAGGTTTCGCTGTTAGTGCCGCCTTCTCCGTTTCCTGCATGAAGAACGAGCGGTTTAACGCCCAGTGGGATATACTGGACTCCGCGCAGCAGAATGTTCTAGCTACAGTGGCAAATGCCAGTCGACTGATCAGCGCTGGTGACGCCCTACCCGCTGGGAAGTATGTGGTCCGAGCGACTGCGACGTTGTGGAGCAACATTTTCGATCTAACGGACAAGACGGTCGTTTCTTTCGGCTACGTCACCCTTGAGCGCTGCCAGTCACCGACTATCACCGTCAGTGCGTCGTTCGCCGACGCAAATGCTCCGTACCGAGCACTGGTTGAGGACGGTTTCACAGTCGCGATGGATTACTCGTTCGACTGCGCTAAGCTGGAACAGTTCAACGCGCGTTGGGACATACTTGACAGTACTCAGCAGCAGATTCTGAGCACCCTGGCGAACGCAACAGAACTAACCAGTCTCTCCGACGCTCTTTCCGCCGGGAGTTACGTCATCCGCGTCAATATGACCATGTCAAGTAGCTTCTTTGACCTCTCCGACAAAGCTACAGTTGCCTACGGTTACGTAAATTTATATTACTGTCAGCCGGCCAGTGTCACGTTGAACCCCTCGGCTGCATTGGATGAGCCTTTCAGTTCGCCGGAGGCTGAAGGTTTCACAGTGACGGCTAATATCTCGATCGACTGTCCACCGATGCAACAACTGAATGCCCAGTGCGGGGTCATTCTTTCGTGCAAACTCGTCCTGTCTGTAGGTGTTAGGCATTGATGACCTTGATGCCGGACCTTGACCTTGATTTGACTTTGACTTTAATATGCGACTTTGATTTAAATATCTCACGATCTTGACCTTGACCTAGATCTGTCACAGATTACTGATTATAGTATTTAACTCCCCATTACCTTCTGCTCACAGGTAACTCAGTAAAACTTAAGAAATGTCAGCTTGCAACTAGTCTTTCGTGCAAACTGCTCCAGTCTGTAGGTGTTAGACTTAAATGACCTTGACCTCTGATCTTGACCTTTATTTGACCTTGAATACATCGGCTTGCAACAAATGAATGCGCAGTGGGACATCCTCGACACGCCGCTGACGACCGTGCTCAGAAGTGAGCCGGTTAACTCCACCCAGCTGACCATTTCTTCTTTCTCTTTGCCGGTCGGGGTTCACGCTGTGCGCCTGAATACGACGCTTGTGAGCAGCCTCGTGGATCTGTCCGGCAAAACGGTGTTGTCGCTGACCTACGTCAACGTGACCAAGAGTACTCTGGTAGCCGGTATTGACGGCAGCAGCTACATTACTCCTGCGTTCAATACAACGGTGCATCTCTCCGCCTATAACGGCACATTCGCCGGTGGTTTTCCAGCCACTGACAAGACAGGGATGGTCTTCGAGTGGCGATGCAAGCGATCCAATGATACGTGGCCGACCGTTTGGCCCACCCAGTCCCACATGCCTTACAACGGGACGGACGGTACAGGGTGTTTCGGCGACGTCGGTCCCGGGGTGTTGGGTTTTGCCGATGGACTCTGGAACTTCCGTTTCTACACCGGATACCTGGAGCCGCTGGTTAAGTACGACGTCCAGTTTGCGGTGTGGAAGGATAAGAACTTTGAAAAGGCGGATGTGTCGGTGTACGTGCAACAACCTTTAGCACCAGTCGTCTCAACCAGGTCTGTGTGAAAACAGTTCACTTCACCTGGGTTCAGTTCAGTAACAACATTTTCCACGCGAGTATTATAACAAAAAGTTATGATGGCTGCGCTAACGCATATATGCTGTGTCCTAATAAAAAAATCCCCGATATTTTTAGTTGTAACTTTAGAAAGGATGATCAGAATTTAATAGTTTTTGATGTGAATATTTCTGGGACAACTAACCATCAAATGACTATTAAATGTTTCATTTCGTCCAACGTCTCCTTTTGCACTACCTGTAGAAAACAAAATCAACAAAATATTACATTTTACCCAAAACGTTATTATTACTTAATCTATATTACGCACAAAACATACTTTGTTTACATTTTTAAATATTATGGCTGACATTTTATTAAGTTGTCCATTTTCCCACTGCCTACAGTAAAATTGCTCGAGCCTTAGGCCCATTATGCGAACACAGGCATCGAGAAACTTTCTCCATTCTTTGACAGCAGTATCGATAATGTTTTGCTCCAGACTACTCCAGATTTCACCAGTCGCTTCTTGAATTCATAAAAATTCTTAAACGTCATCTGGCAGCCACGTTTCTGCGTAACAGTCAAACCTTGTAATTGGCTGGCTGATGGGTTCCACAGATCCGGAGAGATATAGTTTATTGACTTTTTTTATTTATTTTAACGCGTATTTTGCTTGGTCTACATTCCCCTGGTAGTGAAGAAACAAACATTGGGTGAAATAGAAAGTTAAGCAATTATTTTATATAGCTAGTTGCATCGGAAATACTCATGCCAAAATTATTAACATCTGGCAGTCTTTCTTTAGGTTATGATCTATAATGTAAAAGATGTTTTTTCCACTGTTTTGTTTATCTTAGCGCATATTTTGCTTGGTTTGATTTCCCAAGGTAGTGTAGAAGCAGACGTTGGGTAACGTGGAACTTTAGTTTATCAATAAGTAAGTAAGTAAGTAAATATGTCGAGGTAGTGTTGTGATGTTTTGACGGCTTACTGCAACGTAAGTGACCTTTTGGCTTCTTTGCTGATATGATAATGATGATGATGATGATGATAAACTTGCGAAAATAATCTGCAGATTGGCCTCTCTCTCTTTCTCGCGCCACAGGCTCAATGCTTGTTGGTGTTTATAACATATTTCGCGACATATTATATTTATATTTTGTATATTTATCTGCTGCTGGTACTACATAATTAAAGATGTTGCTATGGTGGATTAATTATAGCGATTGGCATTGTCTGCTGGCGTGTTAGTTGTCTGAAAAACTGCAACTCTCGTGTGACAACTCGCAATGACATGGTCCTGTCAGCCGTCTGCACTGAACGCTGCTCCTCACACCTAGATGCTCAGCTCTATTTGCGATGGCAACTGCTGCAGGGCGGAACATCGAAGGACGACCCGTTTACTGATGTCTCCGACGCCACTGACGTCGCAGGTATAACACGCCACTTACTGTGTGCTCGGGCCAACTTAAACCCTTACCATAAACCACTGGCCTCGTAGTGAGGGGGCAAAGGCCCTGGCTAAATATTAGCTTGACGAAAAAAATGTGTGGCAATTTTTGGCCGACCATAATACATAACGGTGGAGCTCATGGTACGGTTGTCGTCCGTCATCTGCCCGTCTGTCCGTCCGTAACGAATGTATTGTGGCTGAACGGTGCGAAGTAGAGCTTAGGTTGCTGTTAATCACTAATAGAAGTGGCATACACTTTTTTAGATTACATGAAAATTATTGACTTTGGATGACCTTAAAGGTCACTGACAACCACCAGTACGATCGGCTATCTTAGCGACAGCTGGGCTTTTTGTTATTCAAAAAATATAAAACTTCGGTCCGGAATCACTCACTTGGGGCAAACTTAAAATTTTGAACACTCCACGACGCTGCTGTTCTCAGCAAATATGTATAGGCTTACATTTGTCTCTAGAAGGGCACCAGATGATACGGTATGTCTGCGCGCTGCACCGCAGGTCTACTGGTTTGTTAGCGCGAGCAACGGATAGCCGCATAATGCGTTGTGGTATCGTTGGTTTATGCCAATCATTGTCCACTTTGCAGAACGTTAAGCGCTTCTGCTTTCGATACGGAGTAGAACAGATCAATAGGCTGATCGTATTTCATGACTTGCTTCGTCCTTCGTTTTTCCCAGCAGTGTCTACAGTGTTATGGCCGCTCATATCGATCTCCAGTCAGGCGTAACAATTGAAACATGTCTCACATCTGTTTTTTATACAGCCTCGTCGTCAAGTTTCAGGCACAAGACGTCATCGATCACGACAATGGAATAAGCATGTTTTATCACGGTCTTAAGGTGCGTTCTCACTGCGCGCGTTAACGCGTATTGCATAATCATGAGCCAACTAATAAAAGTATCCTAGGAATTTGGATATGACACTTTGATTGGTTAGCTCATGAATATGCAATACGCGTTAACGCGCGCAGTGAGAAGGCACCTTTAGTTTATTATGCCTCGTTGCACTCGCATAATACACTTGAGAGCATGAGAAAACGTGCCTATAAATAATTTGTCACAAGGAGCAAATATATGAAAGTGTAATAAAACTCTGTATAACAGGCATTGTGACACCGATGCTAACGATCGGAGCGTCAACGTTGTTGAAGGGTCGCCATTACAAACTGATCGTGTATGCCAATACATACAAGTCAGCAGTCGCTTCCGCAGAATACATCTTCTTCACTAACTGTCCTCCGTACGCTGGACGTTGCACTGTTTCACCAGTTAGAGGTCTGGAATAGCTTAGCTCAGCTATCTCATGGCTGACCTCTGCAATCGAATTGCTTAGACTATTTGTGGTTCTAACTTTTATAGGCCTACATTTGTTTTGGAATAATAAACAAGCGCTCTTGCTTGCAGTCTCTCACATCAAACGAACTAGTGTAAGTAAATCAGTGTGATAAATAAACTCACCTTATGCCAAAACCCTTGTGTGTTTCATTCGCAAGTTTTAAACAGTTAAAACAGAGCTACTGAGTGTGATTTGTTTGTGAGGCGTTTTTATTGTGAGAAAAATTCGAGAAACCTGCGTCCGATGTTTACGTTGGTTATTTACGACTGGCGAGAAGACTGCATGTCACCGCGCGACGTCTGTTATACTAGCGTTAATTGTAGCTTTCGAGAGCAGCGTTCCGTTAACATAGCGTGCATGGGACTCTCTCACCTCTGATAAATCGCTTTCTCTCCGTGATTGGAAGTCGGACGCGGTTTCGTTTGATTAGCATTTGTTTGATCTTTGTTTTTCGCCAGTACTCATCATTGCGTCTACCCACAAAAGGTTGATCAAAATGATTAAGTTGACCTGGTTTCAGTACTAACCCGGCATCCAACGATGTTAACGCTAGACGAAGATACAAGTGAGCTCACCTGTTTACAATCTATGTGGTCGTTTTTGTTTTTTTTCTGAATTTTGTGTTTTGTGTTTCTGTAAAGGTTAAACTTACTGTTCCGTTATTATGTGTTTGTGTGCATTCCGCCTGGAAAGGCCGTCCCCAAAATGACCTATAGGCCTACTGTGTCGGGTGGGACGTTAAACCCTAGAAAGGTTAAAGGTTAAAGGTCCGAATATAGCTCCTAATGAGCGAACCCATCTCAGAGCTACGGAGCGCCACTTGTCATATGGGATCACACAGTTTTACCTGCCACCCGACAGAGGTGAACGCGCCCCGCCTTAACCCCAGCCAGATAGGCCGGTACTCGATTTACCTATCTCGGAGGGATGGAAGGCTGAGTTGACCTAGGCGGTTGGTTACATCCCGAGATGGTTTACCTGCCCATAGGCAGTCACCCATCGCAGTATTAACCGGGCCCGGCGTACAGT
>Ga0209367_1006703_pt1 | contig 15925 bp, 8 predicted proteins | sample WorMetLIZISLAND2_FD_187412 | JGI IMG/M metagenome (GOLD analysis project Ga0209367, IMG submission 187412) | Marine gutless worms symbiont microbial communities from Max Planck institute for Marine Microbiology, Germany - Olavius geniculatus... ... | reverse complement strand
TCTGTGATTTCCCAAGGTAAGACAGTTGCACTAAATAGATGAGGTGGGAAATGAAACCACCATTCGATGACATATAGTCTCATTAATAAGTGTGCCAAAAATTATTATAATCGGACATTCATTGTTCCAGTTATTGCAAAAAATGTAGTCACATGCTTTTTTTTGAGACACAGTGTATAATAATTATAACTGGAACAAATCCAGCATTCTTGGCTGACCATATTCAAAAATGTAGAAATCAAATCACGTCAAAGTAATTACAATCAAATCAAAAATTCAATATACTAGAACAAATTAGTCACACCCACAAGTCCCATACGATCACTGTTTAATTCATTCAATTTATTCTGCTATTTATTCCAGTAAACAAATAGCAGAAGAAAATTAACCAGATGAACACCATATTCCTAAATGTAGATGTTAAGCTTTCTCCCTTAGACTGCATACTCAAAATAATTAGTCAAAATTCTGATCACGTTCTGGAAAATGGTCAAGACTGGTCCGAATCTGCGAATGATTGTTGCTGTGCAAGACCTTTACCTCGTAGCATCTGAAAGCTAGAAGCATAGGTCAGATTGAGTGCAATGTACAAAGAGGATGTCGAGATCAAATCACACATTGCAGGAACAAAGAAAAGAAACCATTTTGACACAGGAATAGTAATGGCATCTCGGCCTTCCTCTGAACAATGTCGCCACAGCCAGTACACGAGAAAACACAGAAACTCTCCAATAAACATTCCACATGCCTGTCAAACAACAGCACTGATTGATAAATACATAGGTTGTAACAAAACTGTCAGGTTATCCAATACTGTTATATATTAGGCACATTTTACATCACTGAATCCAAAAGCTCACAGCAATTACAAAAAAAAACATGTTTGCACAACTACTCAACACAGATATCCTGAGGGTATGCAATGCCACAAATTTTTGATGTAAAATTTTGCCAGAATCAGCTGTTGTTTGTTAAAGTTACGCAAATGTACACAGGAATTTATTATGTAACACCATATTGGTAACGGAGATATTTTGTTATCGATATTCAACAATGAATGATTTTGGTAAAAAATAATATTTTTCAACAAAATTTGGCAGTTGTTTCAGGAATTTATTGGAAATTAAGTGTATGAAACTTTATTCAAATTCAATCAGATTTGACATTTTTATTGCAAGACGTTTAGGGGGTCTGTTTTTTACCGGACACAGCGTAGTACAGCTGTCAAAGCATTAATTTTTTAAACGCATTACTGCAGTACGTTAATTTTTTTAATGCATGATTAATGCACTATTAACACACATGTTAATTTAATAACGCGTTAATTAACCCGTTAATTTGACAGCTCTAGTCTCTCTCTAGTAACATTTAGTTCAGGGATCCAGATCACGATCCACATCCAGAAATATTTTGTTTTCATTTTTATGCGTCCTTAGCCATTGCAATTCTGTTCGTCTGTCTGTCTGTCTGTCCGTCCCTCCATCTGGTACACGGGTGGATCAGTCAAAAACGGTGCAAGCTAGAATTACCAAATTTTCACCGTCGGCTGCCCGGAAGACTCTAGTTTCAGGAACCGTCACATTTTTGCATAAATTCAAAGGGGGTCACCCCGAACAAAAACGCTAAATAAGAGGGGGTGGGAAAAATTTGCGATTTTTAGCCAATAAGTTGCTGTATCTCAGAAACAGTGTGAGATAGGGCCCAGGTTACTATTAATCACTAATAGAAAGTCGTACACTGGCTCTCGATTGCAACAGAATTCAATGACCTTGGATGACCTTGAATGCCAAAATAGCGGTTTTTATGGACTTTTTTGGTGATTTCAGGCTGCAACACAAGTCTATATCATTCACAAGGTGGCACCACGTAACTATTGTTATGCAATCCAGATACAGATTTCAGTATTTGTATATTAACTTAGCGTGAACACCCCAATTTTCAGCTAAACTACTGAACAGGAAGTGTTATAGGCTTTCGCGCATCTCGTGAGCATTAGTTCAAATTTCTTGCTCGGTTTGCTACAGATAGCTGTTCATAAAATGCAGGCTCTGTCAGTTTGAACACAAAGTGCTTTCTAGCATTCTGCATGTACATGTCAGTCATAAGTAAGAAATAAGATACGAAAGCACAAAGAATACCTGAACAAATGGGTGATCAAACGTCCGTTTAGTTGTCTCGGGATCACACGGCTGCTGCAAGCCACACGCTGTAGACTGATCTGCCCATCTGAACACACACCAGCACTCAGCTTAACACTCGCTACAATATTCAGTAGAGGGCTGGAAAAATGGTCAAAAAAACCTAGGCTTTTACGTTTTTGAAACAAGAAATTGCACCGTTTTTGACTGATCTACTTTTGTGACAGATGGACGGACAGACAGACAGACAGATGGACAGAATTGCCATGGCTAAGACACGCTGAAAGCAGTAGCTGCTTTCACGCATAAAAATCTTTAAAACCTCAAAAATCCAATTTTAGGTTTTTAAAAAGTTTTTTATTTGTTGTGAAATTTAATACACTGTATCATATTTTAATCCATACTTTAATCATGATTTTTGAGTTATGACTTTAATTATATCACATTACCGTTGATTTATAAGAGGGTGCATAATGTTTTTCCTGGGTTGTAATTTTGTGTACGGTGTTCATTGGACACTAAACAAAAAAATCTTTGAAAACTTAAAACCTGAACATTTTTTCTTTAAAAAAACTACATTTTTCCAGCCCTAATTCAGCAGCAGGGTCCATAGAAATTGAACACACATTATCACATGTACCAGAGATGTGCGGCCTGCAGATGCTTCAGACCGCGGACGCAGATCCGCATAATTTTTTGCACTCAGACTGACCAGTTCCTGTTGCATGATGAGTGTATATTTTCACAATAAAAGTTAAAAACAGAAAGAAGTGATGCGTGTTGAGATGCAGCACAATAATCTGCTATAAGTCTAAGCATAGTGGCCTGCGTTACGTACTAATGACTAGATGACTAGTCCTATTCAGTGCAAACGCGAACTGACAGTGGATCCAATATTTCTCTCCTGTTGCAGACGCCAACTGATGCGGATCCTTGGACAAAATCTAAGAACTGACGCGGACTCAAAAATTTCAAGATCCGCACATCTCTGAAATGTACCACAGTGAGGCAGGCAAAGGTACAGACAAGTGAAAAAAAATTATTGTTATCATTTGCAAAAAATCAGTAATCAGTAATGGAGATAAACGGATGCAGGCACTAAAAGTCCCTCTATATCCGTATCATGATGTAATAAATTATACTAATAATCTAATCACTTTTTTCGACATACTCCGATCTATCTACAAAAAAAATCTACAAATTAAGTGATTTACACTACATGACACTAAATAATCTAGTCTGCTACATGATTCAGCAAGCCATAAATAAATGAAATGATACGTAGTCATATACTGTTCCTAATTAATGTCGTTTCTCTGGATCTGCAGAAAGTTCACAACAGCAATAACCCGGAAGTCAAGGGTGAATACACAAATGCCAATGCAAACAACGTTTGAAAACCGAGTGGCCGTTTTTTGATCGTCAGTTTACAATAAACATATATTACTTCGTTGACAGCGTGTTAATCGAACCACTGATAACAAAAGTAGAGAGAATAACGCCACTATAGACCGAATTTGCCATTTTCTACCCGGAAACTGCTAAGTAAAAAAGCACATGACTTGAGAACTAAAGTGTGCATAAAAATAAGCAAGTGAATAGATGCGTCATTACTTCTTTTTTATTTGGTCCGATTCGTTGTTTTTATAAGTCCACGTGTCTACTGTCTATGTATGTATATTCTTTGTGCTAATTGTTGTTGTCAATTGGCTGTAATAATATTGTCGCTTTTTTCCGCTCGAAATTTTAGTTTAAGTTTTTCTGTCGCAGAGTACGTTGTAAAAGTGATACCTTTATTACGATTTATTATCGAATTCATGTGAAATAGATGACAGAAACAAGTACTATAGCGTTGGAAACTATGCCGTGTTCGACGACCACGCCCACTGACTGTCACGCTTTTACACAATTTTGTGTCAGAGCCTTCAACAATCACCATACTGAAGTTGTCACGTATTCCGAAGAAGCGGGTCAAAATTCTGCCATTTTGTGATTCACTCAATTAAGAAAGATGCAAACACATACTTGTACTGCTAATGCCCGGTTTTTGAAATGAGAGGTAAACCTCGGATTATCTAACCCGAGATTGAAGGGTTAACTCGGGGTTAAATCTCGGCGTAACTTTTCGCGTTTTTGCAATAATTTGTAACCCGGAGTTAGTAACTCCAGTTTCAAACTCTGGGTAACTCGGCAATCTTTGTAAGCTGGCATCTGATTGGTCGATAACGACCACGTGATGGCGAAATGCCGAGTTTATTTATCACAGATTTATCGTTTGGTCGTTTCTAGCGCTGCTACCTAGCGAGTGGCTCGAATACAAAATGCTATTTCCAACACTGCAAGCAATAATTCACTGACCATAAAATGTTTTTGCAGACATTATGTCAATCTCAATTATAATGCTGCAGAAAAAAGATGTTAAACAAAATAAGCATAAAAAACATATTATTAAACGTCATTTTAAAATAATGATGTTGCACAAAATATTTATGTTTTATTATTAACTTAATCAGAACACCTTTTGCAACTTGAAATTTGCTATTGATATTGCTAGACAGCTGAATAGATTAACGGATTGTCATCAAAGTAGCCGAAGTGAGCCATTTTGCTTGTCTCGAGTTTGCCCCTTGTTTACCCCTGGGGTAACCCTCCAATGATGCGGGATTAACTTTCGGCGAGTTACCCTTGGTTTAAACCAGGGCTAGCAGTTGCAAAAATGCATTTTTTGCTTAACCCAGGGGTAACCCTCGATCAAGAGTTACCCCTGGTTTATCCCTCATTTCAAAAACCAGGCATAAGAGTTGAGCGAAGTAAGTGCAAATGACGTGTCAGGTCCTGCTGGTTACAGCACGGTACTATTGCAGTGGTAAATAAGGCTAAAACCGACCTTAAACCCTAACACCAACTCTAACCTATAGATACATCTATGGTATACCATAGATATCATTTGACCACCCCAATAGTCAATTTTGTCTGCTAAGTGAGGCAGTTTTTACCACCGCCATTGTTAAAAGTACTAATAGGTTACAGAAGCTACACCAATGATGTTTTACTTGTACTTGTTGTACTTGTTAGTTATTGTTTTCTAGTTAGTTACAATTTTGGAGGTTGTATCATTAATGTTGTATGTTGACTGAGGATATATCAGAATGAAGTCAGTTGCGTGGTTTATCATTGCATTTCTTCACAACTTCAGACGTCTAGTAGTGCTTCTGACGTGGCCAGTGTTCCGATGGCTCTATGATGGTGCTCAGCGAGGTCTGCCGCCAGTACACAGTGATCTGCTGATGAAGAGTGGAGTTGAACTTGCTGCCATGATACGCAGTCGTCAGGTCTGAGCATTGGCATTGTGGGTTTAAACAGCTAGTATGCAAGAAGTTGCAATTTTCCGGCGTACAACTGCACATTTTTAAAAGTGGAGAGATGGCGTTCCTGCCACTTATTTCTCCCAAAATATTCAACCAAAAGTTTAAACAGTTGGGAGACACAAAGTTGAAGTTTTCAGAAGAAAATTTGGGAGAAGAAGATAATTTTCAGATCAGTTGGAGAGTTGCTGCTCTGCCACTATGCTACTGGGCTGGGATGCCATTTTTCAGCAAATTATATCAGTTTCCAAATAATTAACTAAAAGTACTGTCAAACTGAACGTGCTTTCTCTGTCTCTACTATCTGCTTGGGGTAGTGCACTATTATTAATCTTCATGATGACCACTTATTGAAAACCTGTGAGAAATGGCAGGGAATTTGACACGTGTGAGGCAAACATCAGGGATTTGAAATAGTTGACAAAAAAACTGGAGTTGTCATGAAAAACTGTTTCTTTTATCAACTTGTTTCGAAAGAACACTAGTGTTAGTAGCACAGTATTTGATATTGTGCATTTTTGGTGCTTTGCATTGCATTATTATATTGGCACACTCATTATGCCATACACCTCTATATTTTTTTTATTTCTTTACTGCACACTGTCACATTGTATGTGACCAGGTGACTAGCCTGGCAGTTGTGGATGCATTCATTACGCGTATTAAGGAAGTAAATTCACTGCTCAACACCGTTGTTGCCAACCGGTTTGAGGATGCGCGCAAGGAAGCAGCTGAGGTGGATCGTGTTCTTGATTCCGACAATTTACCGGAAGAATTTTCTGAGCAGAATGCACCATACCTCGGTGTCCCAGTCACAACAAAGGAGTCAGTTTTCGTTACTGGTATATGTTGGCTGCTAGTTACTACGTTTTCTACTGCATAATGCTGGTTTCTCTAACACAGTATGAGTATATAGTGGTATAATGCTGGCATTATTAATAATCACAGTGCAGCTCGATGGTATTCAGTACTGTTTTTGGGTGCCAGAGTCAATGGGAATCTGTAATCCATAATCTCTTGTTCAGACAATTTATAAATTGATGTTACTTGTTGAGTGATTATGTTGGTGGAATCAACTGCATTTGTATATATGCTTTCACAGATGGACCTGTGTTAGTTTTTCCTGGAGACTTTGTCATGGCTAGCTAGTAGCACATGTACTACAGTAGCAGTAACTCCTATGAACACGCTGTAGACAATAGGAACCTTGTTGCCTTATAAATGTTCTAAAAAACCTGTTTTTATTCCTTTTTATTGTGGCATGTTTTTGTTGTTGTTATTATTAAAAGATAATAAAGACATGCAGTACAGAATTGGAAATACACTACACTTAGTCAGTTCTTTTGTGTGCATCATTCAATACTTTCTGGTCTTCACTGTACACAGTTTGTTGTAGTAATGTCAGTGTTTTGTGATTCTGACACATCCAGTGACTGATTCTGAATGCTGACTTGTTGCAGGCTCTCATAGACTTGCAGTCGAATGCTTGTTTTACATGTTTTTCGTGTTTTTATTAAAGTTTAACAAAACACATACGATGTTTTGTTTATTCACAAGTTATTGTTTTTAACGTCCATATGTGTAATGTACGTGAAGGATTGCCCAACACGTCCGGTCTGCCAGTTCGTCGTGGTGTCACGTCGACTCAAGATGCTGATATCATAGTCTGCATGAGGAAATCTGGAGCAATTCCACTTGCAGTGACTAATATCAGTGAGCTGTGCATGTGGTATGAGTCAAGTAATCTCATCTACGGCCGTACAAACAATGCTTACCATCATGGACGCACCGTCGGAGGCAGCTCAGGTAACATACACTCAGTCACTCACATACATTTGATATTTTTGTCTTCATGGACATTATTGTTCAACAGTTAACAGTTAATTCATCATTATTAAGCATGTTTGATCCAGCCCTCTAGGCATACTAAAATGTTTATGATTTGTGGACATTTTAGTGTTTTTAAACTTAATCAAGTTAATTGTGGCTTGAGCCTTGGTGCTGTAATGATAGCATGCGAACTGGTAGCCCCAAGGTTGCTGGTTTGACTCTTGCCCGGTGCACTGTTAGGTAACAACCTTGGGCAAGTTGTTCACTTACGTGTTTCTGTTCAAGCAATCTAATTTGGGCCCCTCATGGGGTATGGCATCCTTTATTTTTTTTAAATTTCATAGTCTCTACATTACAATGCGTTCTGGACGATGTGACTTTAACAAGAATTTGACAGTAAAATTGTTTTAGTCACCTATGTAGAATAGTTGTCATAAATGCGGTAAGACAACAAAATTGTATTGTAATTGATAAATATTTTTAATGATTAGTAGTGTGATTAATCTCTGTATTCTGCAGCTCTATTTTTGATGCTATTTTTATGTTCTGGTTGACTTTCATTCGTCGTTCATTTGTACATGCTCCATCGTGTTGTTTCTATGATGACCATGTTGAGCAGCGTGCATTGATTTGAGTTTTGCAGTCACTCAGTCCATTCTTTGGTCCATCGGTCAGTCAGTTGGCCATTTTAGTCAATCGTTCACTTTGTTAACAAATAAGTATCGGACTACCGGTTATACGTGTATGAGAACGTATGGTGCTGATTGCATGCCAATGGCAGGTGGCGAAGCTTGTCTTCAGTCGGCTGCAGCGTCTGCTATTGGCATCGGCTCAGACATTGGTGGTAGCATTCGCATGCCGGCCGTGTTTAATGGAGTCTTTGGACACAAAGCCACTACTGGTCTGTATGTGTGCATGTGTTTGTCACTCTGTAACTGTTTCCCTGTGTCTATGCGCGTCAACTTGTCTTACTGCTTGCCAGTGTATGCTATACACTGGGCGACTTCACTTTTTGACTTAGACGTTCGCTGAGCCTTTTCGCTGAGCGAAAGCTAAAGCTGAATGCTAAAGTCTGTACTTAGACCAAAGTTCAACTAAACGATTAAAATGGCGGAAAACCGGTAAACCTAACAGGAAATAAATCAACCAGTTACGCTTGGACTTGCTTATTTAATTGCGCTGTGCACGCAAATGACGTAATTACGTAACGTTTTACGCCATTGTGTAGCCATTTCGGCGTTTATTTTTGGTACCAGACTGTTTTAATTTACTAAACTATCCGTGTTAGTTGCCATGTTTTTGCTCAGCAAAATCACTTCACTTTTTGACTTAAGTGAGTACTTAGACCGAAGTTTAGACTGAGCGAAAGTCTCAGCAAAAGTCTAAGTCAAAAGGTGAAGTCGCCCACTGTGTATCCCTGTGCTCCAGTAGACAGCCTTTTGCAATTGATGACTGTCTGGAGAATAACAGGGAAGATTATTAGAACTACCGTTACTGTTAATTACATATGCATGCATATAATGGAGTTCTTACAGTTTTAAGTTTAGCTCATTTTTTGTGTTTTGTATTTCTGTAAAGGTTAAAATTTTTCTTTCTTTATTGTAAAGGTTAAACTTACTGTTCCATTGTTATGTTTTTGTGTGCATTGCCGGGAAAGGCCATCCCCAAATGCTGTGTCGGGCGGGATGTTAAACTCTATCAGTACTCAGCCAGTCAGACAGTGTATGCTATAATTACATGATCAGAGTGATTTGGACAAAGAAATATTATCACTCTAGGACTTGTAAACAGCTGCAGTGGGAAGCAGTTTGTAAGCTTTTGCAGTGACTTTTTGCAGGCAGTCAGGCCAGCAACAGAAAATGCCCGATCATGCTGTGCTGTGCTGTGCTACAGTTTGTTCCTGTTTGTTTGTTCAGACGTCGTGAGCAACAAGGGCCAGTTTCCTGCAGCCAAAGGTGATGCAAATTCGTTCAAGTCGACTGGTCCGCTGTGTCGCTATGCTGCCGACCTGCTGCCGATGTTGAAACTGATGGTGCTGCCTGAACACAGCACTAAGCTGCGACTCGATGAACAGGTGACAGTACTCTCATTTCTTTCATTTATTTTTTTATTTATTATACTGTTCGTGCACACAATCAGTCATTCACACTGGTGTAATAGTTACACTAAGCTAACGGCTGCGTCAGTGTCACTTGGTTTATTTGGTGAGCGCAGCACAGAACAGGACAGTCTGAGGTTGAAACCTTGAACGTAAGTAAGTAAGTACGTAAGTAAAGAAATTTCTGTAGCGCGCAATAATGTCGGTGCCGAATCTGAGGTGCTCGGGTGAGGCAGTACAGTGTAGTAGGAGTGTGGTTTTATACACGCAGTTGAGAACAGATTCGCAGTGTTATTGTCATCCTGTGAACTGTGCCAGTTGGTTTGAGCCGCAAATCTACCTAATCTTGCAGATAAGCAATCACTGTTGTCGTTTATTACAATTCAATCCAAATGCTGATGCTATTCTTACGCGCAACAGCAGCTACTGCTGTAGCATGTCTTAGCCATCGCAATTCTGTCCGTCCGTCTGTCTGTCACACGGGTGGATCAGTCAAAAACGGTGCAAGCTAGGATCACCAAATCTTCACCATCGGCTGCCTGGAAGACTCTAGTTTCAGAAACCGCAAAGCTTTTCCATAAATTCGAAGGCGTCACCCCGAACAAGGGCACTAAATGAGAGAAGGGTAGGAAAAAGTCTGCGACATCCAGCCGATATGGCGTTGCCAAAGTGAGATAATGGCGCCATCTGGTGAGTACAAGTAAGACACAATAAGCTTAGTCGTAGGGCATGTGGCGCCATCTGGTGAATGATTATGTTTTACTGGGCCTTCTGTGAAACTAGCCAACAAAAGCCGTACGGATGAGATCTATGGATGAAGTCGTCACATCACTAGCGTACGACGGTGCATCGCTGTTGCACATTCCTCTTTGAGCTTTACTCGTTACTCTATTTACCATCCTACAGAGCTTAGAAGGCTGAGTCAGTATAAATAGCTGGCTACATATTGAGATGGTTTAGCTACATTGCTTGCCATTTGAAAATACGATGTGATTGAAAAATTGATCATACGGTGCAAGGTAGGCAGTGGATTATATGGCACGATTATATTATAACTAAAATATCATTTATGTCACTCATTCGGTGTCTATGCAGATCAATGAGCGAAAAGATTTAATTCTGAAACGTAACAAAAGTATGAACAATCTCCAAACTAATTTACGATGGCTGAATACTGACTGATTGGAAATTTGCACTATTCTAGTGACGGAGAATCGCTGAGCCTGACAAGCAGTGTTTACCTGCCTGTAGAAGTTATCCATCTATGACTTAACAGGGTCTGCCATAGATCTAGACTGATGTATTCTTTGTTTGACCATGTACTTTGGGCTAACTCCAGCACATAATGGAATTTGCTGGTGTTGCCATTGCCAGGTGGACGTGCGTCAGCTGAAGTATTACTACATGGAAGATGATGGCGGTGGACTGCTGATTAGCAGAGTTGATCCACAGATCAAGGCCGCTGTCACAAAGGTCACTTTTCTACTTATTATTATTCTTGTCAGGCGTAATCACACACGCCACGTGTTCCTACACTTTACTCCATAGCATGGCCTGCGCTTGTGGGGTCCAGTGACATGTTTTGTTAGATGGCATCCCTGAAACCCCCATCCAGAACATGCAGTTGCTTCTAACTTGCATAAAGGTGATTAGTGATTCACCAGGTGGCAGCATTGATCAGCAATTCAGCCTTTATCAAATTACTTTCCTTCTTGTTATTTTTGTTGTAATGGATGGGTGATAACTTGATTTTGCTTTTGTCGATAATGGTATCTGAGCAACTACAGCAGATCTGGGGTTGACACTTTGCGTGTAGCTCGATAACTATTTTTTTTCTACTTAGGTTGTTTCAAGGCAGATTAACAAACGTTGCTAAATGTATACACTACATGTACAGCAGTACCAATACTCAGCTGCGTTTGTGGCACTTCCTGTCACTGCACTTGAATGAAATATTGCACAGTTACTTTGGACTCAACATAAATTTCTCAGCACATAAGATATCTTTTCTTATGCTGCCGAGCCCTGGCTCTGCTGAGGACACTTAGAAAATGTAGTCCTCAGCGTTGTTGCAGTTTAGTGGCGTCATGACAGGGGGTTGGCCTACATTTTGGCCTGTCAGAAAATATTCTTCCAAAAATACAAAATTTGTGGCTGAAAATCTCCCTTTTGGGGGAGTTTAGAGATTAAATTGAAATGCTGAGCATCCACAATCTGTTCTGTAAGAAATCTGCAGCTGCCTGTCGTTAAGTCATGTACTGTAGTTAAGTGTTTTTGATTGTTTACTGTGCAACGTGTAGGCAGCAAGACACTTTGAGTCTCTGGGCTGTACAGTAAAACCGGTTTCATTCCGCCAGCTCCGCAGGTCCATTGCATTGTGGGCGTCGTTAATGCAAACGTCCGGCAAAGAGCCGTTCTGTAGCTTACTAGCCAATGGAGCGCCGAACCCTCCAGTCAACCCATTTGTCGAGCTGGCTTTGTGGGTGGTCGGTCACGCTCGGCACACGCTGCCCGCGATCGTCCTCGGTATTGGCGAGAAGGTACGGAACAGTCCGGCGAAGGACGCAGAACTAAGACAGATCCGGGACTCGCTGCAAGAAGACTTGGAACAACTCCTCGGAGATGATGGAATCTTCCTGTACCCGACACACCCGCTGCCGGCCCCATACCACAACCAGCCGCTGCTGCTGACCTTCAACTTCGCCTACACAGCCATCTTCAACGTCTTTGGCTTGCCAGCGACTGCTGTGCCGATGGGCCTGGCTGCTAATGAGGGTGTGCCGATTGGTATTCAAGTCATTGCCAGTAGGTACTCAGACCGACTCACTTTAGCCGTCGCATCGGCACTTGAAGAAGCCTTTGGTGGCTGGGTGCCACCATTTCCTGTCACTAGGTAGATTGCAACTACGGTTTTGGTGTTTGGCATGATTGTTTATTGGGCGAATTAGAGCAAGTTAAACGGGCCTATAGGCATATTGAATGTCATGTGTTTTATTTATTATATATAAAAAACTGCAAGCAATTCATTTAATATTCTATAAGCGCTGATGTAAAATGGCAAAAATCAAAAAGTATAAGCCCAAACTAACGTATTAGCTTAGACATTTAATCTGTTCTCAATAGCCAGATGTAAATGTCTTAGCTAATGCAGTTTTTTATATATAATATTTGTGGTTTTATTAAAGTTTGAAAGGTCACTGAACAGTTACTTTATACACAACAACAACAACTACTACTACTACTATGCTACCTCCAGCATCTTGGATTTTGTTATTTGTTTAATATAATGACAAGCCTGAATATGGGACCACAAATTTAGTCTACATACCAAATTTCATGCAGATGGGTGAAAAAAGCAGTTATAAGTGATGAACGACATTTAAAATGGTGACGACCGCCATCTTGAATTTACTACTTTTCTTAATTCTGGTCACATGATTTATTTCCAGTAGCAACTAACCACATTCCTGCAAAATTTTATTAACCTTTTTCAGTCGGCAGCTGATTCGTTGTGCTTTCTGTTAAAATACAAAATCGTGGCTGTTGCCATGTTAAATTTCATTTTTGTTGGATTTTATGGTATAACTACATGTAAACGTCAAACTTAGCTCGCATATGAAATTTCGCGCAAGTACGTGCAATAGCAACAAAGTTATGAGCGATAAACGGAATTCAAAATGGCGGCGGCCGCCATCTCAAATTTATTCTTTTTGTTGATTTTGGTCACACAAATCTACTTCTGGTAGCAGCTGACGACATTACTGCAAAATTTCATTAATCTACGTCAATTGGTGGCTGAATTATTGCTGTTTGTGCAAAAATCCAAGATGGCGGCCGCTGCCATCTTGGATTTTATTTTTTGTTCAATATTTTGGCTCGCATGTATGTTGCACCTCCAACGTAATACACATGCCAAATTTCGTGCAAATATGTGCAGTAGTAAACGAGTTATGAGCGATAGATGAAATTCAAAATGGCGGCCATCTTGAATTATTCCCCTTCAGATTTCGTGTTGATCGAGTGAGTACTTTTCGAGATATCGCAATTTGAAAATTTGGCTTTAAAAGCCTATCCAGGCCCCCAAGTCATGTTTTTTGGGAGTTTTGACCCCTAAACATTATTTTGTATCATCGAGACCCCCCAAAAGGCCCTACCTTATGCGGAAGCACGCGTTTTGAGCCATAAACGGTCATGATCAGTATTCTGGTGTGACCTGTAGGCATAAGCAAGTACACAAAAAAAGGATAGAACACAAAAAGTAATGGAAAATGCCCTCCCTGTGCAGACCCCCTTCCCGTCGTCCTACATCGACCAAATTTTGCATGTGGGGTCGTATCCTAGATATCTTTCTTGGTTTCAAGTTTCATTAAGATCAGTTGAAAAATGTGGGAGCTATGGGGGGTCGAAATTTTGGCCTTCCCATTGACTCGGCACGTCGCTTATACAACAGCTTGTTGCTATCGCACAAGCTGTGATGCGGATCTAACACAATTTAGTGGCACAGTTTGAAACGTTGTTTTCTTAGACCTAGTCAGCCTGTATACGTTTCACTGGACACATTTTTTAACATCATGCAAATGTTCTGTGTTTTATTTAACAGTCATAAATGTCTGCAAAAATGTTTAGTGCTAAAACATTATGCAACATTTTTTGGAGATTAGTTGGTTACGTGTAAAACTAAAGTGCAAACATATGCAATGAATTGTTCTTAATGTTCATCTGTTCGTGTGTAACCCTTGCATTGAGTATAGCACACGTCTGATGTCTTATTGACACTACAAGTATTCTGCTTCTGACTGTGTGAGATGTCAATAATATCAAAACGTCAGTTAAAACCGTCAGCCCAGGTCCAGCAACAGAGGTTTCATTTGGTTGTGTCAGCCTCATAAATGCATGTGGGGCTAGAATACAATTGACCCCAAATGAGGAATTCTTGTGATCCCTTTTGCCTAGAGTACAGTACACCATGTCTATCAGCCACTGTGTCCGTGCATGCGGGGTACACTTTAGGTGTAAGCTCTGATACTTTGCAAGCCAGTTGTTATACAGACCTATAATTCTGCTAAGTAATTCACATTTTGGTTTATTGTGTGCACACTGCTCAAGTCACTACAACGTTTACTGAAGACAACAACTCAGCATTATGCAACAATTTGGAGCCTCTATGTTTCACACGGTAATGCATCAACATAATTTAGGGAGGTGAAAAATGAGTGTACTTTACATAATTCCATCATCTTGGCTATCTTCATGCCAAAAATTACCAGAGTTGGAGGAAGTTTAACAAAGTTATGACAAAAACAATTTTGACTTTTTTTGAGACACAATGTACTTAGTGGTGTCGGTGACAATGACTGCAGCAATTCCTGTATTCTACGACTACTACCGAGAAGTCAACTGTTTCACAACAAACATGTGAAATTTAGGCCAGTGTTGTTTCTGTTGTATTATGTGTTAGTTCTCGTGTGTCTTGTGCAACATGCATGGGCTTCTAATATGACGACAGAAAAAAAGGTGTAAAAACCGAATTTCGCCTGAACTTTCCCCAGTGTTCACCTCAGTCTGGGCCATGCAAGGTTTAATACCTCTATGTGAATGTCTGCATATGTCGGAACTGGGCTGACGCATTAGAGTCTCTGTATCTTAGCATGTTATGGCAATATAGAAGTTGTATTAGTGTCATTATTGTATCTGCCAGTCTACAAATCAAAGTCTACATATCAATATTTGCTATTGCTGTTGTGGCTTACATTTAGTGTGATTTTTTTTGTCAGTGAGAGCTGACGATTAGTGTAATTCGTCATTAACCTTCTGAAGTTTCAATATTGCTGTTGAGTTATGAATTCATCATCTGTAGCAGCACTCATTTTTCAGCACACTGAGCACTTAGTTGTAACCATACTACAGTGTGCCTACAGACCTCAAGAATTTTTATCATCTTTACACTTTCGGCTGCTAGTGAACAATGAACATTAAGCACTTGGCTGGCAACAACGAGTGTCTTGTATAAATCTTTGCCAGAAAGTTTTCCTGTAACAGTGTACTTTGCAGAGCAACGTATTCTTAATTTTTTTGTTACTGGGTGTTTTAACTTCTTTGTTATTTTCATTATCTTTTAATACAATCGTGTTTGCTTTTGTTGCCAAAAAACGTGACATTGTTCTGCTTGTGTATTCATGCATCCACCAAAAATTATATGTACAACCAATGCTATGAATATCATGCCAAAATTAGTATCAACCAATCCCTATTGTTAAGCTCCCGTCTAGCCCCACTCCACTTGTCTAACACTGAGCCAACCTAAACAGGTGACAACAAAGACCTTAAAAAGTTACATCGATTAACACAAATTTAGTTCAAAATACTGTCCTCTATATAATCACATATAATCTTCAACTGCTTCGTCGACTTCAAGAAGGCATTTGACAGCATAGATCAGACGGTGACCTGGGCTGTGCTAGAGTCATATGGAGTGGACCACCAGTTAGTCCGGT
>Ga0209367_1006702_pt1 | contig 15926 bp, 10 predicted proteins | sample WorMetLIZISLAND2_FD_187412 | JGI IMG/M metagenome (GOLD analysis project Ga0209367, IMG submission 187412) | Marine gutless worms symbiont microbial communities from Max Planck institute for Marine Microbiology, Germany - Olavius geniculatus... ... | reverse complement strand
CTTCTACCCTCCGTGGGACGGTAAAATGAGTAGTAACTCATTCACATGAGTTACGGAAGGTGGGGACCTTGGTACAGCTGACTGGTGTTGCCTAGCCGGCCGCTGCGCCAGCCTGTGTCTGCAGGCTGCACACGGTGGCCGTGCGGCAGGAGGCTCTGGTTAGTGACGAAAGCGCATTAGAGGCATGCGCATGCTCACAACTATGCGCTATACAAATTGACGACCTTTACCTTTACTTTTTAATACGATCACAACTACTGCTGCAGACCTTGGCTGGATGCATGTGAATGCCGTACAGAGCTAACATCTGAGCATTCTCCAAATACATCAGCTCCACTTCATTTGGCTTCTCTCCTCTAATTCACACACGAACACATTCAACAATTATTATCATTAATCTAATAATTCAGCAAAATATCAACTTATATTGACCGATTTGGTCACCTTTTGGCAACCTCTGCTGCAGAATGGTTTCTGTTTACCGCTAGACGTCACTGCAATTAACTATTTGTGAGGTTAGACCCAATTCCCCACAACAAGCAAAACTTCCGAGAAATGGATGCAAATTTATTTTCTGAATTGTGGAACATGCTCTCCAGATCGTAAAATGTCTCCTCAACAGATGCAATCCATCCAAAATTTTACTATTACTAAGACAAGTATAGATCTTGAAATAAATTTGAGAAAAAATGCACATCTTGAAAACATCTGTGATGAAATGTTTATCTGTCAGCAGACAGACTACAATTCAAATAGTAACCACTTGAGACCATCCAGACTGGGATCAAACCAACAACCTCATAATTGCCAGTTTAACATCCTACTGCTACACTACCAAGCCATCTAAACAGTGTGCAAACTTTCTGTCCTGGATGTAACGATCTGTAGTACTGTAGCAGTAGTTGTTGTTGTTATGGTATCTATAGTGGATTCTGTGTAGCTCTGCAACCTTCTCCCGCAGTTTTCCACCCTGGCAGTGTGCAAACTTTATGTCGTAAATGTAGTAGTAGTAGTATTAGTAGTAGTAGGCACCTAGTAAAAGAGTATTAGTTGTTGTTGTAGTGATAGTATCTGTAGTAGTTACCCGTGAGTCCTGTGTCACTCTGCAACGTTTCTAGCAGTTCTCCGCCCTGCCAGTCTGCTAAAGCCCAAATTCCATTACGCCAACTTTGCGACAAAATCCGGGAAAAGTTCCCGACAAAGTCGCGGACGTGTTGCAGACACAAATCATAAAAGTCCGCGATACAAATCACGTCGCCGACTTTCATGATTTGTGTCGCGGACTTTTGTGATTTGTGTCTGACACAAACGGGTTTGTCGCGGACTTGTCACAGACTTTGTCACAAACATCTCGACATGTCCAGATGGTTTGTGTCCCACGACTTTCGTGATTTGTGTCGGCGACTTTCACCGAAACTTCATGGTTTCATGATTTGTCACCGTTTGTGTCCGCGACTTTCATGATTTGTGTCCACAACTTTCCCCGTGGGGAAGTTTCGGTGAAAGTTGGCGTAATGGAATTTGGGCTTAACTTTATGTCCTAGATGTAGTAATAGTGATAGTAGTAGTTGCAGTAGTAGTAGTAACAGATGTTGTTGTTGTAATTGTAGTGATAGTATCTGCAGTAGTTACCTGTGTGTCTTGTGTAGCTCTGCAATCTTCTCCAGCAATTCTCCACCCTGGCGGTGTGCAAACTTTATGTCCTGGATGTACTCATATCCGCTGTTTCCGTGCTCCAGTGGACTGTGATCTCCAAGGTCGGACTGGACGGCGTAAGAACCCAGCAGAGCCAGGGCCAGGAAAGAACACGGAAGTCTACACAGACAGACAAACAGACAAATGGACAGAGATATATAGAGAGATACATGGAGAGTGGACACAGAGGGAGACATAGAGAGAAAGACAGACAGACAGAAAGACATTACATCGAGTTGCGGTCTGACTGGATGGCATAGGAACCCAACCAGGGCCAGAAATAAACAGGAAAGTAGAAAACAGATAGACACAGGATACCTAGAGACACCTAAACAGACAGACAGATAGACAAAGAGATAGACAGACATTACCTCCGAGGTCTGACTGAATGGAGTAGAAACCCAGAAGGTGTGAGTAAATAAGTACGCCCAACATTGTTTAGCGCCAGCCCAACATCAATAAAAAAACCCACCAAATAAAAGGCTAAAAACGAAGAGGAAAGTGCAGACATACATAAAGACACAGAGACCAAAACACAGACAAACAGAAACAGGGGTTTTCAGGTTTTCAGACCTAGGGGTTCTAGGTCTAGTGGTGGTCGACTTACCGCCGCTACACCCTGCCCCCCTTCATCTGTCCATAAAGCTCGGATTTGCATAAATCTCACAGATTGTCCTATTGGAGGCTCGGGGGGAGTCCGAATCCTTGGACCTCCCCCACCCGCCGCTGATATTGAACAGAAAGTCAGATAAAAATGTTTGCTATATACATACTTGCCCATGACGATGTCGACACGTGTCTGCATAAATAGCAGATATCTGCCACAGACAAACACAACTTATTATTCAGCTACTTATTATTTTATTAAAATATCTTGGTTGAACAAATAAAACTGCACAAATCACAATTTAAAAATTCAAATTTAACTATTACACAGTCACCAAGAAAGTTCTTCTGACAATTCAAACATTACCATTACAGAATGGTAATGTTTGAATTATATAATTGTGACCTGTGCAGTTTTATATCAATAACTGTGACAAATGTACATAAACAAAACAGTTTTAACACAAACATCTGCAGTTTTACTGCCGCTTGAATTTATTCAGAGCTGGTGGTTTGCCGAGGTTGGTAACGGCGTTTGTTGCATCAACAAAGTTAATCAATACCAAGCTCAGTTAGTGCTTCGGTGGGTGACCGTCGGTAGGTAGACAAACTATTCAGTACGTAACCAGCCACCCAAGTCAACTCAGCCTGGCCATCCCTCCATAGGCAGGGACTACTGGCACTACTGTGGCGACCACAGATGACGAATGACGAGAACACGCGCACTCACGCTGGCGCTCTGCTTGCAGCAGTGTAAACAACACATTGTTCAATTTAGTTTTTTTTCATTAAACTGTTAAGACTGCTAGCTTGTCGGTGGCGTGGAACCTTAGTGGTCCGGGACTGCTAACTTAACGGTTGGTGGCGGTTCCGGGGACTACTGCTGCTGCTGCTGCCACCAAAACGACAACATACCACTAACACTACAACAGTATCGATGATGATGACTACAACTACCACCACCACCACCACCACTACTACTAGTAAAAATTGTTATTACTGGCCCACCTCGTGTAATCTTCACGCAATGCTGCAGCATCCAGTGGGTAGAATTTCACCTCAAAACTGAACACCCAGTTAGGATGCGCTCCTGCAACAATTACCACCAAATTCTATCATCATTTATAAATCTAAACTCTAAAGGGCTATGTTTTTGCAGTACTTTCAACACAAATACTTGACATCAAAGTACAAAAATGGCAAAAGTTTTACTACTGCAACTATTCTAAATGTTGCAGACTAATTTTCACATTCTGAAACAAATATCACATCAAAAAAAATTACAATTACCGGTATGAAATTTATAACTTTATAGTCAGCCCTCTACCCATTTATGATACCCATTTATGATTCCAATAAACAGGGCAAAATAATATGTCTGATTAAATGGTTAAGCAACACACTAGTTAACATTTGCTAAAAACAAAAGGCACAGTTTCAAATTTGCACTATGGTCTATGGAGATTTGAAAGCAGTACAGATGATGTACATTATACATGGTGTTTCATAAAAAGGGACCCTCTTTTGTTTTTCTCATAATTTACTCAAATGATGATCAATTTACACAAAATTTTTACCATTTGCTGCTGAAGAAATACTAATTCAAAATATTGCAACAAAATATGGCAGTTGATTAAATTTTCTTCGTTAGTCGTGATGCAATGCTGACGTCACAGTGTGTCACGGGTACAAGCTTGATAGTCTCAACTGGTGCTGTCAATTACTACCTTGCTTCGATGGTGAACTTAATCTGGTACGCTAATGAAAAATGTTTATTGCATCAGCACTAAGCAACATGGGGACATGAAATCAAGCATCTTGCGATCCAAAAAATGCAACCATTTTGCAAGCTCGGTGTGCTAGAAGATGTGAAATTCCAACTGTCCGCGAAGACACGTAAATGTGATCGCTTTGCATGTTTCTGTGGCTGCAACTGTAAAACTTCAAAAACTTGTCATCAGCAAACCAAATTTTTCACCACTGGAGCAGGGTAGCGATAGACAGCACCAGTTGAGACTATCAAGCTTGTACCCGTGATACATTATGACGTCAGCATTACGTCGCGATTAACAAAAAATATTGAATTAACTGCCATATTTTTTGCAATATTTTGAAGTACTATTTCTTGAGCTACAACTTGCAAAAATTTTGTGCAAATTGATCATCATTTAAGTGAATTATGAGAAAAACAAAAAAAAGTCCCTTTTTTATGAAACACCGTGTACAATACAGTAGCTAACATTTGCTAAAAAATGAGAGGCAAACAACATAATTTATTGGAGATAAGAAGAAAAATTTAGCAACATAGAACAAAGACGAAAAAATATCAATAAATAGAAACCATTAAATGTTGACTTAAAATTTTTTAAAAAATCTTAAAATGATTCGCCATGCAATGAATTATACAAGAACCACGAACATGTGATATTCTGTGTAGAAAATGACTGTGTTGCAAGGTGGCAACAGTTTTCCAAAAAAAATATTCAAAGACTTGTCAAAGATTTTCAAGTACCTTTTTACCTATTCCATGCAGGAACGTTTTACCATGTGATGATAGAGTCAAACACTAATGTTTCCAGCATCTCATAAAAACCATTAATGAAATAAAATTAGCATTGCTGACCACATTAATTCAATGACATCCAATACCCACTTCCATCAAATTCTAAAACTTTCAACACCTTGTTTGACTTTGCCTGGTTCTAGAAAAATGGTAAGGTTTTTCAAGAAATGTAAAAAAACTTTCAAGGACACGTAGCTACACTGTGTAGGCATAGTGAAAAAACAATGTGTTAAAACATACTTTTTCCTGACTTGCTGAGTGGTTGTTCCAAACCAACCCAGAACTGCAGACAAATACATGCACCACATCTTAGGTTATTAGTTTAAAAACCCAAGAAAAATGTGTCATAAGCTACATGAACCATCAAATTTCAATTTTTATTTGCTGCAAAGTTGCTAGGTTTAGCAAAAAATCACCAACTGAACTACATTCATCAGCTGCTGTGCCATGAAATTTGGCTTTGGCACCTTGCTTGTCTACTACTTTTTGAATTACTGTCAACCACTGGGCTACATATGAGAAATAAAAATTGGGTTATTTTTGCCAGTGGTTGCTGCCTTGACTTCCATTAGATCTGCCAAATCTGATTTGCAGTTTTTTTGCTGATTTCACTCACAGGTGAAATTCACTATGCCAAAGATGTGGCATTGTAGAAAAATCATGCAAGGCAGAGAGCACAAAAACTAAGACGTTATAATTTAAGGATCGTGGCTCTCAAATTATTCAGAGAAGTTCATGCAATAAACGTAACTGCAAAGCTGATTTCTCAGCACATGCAGAATGTTGCTGCGGCTCAATTTACAAAACTTCCTAGAAATTCTTGTAACATCTTCCTAGGTTCAACAAATTACTACTACTGCAACTACAACAACAACAACTACTACAACTAACCCATTCTCCGTGACTGTTGCGGGAAGCGAAAAGAATTACCGACTATTACTACTGTTACTACTACTACTACTATTACAACAACTACAACAACAACAACTACATGACTACTACTACTACTACAGCTAAGACTACAGCAACGACTACAACTAACCCGTTCTCCATGGCTGTCACGGTAAGAGCAAGAGAAGTAATCTTTCTCTGCCAGGTTAAGATGTTCACAGACGGCGTCAACAAGATCCTGACCCACTGAAGATTTCTACACATCATGATCATATCAAATGTAGAATGTCAAAACATCCTATCTGTTGCTGATAGCAATTCGAGAAAATTGAAAACAACTTTCTACGCAGTGCATTCTTTTGGACTCCCCCCCCCGGTGTTTTTAATGTTCCTGTAAAGTTAATAAATCAGTAACCAGCATATTTGTTTGCTGTATTTCATTATGTAATGAGATAAATATTTAAGTACTAAGTAGCATTTTGAAGAACTAGGTAGTTAGAAACGTTTCGCTACATCAACTGTGGATATGTTTTTCCACACTGCCCTCGACAGACTACAGCTACTGTTGCTACTAAAAGGCTACTAGTACTGACCCACCAAAATTTCTGTACACAACCGGAAAACACATTATGAGTAGAATTATTACTGTTTACCAACAGTGTGGTTTAAGACAGTTTTTTAGTCCACCCAGAAGCGATAGCTTGCGGAAGCGGACTTTAGTTTTACTGCAGATGTTTATTTATTTTTTTTCAACGCGAGATCTTCGAGATGCGTGGGTTGATCGGCGCGAAATTTTGCATGGTGGTCAGTACTAGGCCCAATCTTATAATGCTGGTCCAAAATTTCGGGAGACCTTCCCCCCCAAAATTTTAGGAACCAAAAACATGCAAAATTTGGCCCGATTTCGGGCGACTTCGAAGTTTGGCGGCGAATATCTCCAGAAAGGATGAAGATATTCAAAATCAGACCAATATCTTATCTATCGCGATTCTTCCCGTGTTGGGCGAAACAAGTCCGGTGAAGTTTGGTCCTTGAAGATCTTGATGTGAAATTGTACCCACTTAAAGCACCTTTTTTGGAAAACCATATTTCGACCCCTAGTGGGTGATGCACCCCCAAATTTTTTACATGCGCTAGAGAATGACCAAGTCTTACTAGTGTACCCTGCACCGAAGATGCAGGCCCCCCTTACAATTTTTTCAAAGGGTGGTCAAAAATTGGCTCAAAATGTAGCGTATTAGCCGCAAGAACTTTGGAGCCAAAGGAAGTAGCTTCATGAAACTTTGCCATGTGACGTGCTGCTAGATGGGGGTAATAACGCGAGTAAAACTTTTCCTTAAAAGTTTTACACCAGAGATTACGCGGCTAATGTTTACCCACCCAAATCAACTTTTTGGAAGGCCATATTTTGGCCCCTAGGGGGTGCTGCACCCCAAATTTTTACAGGCGCTAGAAAATGACCAAGTTTTACTAGTGCACCCCCCATCAGGGACGAGGGCCCCTTTACAATTTTTTTTCCAAGAGGGATCAAAAAAATGTAGCGTATTAGCTGCGAGAATTTTGGAGGCAGGGGGAGTAGCTTTATTTGACCAGCTGGTAGATGGGGGTGGTAAAGCGAGTGGAAATTTTGGAAATCACCGCCACATAGGACAAAAAAATCTGTTATCAAGATTACAGAAAAGTAGAAAAGTTACAAACAGATTTGCCTGAAATTTTCAAAAATGGTTAAGTTTAGAAAAATCCGCCTAGACATAATCAAAATAGAATCAACCCTCCAAGAATCCTCTGGAAATGAAATGAATGAAAACCCCTGGGATAAAAAAATTTCCTGGATAGGTGGTAAACACACAAAAATCCCACCTAGATTCATGAAGTGTTGCCAATGCAAGCATGGCCCATGGACAGTACTTAGCCTTCAGCAAAGTATGACCACTATTTAGTTAAGATTTATTAACATTACTTATTCTCAACTGCAGTCGCATATTTAGAATTTATCAAAAGGGAAGCATAAGCAATGAAGCAATTAACAATTAATTAATTACCACAATAACAGTATTCAGTATTTAAATATAATACACAGTGAGTGAGTAAGGTTTAACTTTCCCCAAACACAACATATGCAACCAAAAAAACCAACCGGGACTGGTAGTTCAAGGTCAGAGCCATCAAGCAGTTGAACTTTACATGCAAAACTTCCACCAGAAGTTTTCTGCTTCTTCTTCTTTAGTGGCGCCGTTGATGCTCCACTGTTATTAGTCTAGTACATGGTGATCAATCCAGCAATCAATTAGCCAATCCAGTGCAATGCAATGCAAATCAATTCAATCAACTCAACTCATAATCCTCGCAACAAAATCACTCGAGCTTAGTCCTTGGGATAGCTGTGAAAGAACAAAATCCCCAGTCCCCACATACTCCCCCTTGGACAAAATCTCCCTTCCCGAATTCACAACATGTTGCAAAGACATGGCCCATGTACAGTATTCAGCCTTGAGCGCAAACTACCACCAGTTTATAATGCATGTACAACACACCAGCAACTAGCTGTGTAAAAATACAAATCTCAGAGCTACAGAGTGATATGTGTGTTACCTGCCACCAGGCACAGGTGAAAGTGACAGGCCGGTACTTTATTTATCTACCCCCCAAAAAAGATAAAAGGCTGAGTTGAACCAGACACTGGCCATATGCTGAGTCTGTTTTGCTGCCAGCTGACAGTCACCCATATCTACATAGTAACAGCTTGATAGCGAAACGACCAGAAGTTGAATATCCCAAAACGATGACCTCTTGTTCGTACGTCTAACATACTAACCATTGCACTGACAAGCCATGTTTACAACACACCTGTTGATACCTGTATAAAACAACCCACCTGTAGGATAAATAATAGACAAGTATAGTGTAGTGTACCTGAGATTCAGGAGACAAGTCATCAGACATGTTGACACTGGGTGGAAAACCTGTTCTTCAGAGGCAATCACTGACCAGTCAACCACCGTGTCAGCTAAACATATCCATACACATCACTCAGTAGTAAGTAAGTAACTGTTTTTACCGCATCACTTCGATCAACTAATTCACCCCTAACTGATGTATTATAATGTGTTAGCTAAAAAAGCATAACAGTATTTTACCCGACATGTTAGATTTCATCGTGTTTTATATCGTTTTAAAATCACCTCACTAAGAATTGGCTCTGTGCTCTGACATAGAATGGTATTAAACGGATACAGTGGGCAACTTCACTTTTTGACTTAGACTTTCGCCGAGACTTTCGCTGAGCCTAAACTTCGGTCTAAGTACCTACTTAAGTCAAAAAGTGAAGTGATTTCGCTGAGCGAAAACATGGCGACTAACACGGAGAGTTTAGTAAATTAAAACAGTCTGGTACCAAAAATAAACGCCGTGATGGCTACACAATGACAAAAGACGTTATGTAATTACGTCATTTGCATGCACGGCACAATTAAATAAATAAGCAAGTCCAAGCGTAAGTGGTTGATTTATTTCCTGTTAGGTTTACCAGTTTTCCGCCATTTTCAATCGTTTAGTTGAACTTTGGTCTAACTACAGTCCTCAGCGTTCAGCTTTAGCTTTTGCTCAGTGAAAGTCTAAGTCAAAAAGTGAAGTCAAACAGTGGCTGAGTTTAACTTAGTCTGAGACTTTACTCAAATTCCAAAGTTTTGAAATTGGTGAAAGAGAACTCGGGGCCACGGTCAGCTGTTGATCTACGAGGGGCATTCAAAAACTTCATAGACCGATCTAGATGGACGTTATGAATTTTGGTCAAATGATCTATTTCTGGTGGCAACTGTCTACATCACTGCAAAATTTCATTCATCTACATCAATCGGCAGCTGAGTTATTGATGTTTGTGCATAATTTTGTAATGCTGGACCACGCACGAAGTCCGTTTGTGCACCTGAGATTCCCATTCAAATTTCGTGTTGATCGAGTGTGCACTTTTCGAGATATCGCGATTTGAAAATTTTGCAAATTTGGCTTAAAATGCCTATTTACGTCCACAAAAATCATGTTTTTGGGGGTGTTTTGACCCCCACACATTATTTTTTATCATCGAGACCCCCAAAGGGCCCTACCTCACATGAAAACACGCATTTTGAGCCATAAATGGTTGTGATCGGTCTTCTGGTGTGTCCTGTAGGCGTGAGCAAGAATACAAAAAAGGATAGAACACAAAAAGTAACCGAAAATGCCCTCCCTATGCAGACACCCTTCCCGTCGTCCCATATCAACCAAATTTTGCATGTTGGGTTGTATCCCAGATATCTTTCTTGATTTCAAGTTTCATTAAGATCGGTTGAAAAATGTGGGAGCTGTGGGGGTCAAAATTTCGGCCTTCCCATTGACTTGGCACATCGCTTCTACAGCAGCTTGTTGCTATCGCACAAGCCATGATTTACTATTAACTTTTGCATCTACATTACCATCTTTATTTCATCTTTAACATTTGTTCAAAACTGGCAACAACTAGTGCAGTTAGGCACTATGCTCAACTGCATTATATGAATACGTTTCTCTGGCTACTGTGGTACAAGTCACATGTAGGCAAAGAAGACGACTTAGATGAGATAAGCCTACAAGCATAAGGGTAAGGGATAAAGGCAAAGGATGCAATTATGCAAAGGAGGATGTTCTTCCTAGATTTTAAAATTAGCGTCCTGTCTCCTTTCTACACTAAGGCCACCTATTAACTGAAGATTCCTTTTTGCAAGTGAAACACTGCAGTTTGTCGATATTTAAACGACATGATAGATGTAGGAATGTGCAGCATGTTTGTCTATAAGCCTACAGCGTAAAATGATGCACCAGAGTGCATCAAAAACGGCATTTTGTTGCGAAAATTTCGAAATTTTCTCGGGAGGGGCACACTCCCTCCCCAGACCCTTCCCGGTTGGGAGGGGACACGCCTCCCCACGCCCTACCCCCTAAGCGCCTACGGCGCCTCGGCGATCTACCTAGCCCCCCTACTTTCTTCCAAGCCCCCTCAGCTATTTTTGTCTGGCGCCGGGGCTAACTGAATAGGCCAGATCGAATTGAACACCACAAAATTAACAAACACTATTCTACACAATACAGCAAACGTTAAAAAACAGTGTCAACACCGTACGATTCGATATAAGCAACAATGATTAATTCTAAGCGATCACTTGGCACTTGCTGCTAAAAATACTCATAGGATCCGTCACGCCTCGTCGATTTGTTTATGTATTCTGCCGCTGTTACACCTGTATTAAGGATCTACTTTCCCGTGTTTATTTCCAAACTACATCATCAAAATAGACTTTTGAATACCTGGCTAGCTTATTGTTGTTTCGCATTAAGTTCGAGTATAGATTGACTAACTTTTACACAAGTATTATGAACAAATCAATAATATTTACAAGACCTTTTTATTCTCGTTCCAACGTAAACAATACACCTGTATAGTTAAAAGGGTCTATCGAAAAAATAAGTAACGAAGATGAAAAGGTAAACTGTTGGCAACCGGTAAGCCTGTTGTTCTTATAAGCCTATTGCGCTTTTGCGCACATCCGCATACCCACGAAGGAATGGCTAAGCTGAGAATGACCTGCTTACGTATCTAGATGATTTTTCCCTGCTGCCTGCCGAGTGCCGACACTAGATGTCGGAGCAATACTGAAAATGAAATTGGCCCTAGCACCTCTAACACCCACAAAAAGCATAGAGACAGGTTTACCTAATATTATGACATAGGCCTCGTGTTGCTCACACTGGCGAAAAGTGCTCAGCTAGGTCGAGCTTTGCGTACGATGTGTCGATGTGTCTGTAACGCACACATATTGTGGCTAAGGGATCGTCCATAAATGACGTCACGCGATTTCAAGAAAAACAAGAAATTTGAGCTAATGCTCACGAGACGCGCGAAAGCCTATAGCAGTTCCGGTTCAGTATATTAGCTGAAAATTGGGGCGTTCACTGTTCACGCTAAGTTAATATAGGCTACAAATACCAAATTCTCTAGCTATCTGGATCGCATAAACGATAGTTCCGTGCAGTCGACGGTGAAAATTTTGTAATCCTAGCTTGCACCGCTTTTGACTGATCCACCCGTGTGACGGACGGACAGACAGAATTGCGATGGCTTAAGGCCAAAGTCCATTATGCTATCCTGTTCGCTAGCACGCTGGAGACCTGCTCGCTAGCAAGTCTCAGACTTGCGTGCGTGCGTGACAGTGTCTACGTGATAGTGTCGCTTCGTCCAAAGTCCACCAATCCACCATGCTAGCAAGTCAGAAGACTTGTTCGCGCCCATGAACTACCCCTATTTGACACCCACGTGCGCAGGATCTACATTCAATGCTGAAAATTTCATATGCAGGTTGTCTTTGTCTATCTCCAGCCATTTCGGTGCAATTCACTCTTGAAATGCATGTTGCAGCCCGAAATCGCGAAAAATTCACTATAACCCCCTATTTTGGGGGTTCAAGGTCATTCAAGGTCATCGATGTTGACATTTCTAAGAAGCTCGTTGCCAGTGCTTGTTATGATAAGCAGCATGTCCGTGCATATCTGTAACTATTTTCACGTTAGAAGAGCCAATAACGGTAGAATAACGCTTTTTAAGGGGAGGCCCTCTTTCTCCCCCTCGTTCGTGGGTACCCCCTTCACCCAGTGGCATGAACTTTTGTCACAAAATACTAGAGACTCTACGCTATCATATGGTGAAAACCAGAAGTCTCTATCTCACCTGGGCTCCAATCGGTACCGGGTTGTGACAGACAGACACCAAGACACCAATTCTAGTCCACGCCAACTCTTTCTCTTCTTCTGACTAATTTAATTCAGTGTCCCACACACTGGGTTCATTTTGTACCGCATTAATTGAATTTTCATTCGTCACAATAATGTCGATCGAATTTTGTTCCATTATTAATATTACTACTATTAAAACTTTATACTGAAAAGTAGCGCCACGGGTACCACGCAAGAAATGACGTCATTGAAACATTAAATAAGTAAATTACGGTATCAAAGAAGTGTCGAACACGTTCGTAGTCTGTCGTTTTCTAAAGTCCATCTGGCTAGCACGTCAAAACACAGCGAACTTGTCGCGAACCTGCTAGCACTATCACAACATGTCGTGATAGCGCTATCTTGTCCGAGACAGGTTTTTCGAGCCGAAAAAGTCGTCAGCCTGTCGCAGACACCAGCGAACTTGTCCGAAACCTGTCCGAGACCTGTCCGCTAGCACGTGCTAGCGAACAGGACATTGGACATTAATAGACGCGATGAAAGCAGTAGCTGCTTTCGCGCGTAAAAATATAACAACTCAATCAATGCAATCAATCAGCGTTAAGTTAGTGCTGGTCGTTGTAAACCGATTCCCGAGGTGGCAACACCCAGTGGCGTATTTAGGGGGCATGGTGCGATGCCCCCCTTTGGCCCGACCATGAAAATTTTTTACAGGCGACTTTATATAAAAAGGTGCGTCTTTTGCCGTTTTCCAGCAAATTTTAGAAAAAAAATGGGCGAATTTGCGGCTTCCACTGAACGTTCAAAAGCAAAAAGTGTTTCAGCTTCAGGGGGGCTTCGCCCCCTGACCTCCCGACCAGGGGCTCCGCCCCTGGACCCCCATTATAGGCTCGCGCTCTGCGCGCTCGCCATGGCCCCCCTTTGCCAAATCCTAAATACGCCACTGGCAACACCATCGAACAAAATGTCACAAATTACGCTGTAAGATATGCAAACCGTTTCACCAAATACTGTGCAACAGAAATGTACTAAATAATAATAAATTATTGCGCTCACAATACAACGAAATCGTACAACGAAAATCTGTCGCTGTTTGAGTTAGATTTGAGTGAATTTGGGATAAAATACAAAAAAAGGTAAAGGCCGTCAATTTGTATACAGCATCGTCGCAAACACGCCTCTAATGCGCATTCGTCACTAACCAGAGCCGCCTGCCGCACAGCCACCGTGTGTGGCCTGCAGACACAGGCTGGCACAGCGGCCGGCTAGGCAACCCCAGTCAGCTGTACCAAGGTCCCCATCTTCCGTAACCCATGTAAATGAACACCTTTATTACAGTCATGCCGAAGTGCACATAATGATAGTACCGTGGCGGCTCCTTGTGAATGATACAGACTTGTGTCGCAGCCTGAAATCGCAAAAAAATCCATAAAACTTCCTATTCTGGCGTTCAAGGTCATTCAAGGTCATTGAATTCGACGCTGATCGAAAGCCAGTATACGACTTCCTATTAGCGATTAACAGTAACGTAGGCCTTATCTCGCACCGTTACTGAGATACAGCGATCGAGTTATTGGTCAAAAATCGCAAATTTTGCCCACCCCCTCTCATTTAGGGCCCTTGTTCGGGGTGACCCCTTTCGAATTTATGGAAAAGCTTTACGGTTCCTGAAACTATAGAGTCTTCCAGGCAGCCGATAATGAAGATTTGGTGATCGTAGCTTGCACCGCTTTTGTCTGATCCACCCGTGTGATAGACGGACAGACGGACGGACAGAATTGCGATGGCTAAGACGCGCTAAAAGCAGTGGCTGTAGGCCTACTCTGTCTGCTCAGTCTGAGAAATCGCTTTCTTTCCGCAACCACAAGTAGGACGCGCTGGCCTTCGGATATAGGCGGTACTTTCGATCGGCCCACCTTAGTGACAGCTGGGCTTTTTGTTATCTTTTGCAAGTAGCCGAGTGGAAAACAGTGGTTCAAAAACTGACAAAAAGTTGCCCCAAAGTGGCAAGCAAGTCGACTAACCAATTTTTCGGGCGCAAACGGCTGCCAAAAAGTCGGCCAAATGCAACCCTTGTTGCAGACACCGCTATAGCTGCTGCGTGCTGCTGACGGGGCATGGAAGTATAAATAATTGTATAAATTTTACAATATTATAAATAAATTATTTATAGCTCCGTGCTGACGAGGCAGCTGACCTGAGATGTGCGGACTGCGGACGAAGGTTTTTTTGAGGACGTGGACTGACGCGGATCCTCGGTCAAAATCTGCGGAACAACGCGGACTCAAAAATTCCAGGATTCGCATACCTCTGCTGCTGACGTTCTAGCAGCAGCCGGCCCTGGACCACCAACATTGAGCTGTTAGGCCCCGATGCAGTCCAGCAACAAACAGCAGCTAGGCCTAGCTGCTGCAGTCTGCAGTCGGCACATCAGTGCGGTCGTATTAACATAATAGGGGCCTACGCCTAACGCTACGAATATGCTAGGCCTATACTGACTCTCGGCATTTGTAGCTGAGGTGAATAGGCCCAATTCTCTACGTGCGACAGAACACGGGTAATTAGGCTAATTGTGTGCTTAATATCATGTCGTATTATAGATGTTATTAACTGTTAGAGGACCTAAACGGCCGGTTAAACATCCTGGTCTTTATACCGAATACCGTGCTCTAGGCTATAGTGTACAAAAATGGACCACGCGTAGACTATGTTGATGTTGCACGACTCAACATGCTATAGGTCTAAGGCGGGAGGCAAGAAAGCCCAGCTGTCGCTAGGGAAGACGCGCTACAGCCTACACTGTTCCTGTTGCAGTACTGACCTTTAAGGTCATCAAAGGTCGATGATTTTCGTCTCATCTGAAAAAGCGTATCTCTCACCGTTTTCGAGATACGGCCACTTACAGCTTATAATCTTCTATTGAAAATTGCGGACAAACCGCTGCAGATGGAGGCTTGATTACTGTTGACAGCCAATAGGAATTTGCCAGCGCCCTATCCGATGGTATCATCGCCGACCCTTTAAGACTTACCGTTTAGCCGCAATACATCTGTTGCAGACGACGGACAGACGACAAAAACAGACGATACATCCTGCAGCCATAGACGTCCTACAGCATAGCTGTAGCGTGTCATTTTATCAGCAACATTTTATTTTTTTTTGTTCATAAATATTTTGAATTACCATTAACAAAAGCCCGCCTTTTGTGTTTTAAGGTCGTTTAAGGTCATCAGTTTGTTCGCCCGCAGTGCTTGTTACGCGATAAGCAGCAAGTGTACAGTATGCCTATCTGCAGTCGTTTTTAAACTTAAATATATGTAAAAAAACTTACCGGTTTACAACTGTGTGTAAGGACGATGTGATGATATCAGTCCTCTAAAACAGCAAAAATCATTTGGGTAACCTTAGATGGGGCTATGCATATGGCGTC
>Ga0209367_1006701_pt1 | contig 15926 bp, 9 predicted proteins | sample WorMetLIZISLAND2_FD_187412 | JGI IMG/M metagenome (GOLD analysis project Ga0209367, IMG submission 187412) | Marine gutless worms symbiont microbial communities from Max Planck institute for Marine Microbiology, Germany - Olavius geniculatus... ... | reverse complement strand
GTAAATCCGCAATATCAGATACGCACCATCCTACTTTAGTCTGATGTGTTCGACCAGTAAGGAAATTTTTTAGCCAAGACAATACAGAGCCACGTATACCATAAGAGTGTAACCTTGTAAATAACTTACTGGTAGATAATATACCAGTGTTTAACAAAGGCACGGTATAGCACAGAACAAGACAGAGCCAATGATAAGAGAATATGTAATCCCGGTAGACTAAAAAATTCAAAAAATTTAAACTTAAAAAACCAAAAAACAACTACAAAATCGTTGTTCATTAAGCGTTACATTACGAGTAATATTTGTATGTAATTTCGGTTTCACGTGATTGAAGTAAAATCTACCAAAACAAATTTATTCAGCCGGTGCTGCATCCTTATTTCATTCACTGACGGAAAGATATTTACAGTAACTATACGCCAAAAAAATTAACAGGCATAGTGTAAGCCTATGCATTTTACGTTGCATGCAATTACTGCAAACATAAATAGGGTGTTTACACGATCCAGCAAACGTCCACCATTAGCACGTGTATTTTTAATACACTTGCTGGAAGTTTGCTAAACGTTTGCTGGATCGTGTAAACACCCCAAAATACAGCAGGTGTGGTGAGACCTTGATTAACCACTTTATTGCACATTTTATGACATTTATACTTTGAGATGAGTGAAAAAAAACTGCGGATTCGGTCAATATTTAGCAAGATACAGAGAAGAAAGTAGTGCCATCTTCTAGACTCACGTGCTCGCGGGGTCACGTTGGCTAAAGCTACTGCTTGTGCCGTGCATGCCAAGTTCAGTCAGACGTTAGTCACGTGCGCGTGGTTCGGGTCTTCTACTAGTTCGATCACCGCGTCGTCTTGGCATCTGTCAACTATGGCCAGGATGACGTCGTTACGTCCGTCCTGTGCGTCGCCACAAAGCACTGCCGCGGCGGCTGCAGCCTGTGGCGGTGGTTGGTCAGCATCGGTGGCGCCGTAGAGTGGTTGGGGCACCACCACGCGCGTGTTACACGTTGTCATGCGTCTTTCAACCGAGCCGGCACCGGCACAGAACAGCTCGCTGAACGTCGTGCGGAAGGCGCGGCTCATCGCACAGTAGATGAAGAAGTTGGTCGGGTAGCTGAGTAGAATGACCAGGTTACAGACGTGCGACACGACGGCAGACGTGCCGCGAGTGAATATCGACAGGCCGAACGTCTGCTGAAGTATTAGCAGAATCAGCGTGACGGCCATGGGCAGCTCGACGGCCAGAAACACGCCGACGACCGTCACTAGCATCAACGTCGTGCTGTTCCCTTCAGCCAGAAGCCGGCTTCGACAACGTCGAAAACTGGTGCCGAGAGCCTGCTGGTCGACCTCGCTCATCGCCCGCGACTGACGACAGCTGGACCCAAGCAGACGACGTTTGCGCTGCTGAGCACGCCGCATCGTGCCGACCAAAAGCACCGTCAGAATGACAAGTAGCGAGCAAGGAATGAGATGTATGAAGACCACACGGAACCAGTAGATTGTGTTGAAGTACGCCTGAACACACGCAGACACAATCAGAACCTCTATATAATATGCGTTTATTTTCATGTACGTTCACTCTCCATATTATCTTACACAATGTCCTATAAAATGCGTTGAGCATATGTTTCATAAATAATTTTGGCAAGTATGTTCAGACGATAATACTTGTTTCACTTTTGCATTCAACTATATAACACAAAAGAGGCTGACATATCGTATAGATCAAATGATATCAATGAAATGCATTCCTGTTGATTATGCATGGATTTTAAATGCACTACAGTACAGACGGACACGACAATTCGTATATTATGGTTCCTGAAAACTAAACTTGTCTCATACTGTGATATCCGGTTAACAGTTTCCTAACTCTGCTCTTCGGTGACTTGTTCTGAACGAAGGCAACTAAGGCGAAACAGTGATCAGCAGTAACATTGTGACAAATTGTCAATTAGTCCAGCACAAAGAGTGTGCAAATGATCTTGCGTGTTGTAGAGGAATGAGTCTGGCTGCTGCATTCTGCACGTTCTTCAAATGAGAGAATAAATCGTCGTCGAACAACGACAGGATTATAACAACATTTAGCTAAAAACGCTTTACGGGAATATTGTAACTTAACTGGTGAACTGCACTGCTGATGACTTCAGATTTAGCATAATTTTACAGTATATAATTTTAATAAAGTCGCGGTCTCAAGACTCAAAATTTTGCATGCTTCACTATATGTTATTTATTTGTTTATTGTTTTACCTTATTACTTTGCAAGGCAATGGCTTAACGTTATTTAAAGAAAAAAGTCTTTCCCGAGCCTCAAAGCCCGTTGGGCGGCGATGATCTCCGTTTCTTTAGCCCTCAGCCAGACACCAGATTTTATAATGCGAGGGCAAGGATACGGGGCCAGTGCATCATGCGGTTTGCCTGTTTACGTCCCAGTTTTTGCTGGTACTCATTGAGCCTAACCACGGAGGGATGGCCAGGCTGAGTTGACCTGGGTGGCTAATTACATACTGGGATGGTCAGCCATCCAAGTGCTAACTGGGCTTGGTGTTGATTAACTTCGTTGATGCAATCAACTACGTTACTAACTGAGCCAATCCACCACCACTAACGTTATTTACTGCCTCAAAACACCTAAACTTTGTATAGAATCCTTTTAAACACATGCGCGCGACTGTATTCACTAATAGGGGTCTATGTGGCAAAGTATAGATATGTATGAAATAAAGTAAACTTCCAAAAATAATCTCAACACATTTTCAACATTATTAACATTTGGCTTATCCAAGAAAGTGCTCTATAATAGTGATTATCAGTTGACTTAACTATGTTACAGTTTTTATTGGTTGCAATGAAAATAATTGCACCTTGTTTTTTGGCCAAACCATGGAACAGTCTGTTCTCTGCTGAATCGTGTGATACCAGCCTATTACTGAGGTGAAAGTTGGACACCTTTTCAGTCGCGGTCAGTAGTAATACGTCGCTGAGGCATTTTCTGCAATTTTGACGCTGTCTTTAATGTGTTCATATTTACCTCATCACTTTTCGAAGAAGTCGTCGAAATGCTTTCTTCAAGCTGAAATACTAATGACTGTCAGTTGCGTGACAGCTGATTATGCTCGCCCGCGTTGTTATAGGTCATTATTTGATATGACGTAGCGACACGATGACGTATAAACGTAATACTACATTATCGCGTCAGTCCCACAAATGTCAATTGCCAGCTAACTAGTAATAACACCATTCACGATTTCAGAACCCGAGTACCCGAATGCAGACCAGGTCTTTTTATTACCCGTTTGCTGTTCACTCAACAGTGTCCTTATGGCTGCAAATTTGGTGCAGCATACCATTGACTTTTCACGACGGCATGGCCAGTTTGAATTTTAATGATTAGCGTAGGCCTTTATGGGGCCTACAGTGACATTTACTAGCTGCAGATTTTGGTAGACCGACAAATAAGACTATAAACCTATCATTCGTCTACATAGGCCTATGCACACATAGGCAGTGTGCATTCGGCTACCTCTAGGCGTACTTAAACTTACTAACTTACTGTAATAACAGTTCATTATTATGACAATCGTAGCCAATACAACAATAGTTTATGTAAAATAAATTAGTAGGCTCCTACAACGAGAAATAGTGCAAAACTAAATGATACATCAAGTTCTAAGTAGCTTAACCATAGGCTGATTTAGGCTACACAAATACAAAATAGGCCTACATAACCTATTTTAATGTCATTTTCAGTTCCAGTAATCTATCCGCTACAGATGTCTGGCACGATTTTTCCCACGTGGCTTTTATTACGTTACTAATTACAAGCTCGGCGAAATAACAAATGAAAGAAATTCCTTTGTAGGCTTACGGGCTACGGCCATAAACAGTAGGCTACAAATGTATGTGTAACGTCGTTAATACCATAGGCCTAAGCAATTGCCTTGCCTTGCTTTGCCTTCAGCCGTCATCGCTCCGAGGCTTGGCCACACCGTGAACGAGTTGTCTCCATCTGCTTTTGTTTTCTGTGAGCGCGAGAACTCTGTCCAACGTGTATCCAGTCCACTGGAATATGTTGTCCATTCACGATGTTTTTGGTTTATCTCTTTTTCGAGATCTGGATGAACGTTGTGCCGCGTATTATATGCTTTTCCAAACTTTCTGAATTACTTCTCATGACATGTCAAAAGTAGTTGAAGTATATACGTTAACTTTCTTGTCTTCACGAATTCCAAAAGATTCCTTGACACTTCTGCTTTATTCAGTATGGCACTCAGTCATTCGTGCGCTGTAGGCTCAATATAATGTTGTAGGATCAATATAAAATTAGTTTGTGATTGGCGGTTGGAGGTAGTGGTCTCGTGGAAAGGACGTTGCAATATCATTAAACGAAAACCGGGTACCCGGGTACCCGTTTTAATACCCGACAGGTACCCGGGTACAAAAATACTCGCAAGTCCGAGCACTAGTATCACTTACTACATTTCGCAGATAATATGCGTATAATAGTTTTTTACGCGCGAGAGCTAGCTAGCTAGCTATAGCGCGTATTAGCAACGGTAATTCTGTCTGTCTGTCTGCCTGTCCGTCACGTGCCGGTACCGTTCCAAGACCAGGTGAGATAGAGACTTCGGGTTTTCACCATATGATAGCTTAGAGTCTCTAGTATTTCGTGACCCTGGGTAAAGGGGGTCCCCACGAACGAGGGGGCGAAACAAGGGCACCCCCCCTTAAAAGGCGTTATTCTGCCGGTATTGCCTCCTCCAACATTAAAAATGGTTGCAAATAGGCACAGACAAGCATTGGCGACGAGCTTCTTAAAAATGTCAACATCGATAACCTTGAATGACCTTGAACCCCTAAAATAGGGGGTTTTAGTAAATTTTTCGCGATTTTGGGCTGCGACACGCATTTCAAGGGTGAATTGCGCCGAAACAGCTGGAGATAGACCAAGACAATCTGCATATGAAATTTTTAGCATGAAATGTAGATATTAGCGGTCCAAGTCCGAACCTTCTATATTCAAGGAGGCCTGAGCACGCGGGTGTCAAAGAGGGTTACCTCTAAAAATAGTTATTTATCCGCTGTTGGTTAGTATAGCGTGTAAATGGTTGCAAATAGGCACAGACATGATGCTTATCATAACAAGCACTGACTACGAGTTTCTTAGAAGTGTCAACATCGATGACCTTAAATGACTAAAAATATTGATTTTGTGTGATTTTTTGGCGATTTTTGGCTGCAAAAGAGTGAATTGCGACAAAATGGATGAAGATAGACTAAGATTGCCTGCGAACAGGAACTGCCATAAGCTTTCGCGCGTCTTATGAGCATTAGCTTAGATTTCTTGTTTTTTTCACTTACTCGTATATTTAATGTTTTATTTTAGCCGAAGTTTTTGCCCTTTTTCAATTTGAGCTATTTTTATTTACTCGTATTTGTCATTTTTATGTTTTAAAATCAGTTTGCACTGTTTCGGTGCTTTCAAAGTTATTTGTGGTTTATTTGCCCTTTTATTGGTACAGTTTTTACACTTTAAAGTTATCTTGGAAATTTCGGGACTATGTTTGCACCGAACGACTATTTACAGTATGCCCGTTCGCTTGACTGTCGGCTGCTTTATAAACTGTATTAAAACGGTTAGACGGATAAAACTGATTTTAAGTACTGCGAATATTATGCGTTGCTACAAAGCTTAAAACTATTTGCAAAGTAAAGTAAACTCTAACTTTGTTTTTATTATCCGCGCCTGATTAACAGCATCAAGTCGGTTTTTACCCCGACCATGCAATAGCAATAGTGCGGGTAATGCCATCGTATGCTGTCAGTCCGTCTGTCTGTCTGTTGTTTCTGTCCGTCTGGCGTGATATTGATGTACGGTGGTCTTACAAATCTTGAAATTTTTAAGTCTTCGCGTAATTTGTCAAAGGTTGTCAAGTGTGAAAGCATTGGTTCATACTGCATGGCACTCGTAGTCTGCAGCCACTGTGATCGCGAGGCACACTGATTGTGACAATGTGGGGGCCTACGTAAAGCTACTACTGACCTATGCCCGGCTATACTAGGGCTATAAATTGGGTTCAAAACGTTGCTTCGGGTATCAAAGAATTCAGCATCGCAGCGTGAGACTGCATCATTGCTGTCGGACGTGCAAGTCCAGTTATTATCAGACTGCGTGGTTGTTCTACGTCACGAGACGAGACTATGCGTCCTGTCCACCCGAATCACTCGCCATTATACTACTGTTTATGACATAAATGCTGTCTGTCACTATAATATAGTAGGCCTAATTATCGGTCAACGGAACAGGTGAGTTCATCGTTGAAACGACCGTCGATCTGTTTGAGCCAATTCATCATCGACTTGTGGGCCACTGTTCCATTATGAGTTATCGTTACGTTTAAATTGTTCATTATTAGGCGACATCGCACAATGTGGTTCCGCCTATCTCCACACATTTCTCCGTAACGTGGTCTGTCTGTTTGTTTGTCATTTGCCACATTCGTAAACCTTGTTTAAGCTTGAGGGATTTAGATGCTATTTGGCAGTACATTTGTCTGATGCAATGACACATTGCCAGATGAGGTCTCTAAGGACCCATAAGAAAGGAGAGATTTGGGGTTAAACCCCAACCAAAATATGCAATTGCTTCCGACTGCGAAACAAAAATATGATTTATGATCAACCAGGTAGCAGCAGCATCGCTGTGACTGCTTGCCTTCTAAACGGTCTGACGACATAAACGTCGGCCGTCTTAATGCGTTATCGGTCTATTAGGAAAATAGAAGTTATTACGATCAGTGTTTTTACCGACTGAGTGCAACGATGCAAGAAGCATGCAGCTGCTTTGCTAGTGAGTGGAACGCCTAATGACAGACTAGTGTAAAATTTGCGCCGCAAAAGCAGCGTCTGTCATCATTGTCGCCGCTGTCCTCTGTAGTTCAACGGCGCACACCGTAGACATACACACATTGCTCTGCGATATGCTAAGTATAGCGGATGGCATATGCAAGCGCCGACTCTGTCTAGTATTAGCCATGCAGTTGTATAGGTGGGTGTATGAAAACAAACCTGCTCATAACGGGCGATGAACGACGCCAGCCTATAACGACATCCGGTGACGTAAGCGGTTGTATCCCGGCGTGACTTCACAGTGACGGACAAGAAGTCAAACTCGACAAATCGGCTGGACTGCGATGCCAGGGCCGCCAAGTAGATCGCCACGATGATCTGCAATCCACGTTCAAATCAACGCATGAGTATTTAGGCTAAATTCTTATCTATCTTGTATTTTTTATTATCAGTGCATATCGTTGTCGTATATCAGTGTCGTATAATAATGTAAGCTGGTCGCAAAATAAATTCGATTATGTACTGCAGGTACAAAGCCGTGCATATTATAAGACACTTAGTTTGAGCAAAACAATTTTTTAAAACAAAGACTAAAAGAAAAAAATTTCCTGCGATTTGCAGACGATTTCGTTTTTGTTTTATTTTAGTCGGCGCTGCCAGGCTGCTAATTGTTTGATAACCAGCGCGTATGACCACCAAACCTTCAAATCTTCCATCAAACGGCGAACTTGTAAAAAGAAGTAGCAAATTAATTTGGAAAAGGCAGAATCGCCCATCGGTGCTGCCACCTGGAAATCATAAATCATCTTTTTTTTGTAAGTTGAAAGTAATCGCATGTTTTAGCTAAAGGTTCCAGTTCAAATCTCCTTTTTTCCTGGGGCCAAAAACCACATCTGACATAACATGTCATCGAATCCTACAAGCGTACCTGCCAAATGACATCAAAATCCGTTATACGGTTTAAGCATGGTGCAAGAGTGTAACAGACAGAGAGACCACGCAACGAAGAAATATGTAAGAATCGCTTGCACTGTAAAAGCGATATTACGCCTAAAACGTCTATGGCCATCTGAACTTGGATCTATCTGCTGAGCTGCAGAGGCAGGCACGTACCTTGACTACAACAGATTGGCGTTGAGCGGTACCGGAACTGGCAAGGTCACCCCGACAGACGCAAACATAGCGCTGCGCCGCCAGCAGAACCGTCAGCCATATGGACGCGGTGTGAAACACGGTCGGCAGGTAGTCGGTCAGACAGAAGTACGCGTAGCACCAGCTGTACGGCACCCAGTCATCCTTGGCGCCCAGCGCAAAGAACCAGATGTAGACGGGCAGAGGCCAGAGACCGGTCAACAAGTCGGAGCAGGCGATGGCGACCAGCACGGCGTTGGTCGCCGTTCTCATGTTGCGTCGCAGAAGCACGACGCACACGAGGAGGTTACAGACAACGATAACCAGGACCAGCACCGGGACAAAGTAACCGTTGATAATATCGTCATATGGAACGTGATCGAGCAGAAACGCAGACTTGGACTTGTAGCGAGAACGAGGTCGATCGACGCTTAGCGTCAAATTCAGCGTCGAATTCATCGTGACTGCTGATGGCGTCGTCTCCATCTCGACCGCTATCGTTTCTGACGTTAGTGAGTTCACCCAGACACCGTCTGCCATGATCGTTCGTTCACACCGGCGCTTTCATGATTCTGCAACAAGCACGATCTGATCTAATCTACGAACGGTCAGGGGCGACAAGAAATGTTTACGTTACACGATAACTAGTTATCATTTACCGTTTAAACTACGATCGATCGAGACTAGCTACTCTAGTTATACAGGCAGCATTATGACGCCGATGCGGTGCCTGCCTACAAGGCGTCGGTTGCATCACAAGGCGGCGCACGCACACCGCATCAGTCCAACGCGCGTCCGCCTGCAGCTGCAGAAGCTGACACGTACGCCTACCTTTAGCAGAGCTTTAGACTAGCAATCGTCGTCAGTGATGAACTTTGACGTGGGATATACGGTATAGCTCGCAGACTCAATCTTGGAACCGACAATTTGGCCGTTATACTTTGCACTTATTTGCAACGATAGATCCATAATTTGCCGGCAAACCAAGCCATGGTGAATTTGAGTTGACATCGCTCTCTATGAAAAAAAGAGTGTGTCGACCGAAAAAAACAAGAAAAACATTACAGCTTACTTTTTAAGTTACTGTGTAGTGTGCATTTTTTAAAAGTTAAATTTCGCAATTCACAGCTGATTACAGTAAAACAATAATGTCCGGTAAGTCAAAAATGAAATACGTATTGCAGAGTTGTTTTAGCTCAGAAAAATTGTAGACACAACTATGCCGGTATCGTTTTGCGACTGCGAGTGTGTCCTGTGTTTCTTCTGGTTGTGTGTGACTTTTGTAAATTATCGCAATAAACTAGATCTAATCGATCTTGATTGCATGGCCGGGCACGGAAGTGTACCATTTTTTTCGCTTTAGCGTCATTCTGGGACGCACTAGTTCGCTGATTACTTTGATGTGACCGACATATGACAGGACGATCTGCTAACCGGATAGGAAAAGTCAGGACAGTCGATTGGCTACTAGATTTGCGTGGATATTCGCGTGCAGGTGCAATGTAATCGTAAGCCGTTAAGGCATAATGTACGATGGAATAGAAGTCGTGATAGTGCAAGTAAAACACGCGAAGTTAATTTGCTTTTAACCTACATTTTTTGCTGACAATATTCACTTACTTTTTAGGCAGGTGACTTTAAAAGGTAAAACACAAAAGTACGGACATACGAGTACTGGTGCAAAAGCAGAAGTTCACACAAAATGACATTTTTGACCATGCATTTTTATGTTTGTGCTTTTAAAGATTGCGCTTATATGATGATAATGATAATGATGATCACTGCATGGTACTAGAATTGAACTGCTTGCAGTATTTGTGATATTTGTTCAACGTGGTGCGCATGGATGTAAGACTGAGTAGCGAGCACACGGTCAGTGCGTTTTTCGGTAGTTAATCACAACAGAAGTATCCGGTTTTCAGTCAAACGCTTATCTAATAAATACGACGGTCAGTCACAATGGGCACGAGCGGAATTAAGCAAAAAGTAGACCGCGCTGGACAAAAGCTTACGAGACAATCCAGGGATAAATCAACTCAGTGTGCTCGCGGACTGGATAGTTCGCGGACAAACCAAATTAGCCACTGCTGTTTACCATGATATAAAACACACAGTTTCCGGTTGGGACATTTTCCTGATGTCGTGTCCGTTATTATCCCAGAATAATAACATATATGTTATTCTCCTTCGATTTTCCTCTTATGACAGTTGCGGTAATTAATTCCGTGTGAAAAGAGTAACTGTATGCTTTGCAAAATACTTCAGGCTCCACAGGACTTACAGACGTTATTGAATTTGTTGTTGCCAGATGCGCATTTGCCACTAAATCATCTTAGTTGTTTCGTCTGGGAGTGTCCGATTATCAACAGCAATGCATTGCCTTAGTCATTGGAGACGCACAATAGAGTATAGAGTATGCAGCATAGTTGTTGGCATTCTGTTTTTTTTTATTTCTATAACACAAAACAATTTAAAATATGGGTTTTATAAAAATGGCCAATTTTGTCTTCAAGCCTCAAATTAACCAAATTATGACAAATTTTGATAAACTACATGTTGGCCTACAACGAACGTAACATTACTTACGTGAAGTTAAGTTGATGTATGTAAGACACTGCAGAGTGTTACAAACGTTACATTCAGTGGAGGCGATATGATCTTGACTATGAGTTTTTAACTTTTTATTTAAGAGATGTCGAAAAAAGCAGTGTATAAGCCTACGTATGTAGTATGCGTACCACGCAGACGACACTTCAGTTGGGTTTGAGTAATGCGTTCTCATTGTCTTCGTGACAAGTCGAAATTACTAATCTGTCTCTCCAGGTTAGCCACACTATTACGGTCGCCCATGGCTTTGATAGACTTAACGAAGATTATATCATGAGCTGATCTGTTCGTTTGCAGCGTAAAAACGCACATAAAATATAGTTAAAAACCTAAATGATCCTATTAGGAATTCATAAACAGCTGATGAATGTTTTGCAGTGTTGTGCGAAAATTCCTAAAGCGTAAGCTGTAATTGTGAACTATTTATTCGATGTCATTTATAAATTTCGGTTATGGTACTGTTTTGTTAGGAATTTATAACGCTAACAGATTGCAATTTTCTGTCAAAAATTTTTAAAACAAATAGTGTCAAATACATTTTGCACGTACTAACTTTTTGCCATATAACAAATTTTTGAAACTCGGCCAGTGGTTTGAAATCATATATTATAATTTCGGTCTCAGTGATTTCGAATTTTTTTTTCAATGTCATATTCTCCGCAGCGACGCAGCCTGTGATTTTGTAATTATTGTGTTCCGCCATAGACGTGAACCTTGTGACAGTTGTTAGCACAACGATCGTGGAAATATCGTTAATATGACATTTACAACTTACATGTCTGCCGCAGGGGTCCTAAATTTTGTAGGATAGATTTTTTAGTGTCGTCAATACCTCGTAGAAATTTTCATTAATAGTGAAACATTTTGGTTTTGGTTATATTAGTTACTTCAGCGGACCGTTACATTATGTCATTCGAGTAGGTTTCCACATTTACTTACTCTACTGCACATCATTGCGATTTACTGGTAGGTAGGCTATACAGGTGCTTGCAACGGACATAACGAAACACATGAGACTTGACGCTGATGTAGAAACAATGGTCTAAACAAAACGTACGTACAGCCGGATCGCGAGTTCTATGTTTACGAATAGCAACATAATTATGATGCGTCCAATTAGATCCGATCAATAAATATCGGTTCGACAGTTCTATTGCGTTCGTAACAGACATAAAAGACGAATAGCGTCAACGGACAGAGAAGTCGTGTGTTTGTTACATCGGAAACAGAATACCTGAAACTGTAACATGAAGGTGATTAGGCATAATTATATACCCGGTGCTACGTTAAAACTCCTATATTTCAAGTTTATTGTGTGTATCAAATACAAGCATTTAATGTTCAGTCGTTGAAACGACAATACATTTTCACGACAGTTAGTGCTCGATGCCGGGGAACAGTGAACGCAGGTGGACGTCAAGTCAAACGCGAACTAAATGCGTTTATTTTAGTCGCTGTACGTAATTATCGCGCTAATCTACAATGACGCCCAAAGACTTCAATACTTCGTACATTGTGCGTGTGTTGTCGAATCAAACTATTAGCTCATGCATGCCAATGAGCTGTAGCTTCCAGACTGTTAACAGGTCTTTTCGACTAGTAGCCTACTACATGTAATCGCTTGCACGGCAAACAGCGCAAAGCAAGTGTCTGTGCCTAGGCGAACTAATTCGAACTTTTCAAGAAGAATGTATGACAGCTAGACGAATGATCTTAATGCATTTTGTGAAACGGTGCACAAACAGTTGGAGACTTACTGCCTTACAGGTCTACAACTAACTACGTCATGTACCGGTACGCGACCACTGTATTCGGTTTGCCGAAATCATCATTTTATTGTCACTTTATTTGTCCTAAATATGCATGTAACAGAGTACATAGAAGGTATATAGCGATATAATAACAAGCCACGAACACACATATCACAATTTTTCTCATTTTAACTTCGTGGCTGTAGTCACGATGTCCGAAATGGTGGCTAGTTGAAATGCATGCTTAACAGAAGTTACAGAACAATGGCGCCAAAGTCTAATATTTTTTTTTAGTTCAGCTCAGATATGCCGACTATGTGTGAATGACCCACTGCTAGACTCAGTAAATACTGGCGATTGTTTCGCGATCACGGCCGCTAAGAAAGAACAAGGCGAGTTCTGCGCAACATAAACAAGTCGCGTTTCTAAGACTTGACTGCAGGCAGATTGCTCTAGTCAGCTGCGCCGGCTGTTAACGTAGCCGACCATCTGGCTGAAAATAATCTACAGATAGTGTCCGACCACTGTGATAAGATAGGACTGTGGAAGTATTTTTTGCAGGGCGTCAGCATAGCTTGCTATGCAAATGTTTTGTGTCCGTGCGTGTGCGTGTGCCCGTGTATGTCAATCCGTCTGTCCGTTACGCGTTATTCTTAGTTTAGTCTGTTGACATGCAACAATAAATGAAGCATAAACGCAAGCAGGGATAGACAAAACGTTGAAAAAACGCCCAGTCTTTAGAGGAAGTCGTTCTACGTCAAATAAAGACGTCTTCCTTCGTCTTTTGTGTGTTTATATAGTCCCCATCGCCATTATCGCGGAGCCCATAACAGACGGAACTACCTTGCCCAGTGGGCGGCGATAGCAATTCGCTTAATATCAGTGTATATGACTTCCGAGCATTTTGAGCGCCTTAAGGTGCGGTCACACTAGCGGTCCGGACGGCCGTCTGAACGGTTGGAGTTTTTAACGACCGTTCGGACCGCCGTCCTGACCGCTAGTGTGACCGCGCCTTTAGACCTACTGTCACTGTGGCTGATCGTGGTAGCAATAACATTGTTGCATTTTTGCCGTTTGCAATACGTTGAATGTAGCGCGCAGTTTTACGCCGTACAGTAAAAAAATTACGTTCACTTTAACCGCTTTTGACGGCACCGATAAATTTGATGATAGTACGATGTTCAGGTCAGCGAATGTGCACTTACTTAGAAACAGCCAAGAAATACGTAGTCAGAATCAATAAAAATCTATTATTGTGATTTGCTTATGTCGCAACCGTTATTGATTGTCGAGTTTAACGAATGGTGCCCCACTGTACAAACTACGCTAGTTTTCTAACATATTAATATTTTACAGGGTATAGTGTAGCGACGCACTTAATGTTGATCGAATTTCTAATAATCGACAGTGTGCATTAAAAAAGTTAAAGTTGATCATTGTTCGGTGAAGATATAGAAAAAAGACAGATAAATCTGTCGATTCTTAGTGTTTTAGCATTATACGAGCAAAAAGAAACACATTATGTGCGAGTTGAGTCACTTTGGTGGAGCGTGATTGGCAGCAGTCATCGTGGGAGGTCGACTGGCGTCGTCACACGGGACTGAGCTCTTACCACAGCAGCTGTCATAATTTCTCAGTTTTGGGCCAAAGCCTTTTCCGAAGTCATTTGGACACGCACGTCGTGATGTAATTAAACTGATTTACATTAATGTCTTTAACGAAAATAACGAAGAGGAAGATGTTTCTACACTGTGTCCCAAAAAAACATCCCCAACATTTTCGACTGTAACTTGAAAACCAATAATCAAATTTTGATAATTTTTGGTACAGATTTTTTTGACACAACTTGCCATCAAAATTTCGTGGAAATCTGAACATTTTCTACAGCAATATAAAAGAAAACGTGAGTGGGTGTTTTTTGAACACAGTGTATAGTACCTTCGGTTTAAATAATGTCTTTGTTGTTTTTAGTGGAGCAAATATATGTGTGGTGGTCAGCTTAGTGGCAGTCAGCTGACCGGCTGGGGTACTACGGCTGCCACACGCGTCCCCAGGTGGCGGATAGGGAAACGCCCTCGAAAGAGGGTAGCACCGGATAAAGAAGGTGTCGCGGACCAACAGTGCCTAGGAGAAGGCAAACTCTGATTTCAAACCGGGGCAGGTGGTGCTCGCTTAGTTTGTTGAGGCAAATCCACCTAGAAGACCAGAACTCCAACCTCAAACCGGACTGGATGGGCGGCTACGGATAGCTTTGATAAACTCTGTACCCGGTCAGCCATCTATCCTGCATGTTCCCGGCTAGACATCAGGGGAATTTTACAGCCGCGATTTTTTCCATGAGTGTTAACAACAGTATCTCCACGAGAACACTGGAAGCATTTCGTGGAAACCGCTACGCTCCAGCTGGGGCACGCGCTTGATGATGATGAAATGTATGTGTGAAATTGTGTCGTGTAAAGAGCGCGACGTGGTAACGAAGGAAATCGCAGGTGCGTAAATAGCGTGGTGCCACCCGCGAAGACTTGTCTTGCATAACGGGTGATATCTAATAAGGCACTTACCGGTTTTAAAAAAATATGGATTTTGCGTATCGAATAGACCTACTGCGTTCTTCGGCTCAGTCAATTAATTGATTGTCGGTTTTTCTGGCGACGAGTTGGCGGAGCAAGGTGGGGGCATAGTTTTCGTATTTTAGTTGTTCAAGTCAGGCGAAGTAAGGATGAAACGTCTGGCCCGGCCCGAACTGACATAAATAGCTCCATCACAGAAGTCCATTTTCCACCTCGCAGCAATTTTATCATCATGCGAAACGTCCATTGCCACAGATCTGAAAGCTTTTACTACTGCCTGAGTCGTAATGTACTGGTTTTATCAACAATTACTGAGGCCGATGACGTCGGTGAAAAGCAGTCAATTGCTGTCCATGGTCAAACGCGTTGCGCTACTGATACATAGTTACACACCAATAGATGCTTCAATGCCTCAATCCATGGAAAAGTGTCTGAATTTCACCCTGACGTTTAATATACACATGAATAGGAAACAACCGTCAAGCACAACCGAAATAATAATTATTTTCGACATAATTATCTGGTTAAAGATTTTCCAATCTTGCATTTTAGCGTCTTTTATGAAAAAGCGAACAAGTTAAAAGCTTAATTATGTTTTAAGATTTTGAGACGAATGCACTAGAGTGAAAGATGGTTGGATTATAAAACGACACATCAAATCGCCGCAGCGCACCCCGCCCTAGAATGAGAACTATATCTACGGGTAAAAAATTGCCTTTGTGACTGTTAAAAAAATTTTTTTTGTTCAACGCGGAATTAACCGTATTTGATAATGCCGTTTAGGTTATGTCGATATCTCTATCCAGTTTAGAGATATTCGCGGTCAAACTCGAAAGTTGTCATAAAACGTACTAAATTTTGGACGTTTTTTGCCCTCCCAAATTTTAAGGGGGCGATGCCCCCGAATTTCGTACCTGCGTTAACACCCCAACCTAGAGCCGCGTCAAGTGCCAAAGTTTCGTCGAGCTACACCCCCTAACTCCGAAGTTATAAGCGCTAATT
>Ga0209367_1006700_pt1 | contig 15927 bp, 10 predicted proteins | sample WorMetLIZISLAND2_FD_187412 | JGI IMG/M metagenome (GOLD analysis project Ga0209367, IMG submission 187412) | Marine gutless worms symbiont microbial communities from Max Planck institute for Marine Microbiology, Germany - Olavius geniculatus... ... | reverse complement strand
CTTGCTCAGTGAGGGAGGACAAGCTTTGTCCTCCCTCACTGAGCAAGTCGTCCTTCGCCTGCAGCAACTCGTCCGTCGGGACACAAAAAAGGGGTTTTTTAGGCCCTGCTTGATGCACATCAGCACATCAAAGGCCTGGCCAATGCCATCCAGTGCAGTGATGGTATCGTATAGGAATGAGAAGAATCAACAAAAGCATTTATTTTCAAACGAAACGTAAAACTAACCAACACAAAAAACGAAGATCGTGGCAAAAAACAAAACAATCATAGTCACATAACATTTATATATTTAGCAGAGGATAGTGAATTTAACTGAAAACATTTTAGACGAATGTTCGCAGTTCAAGAGGTGTGACGTGTTAGTTTATTTGTTCTTGTCACAGCACTGCATCGAGACGTAGGCCAACAAAATAAGTCGACTGTGGTCGGTAGTGGTATAGATCCACGTTCGTATATTGGCTCAGTTGCAACGTGTCCCGTGTGGAGATAAGACAATATTGCTCCCATCGAGTTTGTATATATTGTAATTAACAATGTTGATTATTTAAAACATTTTAGAAAAAAAATTAACTTTATGAATATCTGTAGAATTTGATTGCAATGTGCGCATATGGTCCATTTATTTGGAACCATTGCGTTATATTGCTAGTTTCAGCTGGTGTTACTTGCGAACAACTCGATCGTTACAAGGTCAAATGAATTAATCTGCACGAGCGACACTGTAATTTACATGTCTTGGAATTATCTCGGAATAGTCTCCGCTTTAAAGGTTGTGCAATAACTACAAACAAGAACACGCAATTGTAGAATTCTGAAAGGGAAATGAGAAATGTTACATACGTCGCTAGCTTATATTCATTCAGTCGCTTGCGGCAACTGATGCTATTGCTGCAGCAGCAGCAGCAGCAGGCAGCTGCTGCTGCTGGTGGTGTCGCCAAAGCCGTCGCCGCTGCCACACAAACGTCGACGAGTACGCAGGCGGCTCAGGTTGCCTATCGGATGTCGTTACGTGGAAGGAAAATTGGTAATTTCACCGGTGCTATGCAACGGTCGTCGACGTCATATAAGCGTTGCGATGCTATTGGCTTCGTTACTGAGTGCAGCAGCCGTGATATGTAAGGTAGGTACGAGCGATCGACGATCTTGACTCGCGTGGTCTGTTTTTCTTCTATTTCTACCTCGCGTTAATTTTGGTTTAAGCCTAATTTTCAACCGAAAATATTTGGTAGTGTTTTTTCTAAATGCTGGTAAATGGTAACTCTTTTTACTACCTAGGTCTTCCGTTTTGTGTCAGATCTTTAAGTCGTCGATCTGCTTTTTTAGTTTTTTTTGGTTAATTTCTCTTTAGTTTGTTCAAAAACAACTGGGTCAATTTTGTTGCTAATGACGTCAAAGTAAAAGAACCTTGTAAAGAATATTTACAGGGCCTTAATTTTAAATTTATTATCGTATTTGACAATTTTTACGCGCGATAGCAGGTACTGCTATAGCGCGTCTTAGCCATCGCAATTCTGTCTGTCCGTCCGTCTGTCCGTCCGTCCGTCACAATTATCAAATTTTTACCATCGGCTGCCTGGAAGACTCTACACTGTAAAGCATAAAAACACCAGTTTTTACCATAACTTGAAGAAAGGTTATCCAATTTTAATAATTTAATTTTTTTAATAATTTTTGGCACACATATTCATGACACAAATAGCCATCAAATGGCCATTTAGTTTTTGTATCTCACACAACATCTGCTTCTGCATTACCTGGGGAAAACAAAACAAGCAAAAATGTTACATTTTTACTCAATGCAATATCATTACTTAATTAAAATAATGCACATTTGGCACATTTTCCAAATTTCTAGCACTTTCGTGAAGAGTTTATCGAATTGTTTAGTTGTGCAACTGCTGACAGTAAATATTCGAAATATCGGCCAGTTGTGCAAACACAGGCAGGAAGATGCATTCTCCATTCGTTGATAGCAGACTTGATAATGTTCTGCTTCAAACTTCAACCAGTCGCTTTTTGAGTTTATTGATATTTTTAAACAGCGTCCCATAAACTTGCTCCTGTATAACACTGCTAATACTGTCGAATGGACTGTGATCAGAGCTGTAACGTATCTGTAATGATTAAATTTACTGATGTTTTTTTTCTGTTTTTAATCTCATGTTGCACTTGTTTTGTTTTCTTAGGTAATGCAGCAACAGACGTTAGGTGAGCTGGGAATTTGAATGGCCATTTAATGGCCAGTTATGTCAAAAATGTTTATACCAAAAACTATTAAAATTTAAAAAAATCTTTTTATCCTTCTCCAAGTTCCTATAGTAACGTCACGGATGGTTTTTGGCGTTTTTTGTTTATTTTAACGCTGATTTCATGTGTTTTAATTTCTTCAGGTAGTGCAGAAGCATATGTTGGGTGAGGGGGAAACTTGAATAACCGTTTGATGGCAAGTTGTGTCCAGAATAGTTGCTCCAAAAGTTATTAAAATCCGATAATCCGCCTTTATGTTATGATCGATAAATTTTTGGCGTGTTTTTATGCCTCACAGTGTAGTTTCAGAAACCGTAAAGTTTTTTTATAAATTCGAAAAGGGTCAAAATGAGAGGGGGTAGGAAAATTTTACGATTTTGAACCAATAAGTCGCTGTATCTCAGAAATGGTGCTAGATAGGGCCTAGGTTACTATTAATCACTAATAAAAGTCGTACACGGGCTTTTGATTGACACTTAGTGCAATGACCGTGGATGACCTTAAATGCCAAAATAGGTTTTTATGGATTTTTGGCGATTTCGGGCTGCGACACAATTCTATAGCGTTCGCAAGGTATCGCCACGCAACTAACTCGTTATGCAATGCAGATGGAGATTTTGGTACTTGTATATTAACTTGGCGTGAACACCCCAGTGGGCAGTGGGCCTTCATACATGCACTGCTGTCGCGCGTTCCCTTTGCGTTTGCTAGGCTTTCTTGTTCATCCAAAGGGAGACCCGTCATTAAACTTAAACGGCTGCTGCGGGTGATGTGAGACAACTTGCAATCAACGAGCCTGTTTCAACTTTATTATGAGATTAAGTGCACGTGTGAAGGCTATCGGTGGACACAGAACAGTGATTAGTAAACTGTTTATTATGTTCTTTAAATGACAGTGTTTTTTTCTGCAGGTTAAACTCAAACATGGTGTTGTGTATGTTTCGTTCTGCATGCATTATGCTGCAACTAAACGTGAGAAATGACGACATGGTATTGCGGTTGCAGAAACAAATTTGATAACTTGGACGTAGTTAAAGATAATGAAATGCCCTTTGACAAGCTTTCACGATTATAAATAGGTCATAAATGTGTAAAATTTTGCTTCAAAATTCCTACCGATTGCTAAGAAAATAGCACAAAAGTTTAGGGATTACTTTTTGTTGCACCTTGTAGGTCTGTTAACGCCATTGACACTTTGCTGTTTCGCGGAAGTTAAATAGTGTTTTTGTCATACAGTTAAATATGATTCCATTTGGCATGACGTTCATGTGTTCCATGTAACTTCTTAAATATTCCGCGTTGAGCTAGGTTGCATCTTTCGATGTACAAGAAGAAAACTGAAACCATTGTAACATTAACAAATCAATCAATCAGACTCATGGCACTTGGCACAAGGGTAGCGATGACTGCAGACTTTGTTAGTAAGTAAGGAAAACATAAATTCATATAGCGCATCAACGCCGCCAAAAGCCTTTAGTGCGCTGAAGATCGTCTATTCTGTATGAAGGTGAAATTGGCATAAACAAATAAACGTCATAGCATGTACGCAAAATGAAATAGAATCGCAAAAAAAATCCAGCCTCATCCGTAAGACAGATTGAATCCTGGCGAGTTAATGCGGCGTTTATCAGCAAGACTTTATTGTGCTCGAGAACTGCCTGGCAGCTTTAAATTATCGGAGTTATCGCCTTGGGTCGACGACCTACTGACCGATCCCCGGTGACTGAGCGGAGCCAGTGAGAGCTGGACGAAAACGTGCGTAGTTGATTGAAACGAGTTGGGCGCATTATTGCAGGTCGTGATCGGAATGAAAAGCACATCTGCAGTCTGAAGGCGCCGACGACTGCTGCAGCTGCTGCTTCTAATACAAAGACTGTCGTTGCTGGCTGGCGCTTGCGCACGATCGCGTGTTAACTTGCGACTAGGTGACAGTGTTAACGTGCAGACTGCAGACGCGTTCGGGGTTTAATTAGAAGCTGATCGTTTGTTGCTAATCGTCGTTCCCGTCAATATTTGATCCCAACCACTCGGTGAACAGATAGCGATCAGATGATTCCAGATGTAGGCCCACCGGCGATAAACGTTCGCCATCAGTCCGCTTCGTTACTCGGGAAGGACGGGAATCACTCACTGGGTGTTTACACTTGAGAGCAGAGTCTTACAGCACAGTTGCAGCATGCAGTTACCGAGTGGCGCATAGAAAGTGGAAGATATACAGTTTAAACGGCAGGGCGTCCTAAGTTATAAAATCAAGGGGCAGGAAGTTTCAATTTTCCGACAGACAGCTGCAAATTTGCGATAAAGGAGATTATATGTAACGCTAAAAATCTGAATTTTGTCTCTAAGTCGTCCCAATTTTTTTTTATTTTTAGAAGAAAATTTTCTCCAGCACAGTGGCTTTTATCCCTATACCTGGTGGGCGCAGTGAAAAATAGGGAGGAAGTGTTGATAAAGTTGTAGATCAAAACTTTCCCCCTATTTTTCACTGGGCAAACTACAACTTAACAAAACTTACCCTATTTTTTACTTTCCCTCCTATTTTTCCATTTTTCACCTTAAAAAATTTCCACCCCATTTTTTACTCTTCCTTATTGCTTAATCTACACACTTAACAAAACTTTCTCTCTAGAAGGGAAGAATCCCAAAATGGGAGGAAACCTGAGTTAGAAATGGGGGGACCTCAGCTTAAAACTGGGAGAAGTTGCGCCTGATTTTGATTCCAGATTTGGGAGGATAGAAGCCACTGCTCCAACAGAGTATAATTTCCACGACGTTGCCTAACGGCCGAGAACATTGCTGTTGTTGGCAAAATGGCTTTCTGCCAAGTGGATCAACCGGACAGCTATAGATCGCCCAGAGAAATTTTTACCTAGAACTGACATTTCCTGTCGATCGGTGCAACGTGTATATAGCGACATTGCAGCTTAAAACATTTTGTTGAATAAAAAAGTGAAATGTTTTACTTCATTTTGCGCCACCATGTACGTCTTATTTAGCCTACATGCATGACTTTTTCTTTATGTCTGTGTGGTACTGTAGCCTATAGGAGATTTATACAGTGGAAACTTCTTGTGGCATGGCTTACGTCAATTTTACGTCTAAAATGAGAGCAAGAACTTCTATCAGTGGGCCTACGTTCGATGTCATATACAAAGATTCTTAGTTCATGTATGTCTAATTGTCTATTGTTTATGTTAGGCCTAAAGCGTAAATTTTAAGCAAATGGCAACCAAGTCATTGGCTTTGTGATTTACACTGTAGCTTTGTTCAGTTCACATTTTAAACTGGAGTAAAAACTGTTTTTGTGTACTCCGAACAGTGTACAGTGTATACATACATGCAATGCAGCGCTAACTCGAGTATTAGCAGTGATGGGCTGCAGTGCTTGCTGAAGCATGATGCCAGAGATAGAAGAGCCTAACTAAGTAGAATGGTGATGTATGGAGGTTGATGCAGTGACAGTCGCTGCAGCAACCCAATGTCTAATCCTCATCGATACGTCACTGTAGCTGTACAGTCATTCACGTATCGACTGCAGTCGTCAGCCGATTGATTTCAAGCTCGCCTTCGACTCATCGCCAGTCCATGCCATTACCAGTGACTCGCAGACTGTCTATCCATGTCGCTACATGGCGCCTGGATGCTGGCCGCTGGTCTATCTTTTTGGCTTTGTCGCTGCAATTGTCATTGCGTCTGACTCGACTCGGTCCACGCGTCGACGTTCAATCAAAGACATTTCGCTGCCAAAGCGCCACATCGAAAGCACTGCAGCTAGGCGATCATCTATTGCAGGCTGGCTAATGCACGCAACCAGCTGGTGCGTGCTTAGTGACTGAATGCATTTAATAGCATGTTTCTAAGTCGGAATCCGAACACTGATAAACTGGTCTGTCACGCCATTGTTCTATGTCAAGTCTCCTTCCTGCTAGACATAGAGTGAGTGATTGAAAAAGTGTCATATTAGGCCTATCTGACATTTTGTCGAATTAAAGTGATCATAAACGGTACGGCGCCCCGCACGACTTTTGAAACTAAACTGGAAATGATAGTTTCGAATTTGTTTATTTTCGAACACTGTTTGTTTATTAAATATATTTGTCTATTAAGTTAATAATTATTGCTATTAGAAGTCATTAAAAAAATCGTGTGGTTTTGCTCGCACACCTGCATACAAACGAGTCCTTTATTCAGCTAATTTGATTGGTCAAAGGCGACAATCTGTTTGTAGCTTTTTACAAGTAACTAAGATTATGCGCAGCTCTACTAGCGTTGCTGCAATTGCTGCAAGGAGCAGTTCGACTGATTTAGCCCATGCACCCCATCCAGTCCAGTTTCCAGGTTATTCGTTGACGCCACCGTCGCCACGTCTCGTATGGTAGCAACGTCGCAGCTCGCAGTCAGTCATTTGCGGTGCTCTTGCTTTGATTTCAGCTTGATGCGCAATACTATGTCGTTACACTGCTCGACTCGATGTTTCATGCAACACACTGTCGCGTGCTGCTAACGCGGCTGCTTCAGTGTTTCTGTAAGTCAAATAGCTTCCATTTCGGTACTATAAGGTTTGATCAATTTCTTTGCCGTTACTTTACGAAAAGTAGCTGCAGCGCTGATGGCTGCTGACCACGGAGCCATGATAATCCTTCGTCTACTTCTCCGTGATGCGCCTGGGTGATCTAATCGATTTTGTTCCGTTAGGATGGAAATCGTTTTTTTTCTGTCTTAAAACAGTCCCACAGCAGCAGTTGCAGCAGTGTTATAAGAAACACGGCTAACCGCTATCTGTGCAGACGGCAGACTGCTGGGATCAGTAGGCAATTGGCATTGTGTCTAAGAACTAAGTTCTTGTCGCTAACTGTCAGTGGGATGCAATATCGCGAACGGATGCAAATAAGTCTATACACATGCAGGCAGCACAATAAGCAAGGAAAGCCGCGTTTGCTCCATGTAGGCCTAGTGGGATAAAACATCGTCCCAAGCAACATTTAATGAACAACTAAAACATTTTTTTTTATTTTCTGAGTTTTTAAAGATTGTTTGTACGTGTATGTATCAGTTACGACTTTTTTTATCTGCTATAATGACGTTTCTGTTTAATGATGGCACCATAAGTTTTATATATGAGCAAATCTTTGAAATGTGAGTGAAAGCAAATAAAGTTGATGCGATGCAACAAAATGCTAGTGTGCCAATAATTGCCAGCCGCCACCGGACGAAGATGGCCAGTTCGTGGGAACTTCGTGGAATATGTAATAACTTAATAAATGCCAGTAGCCCGGTGAACACCTGCGTTCGGTTGTATGCAGCGGAGCGGATGTAAAGGCACAGCGGTCGTGTTGGGACAGCATCCTGCCGCAGGTCGCCTAATGAATTCTTCCATTATCAGCTGTTGCTACTGGCCGGCATTAAAATGTCTTCCCATGAAAAATCCGCCCGGGGAGAAATATGTCTTCCCCTTATTGAAATATCGCCGGCCCTATAAAAAGTCTACCCATTATAGGAACGTCCCCATAAAAGTCTCCCCGGCCGACAATTTAGCGGTAAAAATCCGCCCCGCCCAGGCGGCCGCCGGGCGGGGCGGATTTTTGCCGGTAAATTGTGGGCCAGGGGGAGACTTTTCTGGGAGGGACGATCTTATAATGGGACACCGGCGCATTGCAACTGCTACTGCGATACGATGGACGATATGTCACCGGGCCACGTGGGATAGCGTCACGTGACGTCAATCGCCGGCTCACTCTCGCGTTTTATTGTGCGCTCCACCTTGGTCGACATGGGATGCAAGGCTGCACGTTTCTGCAGGGTGGGCCAAAATGTACGCCTAAGCTATTGTACTTTTTCCATATCTTCGCTAAGTATTGACTAATTTTCACATTTTTTTCACTATTTGACTCTGGAAAAAATTTGCTACTCAGTGGCATGCACATCACACTTATTATGTCGCTACACTACCTTGTAAAATATAAATATCCAGACATGTACAATATCTACCAATGGTAATAAGGTCGAGTGGTAAATTTTTAAGGTATTGAAGTAAAATGTTAAATATAAGTTTAATAAGTGTCAAAAAAGTTTCGGAGTTAGTTTTCATCTTTAAAAAATAGTGCACAACTTGTAGGGCCGCAAAATTGAAATACTTTGCTCTGTATGCTCATGCAGTTAACTGAGCAAAATTACAGCCATCAACCAGCATAAATGTTCATTGAAAATTAGTGCACAGTAAAATCGTTCAAATTATTTTTTTTTAAATGTTTAATATGTTTTTCAATGTTTTTGACACTTACTATAACTCATATTTTCACATTTAAGTCAAATACTTCAAAAATTTACTATTAGACCCTTTGTCTATTTGTAGATATGGTATATTTTTGGATATTCATATTTCACAAGGTAGTGAGTGTAGCGAAATAATAAGTGTGATGTGCATGACACTGAGTAGCAAATTTTTTACAGAGTCTACTGGTAAACAAAAATGTGAAAATTAATCAATATTTAGCAAAGATATGAACAAAGTGCAATAACTTACTTTTTTGGCCCACCATGTACTGTATTATAGGCCTATGTGCATGCAATCCATGGACTCAGCTACTGACTGTACTGAATGAGGTCTGTTCTGCTTGTAATGTCTGTGAATACGTGACTGAATTGCTTTTAAATTTAGCAGTTTTGTAAACATTCCGCCCATCTGTACCAAAACGACTTTCACGTGCATATTTGGTGCCGGAAAAGTCTAGGACTGACGTTTTAAGTAGTCCAGAAAATTTTTCGGTCTCACATCTGCAGTGTTATTTTTAGGTTGAAATATATTTGTTCCATTTCTTCTTCACTCGCTTGCAAAATTATTTCAGCTCTCGAGCACGAAAAATTAACTTTTTCAGTTCCCACAACAATAACACTCACTGGACTTGGCATGATTTTTTGGATTCAAAAGATCAAAGTTAACGTCGCAAGCGGATTAAGCGTAAAGGTTCGTTCTCACTGCGCGGGTTAACGCGCGTCACGCTTCTTGCTTTTATTGGAAAGCCCGTTGAGTTAACGCGCTTCGTTTGTCACGCGGCGTGACGCGCGCAGTGAGAACGCACCTTTAAGCAGTGGCGCGCGCACGGCTTCCCTACGCAGCTGTAACACTGCAGGTTTGGCGCCAGAAGGATCAGGCTGTATTATCGGTAGAGCAGAAAGCGGTCACAAACGGACTTTCTCAAAATAAGACATAAGTTGAGAAAGCCTTCCCATACATGACTTGAAGTTGCTTGTCTTCGATGACTGAACAATTCTTGTACAACATACATTGCATGTAATTAATTGCTGTCATAGTTCACAACTACGTCGTGACGTCGACTATGAAGACTGATGAAGTAAAAAAAGGTAAAAAGGTAAAGGTCGTCAATTTGTATAGCGCATCGTCGCAAACACGCCTTTAATGCGCTTTCGTCACTAACCAGAGCCGCCTGCCGCACGGCCACCGTGTGCAGCCTGCAGACACAGGCTGGCGCAGCAACCCCAGTCAGCTGTACCAAGGTCCCCACCTTCCGTAACCCATGTAAATGAGTTACTACTCATTTTACCGTCCCACGGAGGTTAGTAGGCTAAGTCGACCTAGCTGGCAGGCTTCGCACCGAGATGGTTTACCTGCCCGCAGGCAGTCACCCATCGCAGTACTAACCGGGCCCGGCGCAGAGTAACTTCGTTTCAGCTGAAACACGTTACCAACTACGCCACGCCACCAGCTCTAGTTGAGAAGTAGTTAAGATGATGCTGATGATGAAGTCATGGACGCGTGAGTAAATTCAAAAGACTTTAAAATGCCTTCTCTGCCATATGTGTGGCGAGTATGCTGGTCGATAAGCATCTGACGGTAGATGATGCGAGGCTGCGGTGAGCTTCGGCAGTTGAACGTGGTTACCGCTAGCGACCAATTTATCATCCTGAGTCGATAAATCTGCCATGCAGCCGAACCGTGCAGTTTCTGCCTCTTCAGCAGCTGCGTCAACTCAAGACTCTCTGCACTTTGCTGCTGCTATTGCTGCTGCTGTTGCTACCGTTTGATTGCATTGACAAAGCACCAACGACTAGAATAATGCTGGCCGCCGGAAACGTCAAGAATTAGTATTATGCACGAGCAAGGGCGCATGTTTGTATTGTTGCTTTAGCCGTGAGACTGTCTGGCGTCCGATCTAAATAAAAAGTCATAGAATTAAATATACCCTAAGTGATGCAAAACTTGAAATTCAAAAAAAACTTCGAACAAAATATATTATTTTTCACTTCGATTATGGCAATAATTGCGAATAGCGGTAGTTAGAAACCGAAGTGCGCGGGTAAGCGATGACTTAAAACACTATATTCGGCCACGGGTAAAGTGTGCCGTGTGCAGTGAATAGTGTTGTATCGCATGCTGTTGCCTTTCAGCGATGACTACGTCGCCAATTTGTCGTCAGTCGGTGCTGTGTCTGTCAGATCTGCGACGCATATAGAAGCGGCACGCAACCGATTCAGTGGCTGCGTGATGACGACTGCCGTTGTCGGTCGGTCGGAGGGTCATCACAGTCAGTGTTCGTGACGTCCAGAGCTCGGCTAGTGTCAGCCGAATGCCGTGCTGCTGTCGCCATCGTCCTTGGTCGTCGTCGCCGTCGTTTCCGAGAACTACAAATCAAATTCGTTCCGCGCGAGAAATGTGTGAACAGTAACGCCTGAAAGCACCGGCCGCCGGGCTTTTCTGTGGTGGATCAGCAAGACGCCCGCGACCGTGACTTTCAATTAACTTCATGTCCGTCCGTTACTGGAAAGTGTCAATAATCTTCACTATGTAGTATGTGAGTGACAGCCTGTCATGCAGGTATCGACTCAATCTTCTTGTACGTTATAAAGCTACGCTCATGTAAACAAAAAACAGGTTTATCGCGGTGTTTTAATGATTGTACGGATACCGTATCCCGTAGAAGATATTTCATGTAGCAGGAACTTGACATCAAGACGGACTAGAGTACTGCAAAGAGATAAACATGATTAACATTTAACAACGATTGATTAACACGTTGTAGATGGGCGTGTGGAAGTGAGGTGTGTTTACGATGTTGCGCGTTACTCCTGGGTCAGAAAGAGCAGAAGCTTGGCGCAGTACTACAGTTGCGTCGTTCTGTTGTGGACGTCCGTTTCGTCGATGTCGACGTCTCGCCGTCCAGTCCTTGCTAATCGTTGCGTTGATTGTCACCGTCACCCTTCTCGTATCGCTGCACCACCGACGACGTTCAGCGCTCACCACTAACGGTTTGACAGGTTCCGGTCTGAGCGGCGCTGCTTCCGACATTCTGCGACGGTTGGTCCGCTCGGTTCAAGACAGCGCTCGGCAGCTGATGGTCGGCGACGACGGTTCCAACGGATTCCTGGAGGCGACTGTCGTCAACGCCAATCGTCTGACGGACATCGAGTTCCACTCGTACGGCGACCCAGTCGATCTGCGCGTCATCGTGCTGGCGTATGACCGAGCCGAGTCGTTGTCGGCCTGTCTTGAGTCGCTGGAGACAGCCCAGTACGCCGAGGAGGACCGGGTATCGGTGCACGTCTGGATAGACGGCTGCCCGACTGACTCGAAGCACGACGACTCGGCGCACAAGAAGACGATTGACGTCGCACGCAACTTCAACTTCACGCACGGCGCATACCGCGTCCACGTCAGGATGCAGCATGTCGGCGTACAGGTTGGCGTCATCATTTTATCGACTTCTGTTATTGGAAAAACGGTTGGAAAAATTGGATAAACCAGTTATTAATATACTATACTGAAGCCTAACAACTCTATCGTGTATCTGTGAAGAGTCTCGAACAACTAACGCACCTGCATTTTAAAGATGACAGATCTCAGCGACTCTATCAGAACGAAGCGACCCTCGATCACAAAGTCTTCATAGTTAGCTCCGCGATTCACAATTTGCGTGTGGAGAAACACCAGGGTTCCGAAAGAATTATCATAATGTTTTCAAAAAAAAGAACACTTTTAAACTATAATTAATAGCAGACGTTAAAATTGTTTAAGCAGTAGAGATATCTGGTGTTGTGCTTGTGCAGTTTAACTGGTATTATAGCCTACTGACACGTGTAGTTGAAATGGGTGTCATTTCTTTGCCCACCCATCCAATTCAGTATATACATTTATGTACACTGTTTCTTGTTTCACGTGTACGACTGGGTACGACGTACATCTGCAGGGTCAGTGGATGACGGTCTGGCGGCCGGCGGAGCGCTCTGGGTCCGCGGTGGAGCCGGAGATAGCGTTGATTCTGGAGGACGACATGAGTGTGTCAGCATACTACTGGCGCTGGCTGCGTGCCGCTCACCGCGCCTACGACCAGCGCACTGACGTCAGCGGCTACAGCGTCTCACACCCCGACATGGAGCACTCCACCGGTAGCGTCCTGGAAGTCCCCGTCAACTTTACTGTCTTCATGTACCCGGTATGTACAGCAATCGCTAACGTACGCTGTACATGTAGGCCTACAGGCCTATACTCGTTTGTTTTACACTTCACTAGCGTTGCATGCAGATGCTTGCGGCGGTCTTTCGACGGTCCACCGCACGTTCAGTTGCTGTAGGCCTACTTCCGGGATTGCAAAAGCGCTGCTGCTTGATCAGGAATTTCGGCTATAACAACTTGAAGGTTTAAAAATATAGCTTTTCGTGAAAAATCTATCTCAGAGCTAAGGAGCATCATCTACCATATGGGATCACACAGGTGAACGCGCCTCGCATCAACCCAGCCAGTGTCCAAACATTGCAAGACATTTCAGCTAATGCTCACGAGACGCGCGAAAGCCTATAGCAGTTCCTGTTCAGTAGTTTAGCTGAAAATTTAGCTGTTCACGCTAAGTTAATATACAAATATCAAATTCTCTATCTGGATCGCATAACGACAGTTGCGTGGCGCCACCTTGTGAATGATATAGACTTAAGTCGCAGCCTGAAATCGCCAAAAAAATCCATAAAAACACCTATTTTGGCGTTCAAGGTCATTGAATTCGGTGGCAATCGAGAGCCAGTGTACGACTTCCTATTAGTGATTAATAGTAACCTACTGGGCCCTATCTCGCACCGTTTCTGAGATACAGTGACTTATTGGCTAAAAATCGCAAATTTGTCCCACACCCCTCTCATTTAGCGCCGTCATTCGGGGTGACCCCCTTCGAATTTATGGAAAAGCTTTACGGTTCCTGAAACTAGAGTCTTCCAGGCAGCGGACGGTGAAGACTTGGTGATCCTAGCTTGCACCGTTTTTGACTGATCCACCCGTGTGACAAACGGACGGACGGACAGACAGACAGACGGATAGAATTGCGATGGCTAAGAGGCGCTGAAAGCAGTAGCTGCTTTCGCGCGTAAAAATCGGTTAATGCGTACTACAAAGTTAGGCTACGTTTTGTTGGTGATGACAATGTGTTAACCAAATATGTTATTCTGTTACTGTATACACTAGATTATCTGCACGTGGGGGTTCTCGCCTCACGCAGTAAGCTGGCGGCAGTTCGAGGACTGGTTCTATGAGGTAGACGTCAACTCGTCGTTCGTGCCGCTGGTCGATGGCATCCTGCCGACAGACTGGTTCATCAGTGAGCGACGCGCTGGGCGTGAACGGACTCTCTGGGAGCAATGGCACATCTACTACACGACATCACGGCGTCAGTACACAGTGCTGGCCAACCCCGGGCCTCATGCCGGTCTGTTGGCTGTCAACAGACACGAGAGAGGACTTCACGACGGCAGCGTGGTGGTCGGTGCCACTCAGCAACTGTGCACGGACTGGACGTCGCGACTCGACGATCTGCCGCCAGACGTCGTCAAACTCGGCTACGACGGAATGCCGCTTAACACCACTCAGCATAATCACACAGCTACCAGTCAATTATAACTGTAGGCTTATGTTAACGCTGGACTGTTTTGAAACAAGTACTCGACTCTGCTACATTATCAGAGTACAAAAATGTCGGCCCAGTGCCGACATGTTGTGCGGGGCCGACATGTTGTGCGGACGTCCGCCCAGACCTGTGCAACTCACTCTAACCCGAACCCCAACTTCTGAACTGAAAATTTGCGCTACAGTTACTCTTGACCTGTGGAACGTTCTCGCAAATTTGGAGTTTTCTGCACTTTTTTTCATTTTTGAGTTAGGAACCTGTAAAGCTATGAAACAAAAGGACGGGCGAGATCTGTATTGCGGAATAAAACGACCGCACAATGATAGCAAAAAAAATCCGGGCCAAAAGACATCAATTTTTGTACAACGACTTGTGTTGACAGTAAAATACAAGAATAAATAAATACATAAAAATACAAGACCAGGCTACTGCCAAAATAAAGCAGAATGGTCATTAATAGCCTAACTAAGCCTATAAACATGGCTTGTATTGTAGTGCACGATAATAACAAACATTTTGGTAAAATTGAAAAAAAAACACTTCAGATCAACATTGCGGTGAATGATCTGTATAACACTAGACTGTATGGGTCTAACACAGTCTAGTGTAGTACAGATCATTCACCGCAATGTTGGTCTGAAGTGTTTTTTTCACTTATTTAAATGTTTGTTATTATCGTTAGGTTTTCTTACATTTATGTTTCACAAGGTAGTGTAAAAATGCATTTATGGTGTGGTGGAATATATAATAATCACATTATTGCATACTGTCTACGGAGTGTGCCAGTAAAAAAAGTTTTTTAATTGGTCAATAAATGGTGAAGATATGGACAAAAGCAAAGTGCCACATTTTTTATGGCCCACGGTGTACATCACGGTTAAGATAATAGTCTCCACCCTCTAACCATTATAACGACGATGTACACTGCAAAAAGTTTTAATTTCAAATGATTCTTTTAAGAAACTCCAGTGACATCACACTGATGTTCAAATGTCCAGTGTACGTTACACGTTATGACAATAACAGTTCAGTGCAAAGTACATAATGTGTATTGTGCATTCATGCCACGTTCACCATCACAAACTTCACAAAAGCTGAAGTGAATCACATTTATGTATTTAAGACAATACCTTACATTCTGTCCAGACTAATAATTATGCTAAGGCATCATCTCCAAGAGAAATCCACATTGTGGAAACATATGAGGTTTGCTGAAACAGGATTTTAACAGGGTACATGAAACAAAACTGATGAAAGCAACAAAATAAACTCATGAACGAATGCATCAAAAACAACTGAAAGTTTGAAACAACGAGCACAAATCTAAAGACAAATGCAGTTTAAATCACCAGTACGTCATATACTAATCTAATCAACAATGTTAACTACAGAATTACCTAATGACAGTTATTAACTATACAATTTATACTAAACAACAGCAACATAAACAAAATACACGTAATTAACTATCAACCTGCCACAATGTTTTCCAAACACCATATCACAAGTGCCATACGTAACGTGCTTGATATGACAAAAAGCCCACATAACACCTGATATCATCTGACAACATCTAATACACTGTCTTCTCCTTGGTAGATGTACTATCACTGCAATGCTTACTGCTGACACCATTAACATCCGGAGTTAAGGCATCATCATCATCATCATCATCGACAACCTTGGGCTCAATGCCCGTTGGTGTCTGACGCCATTCTTACTATCGCTGCCCACCGCTGCCTATCTAGGGCAGCGTGGCTTAACTCCTGCAGGGT
>Ga0209367_1006699_pt1 | contig 15927 bp, 11 predicted proteins | sample WorMetLIZISLAND2_FD_187412 | JGI IMG/M metagenome (GOLD analysis project Ga0209367, IMG submission 187412) | Marine gutless worms symbiont microbial communities from Max Planck institute for Marine Microbiology, Germany - Olavius geniculatus... ... | reverse complement strand
GAGACAGCCCCAGATCTGAAAGCGAAATTGGGTGAAACTTCCCCCCCCAGTAATGGGCTAAGGTCCCCCCCAATTTCTGACTCAAGTTTTCCCCTCCATTTTGTGCTTCTTCTCCTTTCTAAGGAGAAAGTTTTGTTGAAGGTATAGATTGAAAAATAGGGGAAATAAAAAATAGAGGGGAGTTTTGTTAGGGATGTCGATTAAAAAATAGGGGGAAAGTTTTGTTAAAGGTGTAGTTTGCCTGGTAAAAAATGGGAAAGTTTTGATCTATAACCTTAATGAAAGTTAACCCCCCACCCCATTTGTCACTGGGTGCAAGCTGCAGCCAACAAGTATAGAGAGAGATAGAAGCCTCACACTGCATGTCTGAGCACAGAGTTAAAATGCCGTGTCATCACAAAGATTCTGCACGGGTAGTAAAAAAACAAGGCCAGCATGTCAGAAACGGCAAAGTTTCTATGTGTGACGTTGTGGTATTCAAAAAGACCAATTAAGTACAAAAAAACACAGAATTAAAAGGAGTAGGGTTCAGCACTGCAGCCGATACACACCGACTGCTGCATTACTCTTTAAACTTAGCCTGGCCATCCCTCTGTGGGTAGGCACAATAGCAAAAGCTGCAACATAAAGAGGCACACCACGCAATGCACCAGCCAGCCCTCTATCTGTGGTCACTTTGCAGTGCAAACTGGTGTCCGGCTGAGGTCTGAGAAAATGGAGATCAGCGCTGCCTATGGGCCTGAGACTAGCGAAGGTCTTTTCTTTTTTATTACCCTCCATTATCACTTATACGCTATAATGCTGACCTTAACTTGTGGCATTTAACCAAAAAAAGTGATCCAAGGAACTCCGATAATTAAGTCCTCTGATAATAGTGAATGGACATAGTCATAACAACAAGCAGCCAAGATGCTGTAGGCACAGACGAAGAATCACAGATGAAAGCATGTACTCTAGTTCAATTTAGAGCATCTGCGTTTTTACACGGTAGTGCGGTGACATAAATTACATAAGGTGGACAGTGAGTGTACCTTACATAATTCTATCGTCCAGGCTATCTGTGTGCCAAAAATTATCAAATTTGGTGCAGATTTGACAAAGTTCTGACAAAAACAAGTTGGGTCATTTCTTGGCACACCCTGTACTAGTTGAAACGTCACAAGGATTCGTTGGAATTTGGCCCACTTCAAGTTATGCTTTGATTCTCACCACAAGTCATTTGCAAGCAACCTTTAGCAAGTCGCTAACCTACTGTGTGCTCAGGCCAACTCAGCCTCCTACCCTCCGTGGGATGGGAGATGAGTAATAGCTTACTGGCTATGGGGTGAAGGCCTAGTGTAGCTGATTGGGGCGATGGTATGTATGCTTACTGCAAACCACGAGTCCAATTGTTCACTGTCTTGGGCAAAGGATGGCCGTATAGTGTGCTGTGGTATCATCAGCTCATGTCAATCAGCTGCCACTTCCAAGATTGCAAAGCGCTTCTGGTCTTGAGTCTGACTTGAGTAAGAAGCACTATGGCAAGTACTGGACTTTACCTTTTCACGTGAAAAATAGCTGTAAGCCCTATTCAGCTTAGACGTCTAAAACTGTTGCTGATCAAGGTGTTCATTAATGACCAGCCTACATCAGAAGCAAGGACGGAGAGACATAGAGAGAAAGTCTGTCGCTATCTATCGTACGGTGTCTCGCAGCTGAGACAGTTCGTCGTAGATGTCTTTGAACGTTGGTCGATATCGAGACTCCAATTCCCAGCACCTCATTGCTATGTTATACAGAGCATCAGGCATGTCACTGGGTGGAGGCATACGATAGCCTAGCCATACACACAGATTAGATTACTACAACAACTACAACAGCAACTACTAGCAGCATCTCACTGATGGGCTGGAGTAACCCATCAGTAGGCGGTGGCATACAAGGCACACAAACAGAGATCAGATTACTACAACGACTACTACAACATCAACAACTACAACAACCACTATTACTACTACTACTAGCAGCATCTGATTGCTAATTAAAATTATTAGCTAAAAGTATTAAAAGTATTATTATCATTAGCATATTTATAATATATTTATCTATGGTATACCTAACATGTTAGGTCCTCTAAAACGCAGCTGAAATGAAGTTTTTGAACAGGATGAAGCTTATTTTACTTACAATTTATGGAAGGCCGCGGTGCATCACAGAATTTGGACAGTTTTGTCGCAGTCAGCGGCGGAATTTTGCAAACTGGCCTGTGGAATTTGGCAAAATTTTCTGCGGAAAAATGTGGGCCTTAGTTATAGCCTTAGTTGTTGTGATAGCCTGATGATTTGCTGGTGTGTCGTGGTGTGTCGAGGTCGGCTGGGTTCAAAATTGGATGAGTCGAAGGCAAAGTATTTGCGCTTGGAGGCAAAGGTTCGCAGTTCTCACAACAGTTACCTGATTGCGCTGAATGACGTCAACTTATACCAGAGACAGTACTCGTGCGTCATTCTGCCAGCGATGTTAGATGCTCAGCAGCAGTACCAGGAAGACCTCGTTAAACTATGGTTTGCCTGTCATTACTACTAAAATGTCGTTATAGATGGTGTTATAGCTCTTTATGGGAACCTATCCCTGAGCTATGGAGCATCACCTGCCATATGGGATCACAGTGTTACCTGCCACCAGACATAAGTGAACACACCCTATCTTAACCCCAGCCAGATAGACCGGTACTCAATTTACTTACCCCAAAGGGATAGAAGGCTGAGTTGATTTAGGCAGCTGGTTACATACCGAGATGGTTTACCCACCCTCAGGCAGACAGCCATCCAAGTACTAACCCAGCCCGGCGTAGAGCAATTTGTCAAAACTGCGTCATAATCCACAATGTAAGCTGTGTTTTGGTGGAAGAATTAACAAGGTTATTACCGTCGACGACTTTGTCACTGGCCTGTGCATTGGTGAGACCGGGATATGGTGAACCTCCGAATGAAAACACTTCCCACATCAGAACGCCAAAGCTCCAGACGTCACACGCAGTTGTGTACGTGCCTACGCATGCATCCGTCAATAAATCCGTCAAACATAATCATTTACAAAAATAACCAGCGGTTTACGAGCAGACGAAACGAAAAATAAGCACCAGCTTTTTTAACAAAAATCTAAACTCTTAACAAAACGTTTGGTAAAACAATAAATGTTTTAAAGTTCCATTAAAAACACGCAGTGTTCGATAGTTGTTGAAGCAACAATGGCAAACCGTTTCACGCAGCAGGTATAGCATATGAAAACACTTGATGTCTGGATTTCAGACAAGGTCAATTAGAGGTCAAGTGGAGGTCAAATAGGGGTCAATAACGGTCAAAGCAGTATGATCCATAATCAGCGAACCAAGCATTATAAAGCATATATGATTACATATGATTACAATAATCAGAAAATACATTTTTACGCTGTCTGCAAAAGCAGATGAAACAAATACGTACTGACTACATCTCAACGCATGTGTGACAGCAGCTGACTGAACAAAATTTACAAAATCAATAAACAAAATAATGCATTTTTAGAGAAATTATCACATTTAGTTGATAAATCAAACTAACGATAAATTACTTATTAGTTAACTGTTATCTATGCTAAATTTTAATCGTTACAATCAGCCCTATTAACAATTGATATCCACATACCGGACATGAGAGCCTCAGGGGCGGTCCATTTGATTGGCAGCTGTCTTTGTCCCTTACCAATCACGTACTCGCATTCTTGCCGCGACATCCCAAAGTCCGATATTTTAACAACCAAATTCTCACCAACAAGACAATTACGAGCTGCCAGGTCCCTACACAGTAGAAAGCAGATCTGCAGAAATTAGCAATAAATGGTAGAATTAGTTGTTAAGATTTGTAACAATTAAAAATAAACCTAATCAGAAAATGTCAACCAATAGTGTTTCGAGTCATTATAAAGTCCGAACCACAAACAAACACTTTTACATGTATTTTCTTACTCTACTTATTACAGTAATCACGTGAATTAGTAAATATTGTTGATTTCCTACAATAAACCACAAACTAACTTGATCAATTAATTCAAATTAAGACTTTTCAGGTATCGCACGTTGTGAATTAATCGTAAAAATTTAATCTGTAACTGGGAACAAATTGATCTAACCCATGCATGCAATAAAGTGCGATATGTCAATGTTGCCATAGCGACAGACTGGTCGTACCTGTGTTGCCATGGCAACGGACAGTGTATTACCTGTGTATGCAGTTCATGCTGGCCAGGTAAGCCATTCCGGCAGCGGCGTCTTCACAGATCTTTACCAGAGTTTTGATTGGCTGCCGAGAGCCGTGCTTGCGCAGGAAATTCAACAGAGAACCACCTTAATACACGCAAACAGACAAACTGACAGAAGACCAGATGGACAGATAGACAGAGACCAAACCTGTCAAGAGGGGAGGGGGGAATAGGGGAAATTTTCCCCTGGACCCCGCAACGTTTGTGAGGCCCCACCACCTCTCAAGAATATAAAGTACACCAAATGCTCCATTTTAAAAGCGAAATTCAAAAATATTCTCCCCAGTCATCCCAGCGAAAATGTCTTCCGAGAGTCCCGCTGTGGCTCTCAACGTCGCTGACGGAGACAATCACACACGTATATAACCACACAGATAGAAGAAGCCAAACTCGCAGAGGAAATTCACACAAAATCAGTCATAAAAGTACAGACAAACAGAAAACAAACTGAACTAGATACAAACCAAACAAAAACAGACAGACACAAAGGCAAACAGTCAAAAAAAATCTCTGGTTAATGTTTAAACTAGAAATACGTCCCGTGGAACGAGGTATCGGTCCCATTGCCACGCTATATAGCCTAGCAGCTGCGTATAAGGGGGGTACGTGCAAACAGGGCACAATTATCTTTCACGGAGGCCGAGTTGTAGTCAATTTTGTCCCAAAATTCGTTGTCATGGCAACGGGGGTAGCAGGGGAAAAATTTAAATGACACCATCGGATAGCCCAGGCCCGAAAATAGGGGGTAGGTGCAAACTGCGCGCAATTATCTTTTACGGGGACCAAGCTATACCGCTTTGAAATCTCCATTGGCTGTAATGCAAAAATTTGCAACTTTTAAATGGTTGCTATGGCAACAGCAGTCGTTAGGGGGCAAATTTAAATGACACTGTTAGATTGCTCACCCTGAAAATAGGGTGGTAGTTAAACACAGTGCGCAATTATCTTTTACGGGGACCGAGTTATACTGCTTTGAAGTCCCCATAGGCCGTAATGCAAATTTTTAAATAATTGGAGTAAAATAGGGGAAGGAGTTATCAGATTTTTATCCCAAACAACAGACAGAATGACAGAAGTGATTTTATAATCTGCTATGCTATGCCATGCTATGCTACAGCAATGGCACAGATAAAGATACAGCTGTTCATAGGAAACCTACGGATCATCACCTGCCATATGAGATCAGCCAAACAGGTGAACACGTTTTGTTATAACCCCAGCCAGACAGGCCGATACTCGTTTTACCTACCCCAATAGAAGGCTGAGTTGGCCTTGGCGTTGGTTACATACTGATATAGTTTACCTGTCTGCATCCAAGTATAACAGCCACTTGATAGTGAACCAACCTCGAGTTGAACCTATGACCTCTCGATCACAAGTCCAACGTCCTAACCGCAACACTACCAAGCCAGCAGATAGCAAAAAGCGGCATGTACAGAGCGACGTAACTGAACTGAACTGACATGGTTTAGTTTTTTGATGAACTGACCAATGGGCAGGCAGTAATGCATTACAGTAGGCACCATCTAACGGCATCGGTGGCATACACAGGTACGCGTCAACCAATGCGCTCGCTCTGCTTGCTCATTGGTCATTGGTTTGGGTCAGTTCCGTTCAGTTCAGTTGACGTACCAGGTAAGAATTCCATGACAATCATGATTGGATGTGTCAGCGCTGCTATGCCAATGAACTTCACAATGTTCGGGTGATTGTATCTCTGCAGCGTGTGGCCCTCCTGTAGAAACTTAAGTTGCAATTCCTCCGCGAGCTCTTCACGACAACTTTTCACAGCGACTGTCAGACCAGACGACTTTAGACGACCTCGAAACACTTCCCCAAATTGACCCTACACGCAGCAGTAGTGCTACTCCAGGTAAACGGTGTCTCAAAAAACATCCCCGTCATTGTCAATCGTAACTTGAAGAAGGATTACGAGATGTCAATAACTTTTGGCATGAATATTCTTGAGACAAGTATCAAAAATGTAAACAAAATATCTTCTGTGCATTATTTTGATTAAATAATAAAAGCACATCGGTTAAAAATGTAATATTTCATTAGTTCTGTTTTCTCCAAGTAGTGCAGGAGCAGATGCTGCGTTAGGCGAAAAACTAAGCGGTCATTTGATGATCAGTTGTGTCAGAAATATTCATACAAAAATTATTTAAATCTGATAATCTTTCTTCAAGTTACAATCAAAAATGTTGCAGCTGTTTTTTGACACACAGTGTAGTTGTAGTAGATGTAGTAAAAGCAGCAGTAGTACTGGTAGCCATGGCATCAGTCTTACAACTGCAAAATCACACAATGTTAGAATAGTTAATAGTCAGAAAGTTTTCAGGTCCTTTCTTATAAACTTTTACAATATCCACGTTTTCTCTCCACAGTTATGGGTTAGATTTAAAGTTATGATAAGGGTTAGGGTTAGTGAAAATTCATGCTGCAGTATATACCTTCAGACTGGATTGTAAACGAACGAACAGCGGAGGTTAGTTCTGAATGTGAACAAGCAAAAACTCACGCTTCCAATCTTCAGCTGCAGGTCGACATCGTCGTTGGAAATCATCCAATCAGGTCGCAGTATCGGCGTCGCTAAGATGGCACCCGACTTGTGAGTGATTGGTTCAGCGGCTTGTTGGAGACTGGTTACCATCAGAGGAATTGTGGAAAAAGTTGCTCGCTCCAACTTCCAGCAGCCCTAGAACATGCAAGTTGTACCAAACGATCAACCAATCAACTAAACTCAGACTGTCAAGCCTGGCACAGGGCTAAATCTGTCCACATAGATACCGTGGCATGTAAGATATTTATAGCAATGATGTCAGCGTCAGCCAATAGCCTAGCAGCAGCTCTTAGCAGCATGATCCTATCTCGCAATGGCAAAGTATCAACAAATCCGATCATATGTACTATGACCTTAAATTCAATGGGTTTTTTGCGCTTGTTGGGGTACATGTTTGCGCAAAATTTCACCACACTAAGTACAGTGATTCATCAAGAGTTATCGTTGTAAGAGAGAAGTAGAAAAACAAACACAAAAAACGAAAACAATACTGCCATTGTCACTCTGAACAGTAATCAACCAACCAAGCTAGAACTAAAAGACCTTAATATTCAGCTGACAGACTGAAGATGAGTACGATATAATGATACATATTTGAACAAATGCACATACAAACGACAGTAAAACACAACAAATGTGTCATAAAGTGTCTTAGAAGAGCAGTTGAGTTAAAATAATGCTGAAATTTATCAACAAATTATAAGCACACATGCAAATGACAAAATTAGACATTTTGCAGCAGACGGAAACTCGAAACAAAGCTGCTGGGGCTGACCTCGGGGGTGCGTTGTATAACGAAGTGTTTGGGAGTGGAGCCAGATCTGACCGAAAGCACAAACTGGTCCTGACCCGTGCGCTTGTTACAGCTCAGTCGGACCAGGTAATCACCATCATTCAACAGCAACCTTTGAACCTCATCGCGTGGCAATACCCCGTGATACCAAAGCTCACTGTCCAGCTGTAGAGCAACTGCCTTATAAAGAACAGCAACAAACACTCATACCATACGATACTCATACCATAACCATGGGTTCAACTCCTGCTCAGGTCACTATCATGTGGCTACCACCTGGATGGGTAAATGTCTGTGGACACACTCTTTTACTGACCAAAAAAATCCAGGACTTTTCTGGGACTTTCCAGAACACCCATGAAAAATTTTCTAGGGCCTTTTCGTAGCCGATAAATATTCAAGCATAACGAAAAAAGGAAGTACGTAAACTAGCAAAGTGAGCAGAAACAAATTTTTAAATGTTGTACACATTATTTAAGTAAGAAACAGTCAACACAAAGTGGATGATATACCATTGCTGCTTGTTTTCCATCTGAGCCTTTGAAAAAATGCGTGGTTTTCAAAGATATTTTTCCAAGACTTTCCAGGAACTTGACCTTTAATTTCCAGGACTTTTCAGGTCCTGGAATTTTCAAGGAAAAAATCCAGAACTTTCCAGGACTTTCAAGGAGGCGTGGGAACCCTGTAAACCATCTTGCTACATAACCAACACCAAGGTCAACTCAGCCTTCCATCCCTCCAGGGTAGGTAAATCGCATACTGGCCTGTCTGGCTGGAATTAAGGTGGGGTGCGTTCACCTGTCAGGTGGCAGGTAACTCTGTGTGATCCCATATGGCAGGTGATGCTCCGTAGCTCTGCGATGGGTTTGCCATAATAAGCTATACATAACCTTTATCTTTTTTACCCTTTACTACCACATCTGTTGCTACTACAGGTACTAGGTGTTTAGTGCTACTCTTAGAGCGCGTTGCACGGTCGTCGTTCAACTCTGAACCCGGGTCAAATCTGAATTTGAATCTAGTTCAGCCGTAAATTGCATTCCACCAAAGCGGTTCAAGCGTTGATCTCCGTTCAATTCTGAACTGCCATCTGACCACTGATCAAATTTTAATCTCGGTTCAACTCGTGGTTACACATGCGCACTAGGCAATAATATTTTCCGTGATACTATTGCTGCCAAAAATTGTCCAATTCGAATCTTATCCTGTCTAAAAAACTTCCTTGTATCAAATTATAAGACTTTTAATGCAATTATACTGATGATCTGGATATGTTAGATTTCTACTATAATCGTTTTATGTTCTCTTTGTGCTCGATAAATTAACAAATAGATGAATAAATCGCATTTTTCGGTGGCGATGTCTCGCTGCTACAGTAAACATACAATCGAACCCTAACCACATCAACAAAAAATCATTCGTATCGATTTATAAGACGTTAAATTCAATTATGCTTGTGATCTGGATATGCTAGATTTGTGCTATATCGGTTTTCTGAGGCGTTTCTATTGGATAAATAAATTAATGGACAAATAAACAGCATTCTAGAGTGCCGATGCGGCGTTGCTATATGCCATAGCTACGATAAACACATATCTTGGATACGGGTAAAATCTGAGACAGAGTGTACGAATAAATTGCCAAAGAGTCCAAACAATTAATAAATGCTCAAGTTTCAACTAATAAGTGAATTTTCAGCAGCAATAGAAAAACCACAAAATGAAGAATCCTTTATATGATTTAGTGTACAAAAACATATAAAAGTCAATTTCTCTGCATATCTTTGCATGTCACTATACTACAATTACCTCTACCTTTGCAGTAATAAATGCATATAATGCATCAGTAAAAGTTCTAAAAGTAAAACTCATTTACTTACTGACGACATTTGCTGCTGCTTGACGCTAACAGCCAAATAGTCTGTGTCAACGCCTCCCGCTGTTGCCATGGCTCCGCCCACTGACCCAGTTGTTGATACTGAGGTCACGATGTGTCCAGTGGGCTGGCTCGGCGCCGCTGTCAATGGAATCTCAATACTCTCATTGGACGATACCATCTTAGTCAGGCTTTCTGCAGCGTCGGCCTGAAAATGAAAGAAAAAATTCTGTTTCAGAACAAACATCTTATACTAAAACAACATTAAAAAAGCTATCCAATAATCCAATGCTTATGGCCAATAGAACCAGGAGACTGGCACCGTTAATGGGTTGGCTAAAAATAATGCTGCAGATCATTTTGCATACCATAACATGATAACATGAGCCCTAGCCGGTCTCCTATTGGCTGTAAGCATCTAGTGACTTGTGGTCATATACTGGATTTACTGAGCAGTAATACTGTAATACAAGTCACAGCAATGACAGTGAATATTTAAACTAACCTTTTTGTGTCAAAGTGTCTATAGTATTTACTGCAACACAAAGCAAGTACGCACTTCACTGAACGAGTGTCCAGTGCACATGTTTACTAAACACATCACAAAAGTACGACCAAAAAATGCTACACAATAAAACAAAATTTTACAAAACACGAACACACCAAACGAAAAACATACTAATAAACGCAATCTAAATGGAGAAGTTACAGAAAATGTGGCAAATAAAAACTGTTCGGCAGAATGGTTTTTGCACCTTTCGCCGTATCACGGTCTGTCCGTCTGTCACAGTCGAGCCCCATCCTTAGACCATTTCACGCATTTAGATGATATTCGACAGGCACACTTCTGGCGTCCAGTCAGACACTGTGTCAGATAGGGGACCATGACCCCCAAGTAAAGTAGAACCCACAGCCAAAACATGCAACTGCAAATTGCTGCTGCCACCTGGCAAACAGAAAGATTACGATTCTGCCTACTGCCAAATTATTTTGATCTTTACGCTAGTATTAAAATCATGCCAACTCTACCTTATCTGCACTAGTGCCATGATTGTCTGTGGTAGGTCGATTAGGCACACGGTGGTCTGCATAACGCGCTGCTATTGCATCAGTGCTATTACTCTCCAGACCAGAGTCTGCACTCTGCTGTGAGTCCATCCGGTGAGGCACTGACACGTAATGTTCATGTGCATTTAATTCACCGTCGGTCGCCTCGCTAGCCGCGGCAGAGTCTGGGGATGGCAGGGTACCAGCTGAGGCGCTGATGCTGTTACGCACACTGCGACGTAGCTGCATTCGCTTGCTGATGGACGAGCGAAGATGAGATAAAGTGTTATGAACATTAGCGGGAGATGTGGCATTAGAGACGGGCCGGACGAGCAAGTTTTCAGCATCCACCTAGGACATAAAAACAGCAACTGGCCCATCACTACCATATCTGCTACTACTACTATACCAAGCATAGTACGAGGGGTTATCTTCTTGCCCCGCAAAACACAACAACGGCACGCTGTTTGTTACGGGACGATTTCAATGGCAACGTCGCCATATGTTATGTTCAACATAAAAAAACTCACAGCTGGTACTCAGAATTGAATTTCCTACAAAATGCATATTTCAGATTTTTCCTGTTTTGAGTATTAGTGAAATGGGACCATTTTGTAAACTTATTTATCGAATGACCCTCGTACCACTGGTATCAGTACCATTGCCAAGTGCTGCTATTCACAGTGAACTCATTTCAGTGCTACGTAGCGCCACCTGTTACCTGCTACCAGACACACATGAATGTGCCCTACATTAACTTCAGCCAAACAGGCTAATACTCGATTTACCTACCCCTGAGGGATGAAAGGCTGAGTTAAACTTGGTCAGTCGACCATACAGGTAGTAAGCAGGCCACCGGCCGGGTATAGGGTAACTATGTTGACCGGACATGTAGAGGTTTCAACACAGTCTACAGTGTACTATGCGAGTGTAGCCTATGTGTAATGAGGCCACGTTGAAATGTACCTATTTCATGGCCGTGATCAACGGCGTGTTCTGCCTGGATGCACGTGTAATATACAAGTGTGAGATGCTATCAGTCATTACACTTGAGTGGAGTGGGATTATGCACACTTATAACACCCCAGACACTGTAGTGAGAGATAGGAGGACTGAATAGGCCGTAAAATAAAACGTGTTAACCACCAGACAATGTCACCACGGTAGACAGAAAACATCGATATCGTGAGACCTGGAAAGCGAAGTCGGAGAGATTGGAGACAGCTGGTGGAAGTCTGCCTGAAGCCATGCGGTTGAGCGGCTCCGTCATTAGACTGACGAGCGCCGAATATTTCTCCTCAACACACTGCAGCTCCAGCAGTTCCAACTTCAGCATACTCAGATGGCGCCCAGTCACGTGATTACTGCAACACACACGCACCGTCAATTCGAAACATTTTAGACCTGTCAAAGCGTTAATTTTTCCACTGCATTAATTAACGCACACAGGCCAGCCAAAACATACTTACATACATTTACCATATTTGTATTATACAGGGTGAGCCAAAATAAGTGGCACTTTATTTTTGTCCATATCTTCACCAATTATTGACTGATTTTCGAAATTTTTTAACTGGCACACTCTATAGACAATATGCAATAACGAGATCATTATATATATCCAGCACACCATAAATCAATAATTGGCAAAAATATACACAAAAGTGCCACATTTTTTATGGCGCACAGTGTAGTAACAGATCAATGGGCACATTTGGATCAAAGCCGATTGCCAAGAATTGTGGCAGAGTTTGATAGGCAACAACTTTCTGCGTGCAGAAACAAAAATAATGTCTCTTTCAAAAGTCATAAGGCCTGTACGGCAACAATAACCTCCGTTTCCTTAGCCAGACAACAGATTACACTGCGAGAACACAAATAGAGGGCTAGTGCATTGTGCAATGTGCCTGTTCACATGCCAGCTTTCGCTGGTTCTCATTGCACCTACCCACAGAGGGATGGCCAGGTTGAGTTGATCTGGGTGGCTGGTCACAGACCGAGATTGTTTATCCATCCAAGTACTAACTGGGCCTGGCGTTGATTAACTTCGTTGATGCAACCAACGATGTTAAATGAAGCTAAACCACCATCACTTTGTGGTAGCTTCATCTCGCTCATACTCACATACTATTATACATCCCTTGACTAGAAGTTTCTTACAACTCTGCCAAATATTTACCGCCATTTTCAAACTTCTTTAACGGGCACATTTTCCAGAAAAAGTGCAACAAAATAATTAAACATGAATAATCCAAAAATCACAATTGCCTCATGAAATAAAAAAGTCAGGATGCTAATTGCTGGTATGCAGCAAAAGAACTTCCGTGATAAAAAAAACAGAAATTTTTTGAACCGTTATACTTCTCTGGAAGAATAAGTAAGTAAGATGATATACATACCTAAGGTTAATGCAGCTGGCCGTCGCAGGAGCAGTGAGTGTGGACTCCGCCTCGGAGAGTTCCTTCCGCTTGCTAGTGACACGCTGTCGACATCGCGCCAACTGCTCCGAGTAACTGATCTTACTGCAGCACGGTCACAGACTAAATTACCAGATCAATCAATCCAGGATTTTTCAAATAATAACAATAAAAAAGTCAATATAAGACGAAGTACCGTTAGGTGCACTGAAAAGAGGTTTGATGAAGTCCAGTCAAGAAAATAGTCACAAAAGAGATTTGGTGAAAAAATGTTCATTTTTTTGAGCCGCTGAGCGAAGCTGGATTCAGCTGAAATGAGGTCAAATTATTCCATATCCGTGGGCCGACAATCAGAAAAACCCAGAAAAATGGGAGAACATTGGAGTCTGGCATAGTTTGGAATAAACTAGGTTAATTAAACCACGACAACAAAAATAAAATGTAAGGTATATGTGCCAATGTGTCTACGTGAATTCTGTCAAAATTGAGACAACAGAACTGATATATGACACCATAGCCAAATGTTTTCTCATCAACGCCACCAACTAAAACACTTGAAGCACCATAAAATTTTAACCTGCTAGAAAATTTTCTTCAAGTCAGAATATATTCTTCCAAGAGTACAAAATTTGGGGCTCAAAATTCCATTTTGTAGACTTTAGGGACAAAACTGAAATTCTGACTACCCGTAATCTCCCCTGACAAAAATTTGCAGATGTTGGTTGGAAAACTAATTCCCTGCGCCACCTGGTTTTAAAGCCTTGACTGCAAGCGGGCAGGTTAACCATCTCGGTATGTAACCAGCCATCTAGGCCAACTCAGCCTTCCATCCCTATGGGCTAAGTAAATCGAGTACCTAGTAGCCTATCTAGCTGGGGTTAAGATGGGGTGCGTTCACCTGTGTCGAGTGGCAGGTAACACTGGGGGATCCCATATGGCAGGTGACGCTCTGTAGCTCTGAGATGAGCTTCCCATTAAGAACTATATGACCACCTTTAACCTTTAGATCTTTTCTCATACGAAAAAAGGAAAGCAACCGACTTTTGACGAATGGTTTCGTAGGTGGACTCGTCAACAACAAGCAGCCCAGACGACAGTCGGCTGTGAGGTAAATAACGTTTTACGATTTCCTCGTCAAACTCTTGACGACCAAACTTCACTGGCTCCGTTCTATAACCATACAGCAGATGAGCGAGTAGATTCATTAGAATAACACACATAAACATATTTGTAGAATGCCATCCATGAACCAACATTAACAATATACATTAGACATGGTGACTAAAAAAACGGACCACTTTGAACACTTGATAACTCATGATAGTTCGTACAAAAAAGAATAATGTCAAAATGTGTAATGTCAAAAGTTTCAGGATTTTGTGGACAAAAACCACATACAATTTACACAACACTACATTAAAATATTCTTTTCGTAAACTGCAAAAGAAAATCCCGACTATCCTTGTAGACAAAAATAACTGTTTAAACTTGAAGAAAGTGACAGCAGCTCACAACATTTCCAGTTTCTCCTTTGGTGCTTTCTTGCTATTAGCTAAATGAAAAAAGCATTCTGTTTCAAATATTTTGAAATATATGCTTTCAGGTATGGCTAACTTGAAGTAACTGTCAGTAAAAACATTTTTTCCTGATTTTTACATACATCACAATCAAACTATTACATCTACCAAACAAAGAAAGTGAGAAAGACAAAAATGGATGCTCGGGTTGGTTAACCAGTCTAACCTGAATTGAGTGACAAAAGCATCGTATTCGGATGATGGAACGATGGATTCTATTGCTTGATGAATGTTGTCGTGAATCTGCTGAAACTGTGAATTTGACCAGTTTGTCACCTCTGCGTACTCCGCAAGCACCTGCTTGCTAACCCCCCCACAATCGCCTCCGTCAATCAATTAATACGGATGTTAACAATAATCGTGCGCAGTAGCTGCAACTCAACTTAAGCCAGAGCGCATTGCACAACTTGTCAAAACACGAACAGTGAACGTGCAGCAGACAGATGCAAAAAACACAGACACGCTGCCTGAATTTAAGGGCTCTGTAGCTTGTAGCTAGCGAGTCAATAATAGCAACAATAATAACAAATTGGATAAATGACCAGTTTGTCATTTGCTGCGCCCATCTTTCAATGGGAGCCAAATGTGCATGACCAAAAACATTTCACACTGTCTTTAAAATCCAAAAACAAATTGGCTAACTAGCACTTTAAAGGTCCATGGACGCCAAAATTAACTTACCATTTTCCTAAAGAAGCATAATTTTCTGAGGATTGTGACAGTAATTTTGTCAACACAAGGAAACGTACATTTGAAACTGGCGATCTACAAAAATGATGCAGAAAACGAGACGCCATGTTGACAGGCTGATGACGTCACCGCGTGTACCCGTAGTCAATGCAAAATATGCACAGAAACGTAAGCATTATAAAATCACATTGCCTCCCTATGTACTGCTGCAGTTGTCATGCGACAAAGTATTATTTGCCATTAGAAATATTAAAATTAATTGGTTAACACTGACTGGGTACAAGCGATGACGTCACTTCTGGCCACTTACAAGATCAGCATTTTCAGCATAATGTAACGTAACACCATTTTTTCATTACATTCAGGCATTAATTTCATACATTTATAAAGCTTAAATCATCACATTATATGGGCAAGGTGAAATGTCTAATTGAGGTCTACATAAATTTTACAAGTGAGTTTGACCGTGGCCACAGAACTTGTTTTCTGCATCCACAATTTGACATTTACTTACATGTTTATTTACGTCTGTTTTTACTTCTTCTAGCAGCATAAACAGAGAGAGAGGCAAACCATAGTTTAACGAGGTCTTCCTGGTACTGCTGCTGAGCATCTAACATCGCTGGCAGAATGACGCACGAGTACTGTCTCTGGTATAAGTTGACGTCATTCAGCGCAATCAGGTAACTG
>Ga0209367_1006698_pt1 | contig 15927 bp, 9 predicted proteins | sample WorMetLIZISLAND2_FD_187412 | JGI IMG/M metagenome (GOLD analysis project Ga0209367, IMG submission 187412) | Marine gutless worms symbiont microbial communities from Max Planck institute for Marine Microbiology, Germany - Olavius geniculatus... ... | reverse complement strand
CAGGCTCTTACACCTGCCCAGCGCTGAGGCCGTATCAGCTCGGCCCAATGCGCGTCCCCGAATGTAACCACAAGGTTACAGGTAGCGGCTATAAAGCCGTAGTCGGCTGTGAAGCCGAAACCAGCACTGGTAACGTGTAGCAATCTGCTCTCACGGCTTTGGTCAGCTCTTAGTTAGCTCCTCACCTCCAGATTTTAGAAATCTTTCGGGTCATCGGTGCAAAGCCCCACCACCACGGCAAGGTGGCTGACCACGGTGGGGGCTTCACGTTATTTTTGGCTTGAACAAATTTACCGCGAACGCATACGACGTTCGCCTGAATTACGTCAGGTACGAAAATAGCCGGACTGCCGCATAATATGTCAGGACCGCGAAGACAGTTTTCTACTTTTATATTGGACGTGGAAATTTTGCTTTTCGAAGCAGTGCAATTATGAAACTGGAAAAAGTCTAAAGTCGAATATCAATAAAATTATGGTCGTCGTTCTTCCGCTGCTTCTGCTGCTGCTGGCTGATGGGTCTAACTGCAAGCGAGCGTTTCGTTCTATCGTTAGCGACGCCGTTGCCAGGTGCGCTCATCGCGTTGCTATGACGACCGGCGGTGGTTGCTAGGGACGCTCGTCCGAGCGAGCCTCCGCCAAGGATGCAGTGGTCGACTTGCAGGCCGCAGGCTAGGAGGAACGTGTAGCTGGCCGACATGCGGTGTCGCTTGTTCATTCGCTTGGCGGCGCTCGTGAGCTGGGACCTCGCAACAAGACGTGATGCTGCTGAGCGATTGCTGGGAGTGGTGGACAATGTCGGAGATGCAGCACCACCGCTTACCGGCGCCGCTCTTGCACTAACGCTGGATCTCACGCTGCCTCCCGCCGCCCGATATGATCCGTCTCCTGACTGCAATTCATTAGAAAAAAACAATTAACAACGTGCTGTATTTTCACATACCGGCATATACTGTAACTGGAAGAGAGGCCATGACCGAATTGTCTCTCCCTTGAATCTGCCAGTCTATACAAGAAATTTGAGCAAAGCTCACGAGACGCGCGAAAGCCTATAGCATTTCCAGTTTAGTAGTTATAGTTTCGAAAATCGCATCACTTGGACTCGGCCCATCGGGACCATAATACACATCGGCCATAGGCGCGTGTGGCGTTGGCGACGGTGGCGCCTCCTTGTGAATGATATAGACTTGCGCAGCCCGATATCGCGAAAAAGATCCGTAAAACCCCCTATTTTGGCGTTCAAGGTCATCCAAGGTCATTGAATTCGGCGCCAATCGACAGCCAGTATACGATTTCCTATTAGTGATTAATAGTAACCTAGGCCTTATCTCGCACCGTTACTGAGATACAGCGAGTTATTGGCCAAAAATCACAACTTTTGACCACCCCCTCTCATTTAGCGACCTCGTTCGGGGTGACACCCTTCGAATTTATGAAAAAGCTTTACGGTTCCTGAAACTAGAGTCTTCCAGGCAGCAGATAGTGAAGATTTGGAGATCCTAGCTTGGACCGTTTTTGCCTGATCCACCCGTGTGACAGACAGACGGACGGACAGACGGACGGACGGACAGAATTGCGATGGCTAAGACGCGCTGAAAGCATAGCTGCTTTCGCGCGTAAAAATTCATACACTTGCAGATTTAAAGAGAGCCTATTCGGTCTGTATTCTGCATCCAGTTACAATATGCAGTGGCCAATACGGCCACATTTCTTTTTTGACGCACAAGTGAAGCTGTGAGCGTAAGAAAAATATTAAATTATGCAGCATATTTAAACGAAAATTCTGCACACGATTACCAAAAAGCTTTCAGTTTCAGGGTCTCTTGACCAGAGCATCTGCCTCTGGACCCCGCTGAAGACAAAGCCCAAGACCTGCACGATAAGCTCGATCCATGGCGCTCGCCTCCTTTTCTTTTCCAGCTTCTACACGAACCCGCCAGTGAATTTATACAATACAAGTATTCGGATAGAATGCTACCGACTTTACCATGAGGTAAGACGGTTTGCGCATGGTGACGAAAAGGACGCCGACGACGAATGCCAGAGTCAAGTATTCGGCGAGAGGTTTGACGTTCGCGTCAACAGACAGTCGACCGGTTGGTAAATCGACCTCTACAGCAGCAATTGCTGCGTCACTGGACGTCATCATGCGGATTGTCTGCATTTCGTCTTCGCGTACCACGAACGTGCACAGTTGACCTGTAGCGATCAGATAGACGCGGTACTCAAGACGACCGCAGCCCAGCTCTCCTGCAACAGTGTTTTAATGGCGCGTATAGAGTGACGTAACTGAACTGAACTCAACGGTGTCTATACCATATAAGGCTTGGAGCTGTCAATTTCTCCGTGGCAAATTGGCAAACAGACTTACCACATGGTTCTTCTTCATCAATCATATCGTTCTATAAGTCGGCATTTTTTATATCAAACAGTTTAACACAAGCATCACCAATCAGCAGTATAATATAGTATTTAGCAAAAAGCAATCACGTTAGTTACCGCCGAACGTAGAGTAGTTGAGCCAGTCGGCTAAGCAGACGGCAAAGTCGCCGTCGTGGTTACGCACGATCATAGCGTGCTGGCAATCTAGCGACAACCGACAAACTTCCGACACCTTCACGTAATAAATCAAACTGCATGCATCAGTCCAAGTAGGTATACGAATTCAGTGTATATGAACCAATGCAATAACACTGTTATAATCAGACAGTTTATAGTGCGGCCGTCCGAATAGGCCGCATTACGGGTATTGCCTGTCCTTTTGTCTGTCCGTCTGTCTTGTATAGACTACTAACTCGAAAACAAAAAGGCGTATAAAACAGAATTGATGTGAACGCTTCTCGAAACAGGAGTAGCCGATGCGACAAATTTCATCTCAAGGCGTCGGAAGTCATGGAAACGATCGCATGATATGTCGGCACTGGGCCGGCGCATGGTTTTCATTTAAACGTGTTTACTCTGTTTACTCTGCACATGGCATAATTAATTTAATACATAGGTCAGAGGTCGTCGGGTCTCTAAAATATGCAAACATGTTCTTAGTTGGAACTCAATGCATTGAATGTGAGTTTAAAATTTTACTATTATATGACTCACAATAACACCATACAATAATTCTGACATGAAGCCCCAGTGTTACTGTATATTTTCTTTATCTGTGAAATGCATTAAAGGGGAGGGAAGGTGTTCAATTGATGGTGTACGTACTCATTACTTACTTAATGCATTGAGTCTGGCGGTCACGGGAACTAATTGGTGAAAAGCGACTGATGTTTACTTTCGTTGATCGCCATCGAATATGCGAGGACTGTATTTTCGTATGTAATGCGCATTCCACTGTATTGTTTTTGCTCACACGCGGCAGTCGTAATTACGTCATGAAATTTAAGTTAATACCACGACCATCACCACTACAATGTTCTACTGACCTGTGTTGGCTGTGGCAACTGGTCGCTGTCGATGGAGTACGCGGCGGCGACGAGATGTTGGTTATTGAGATACAGAAGCACAGCGGCTAGATCGCTATGCTCGTGTTTGATCACTTCAACGCCAAACCCCAAACCACCATCTCGACACTTTAGCCTGTCAAAATAGTAGACGCAGACAAAGTTTACGAGCTCAGGTTTCTTCCTCTGTGCCCTGCAGTAGTGGTGATAACAAGGGCAAACAACACAACAGCCTATACTTGTATGCTGTTGCCTAGTAGTTCTTCTAAGTGATCAATCCGGTGAAACTTACAATCATGCAATGACGTGAAATTGTTTTAACCTGCAATCAAAAACTGACCAGTAACTAGCACAGTGTATAAGATAACAATGTTACAGTTAAAACTAAAAACAAAAAACCACTGGGCTTAAAATCTGCAAACAATCAAGTAATCCGCGATATAGTAATAAAAATGAGCAAAGAATAACTGTATTTACCAATAAGATTTAATGAAATTCGAACATTTACAGACGAAGAAGGAACAGAACAAGTGCAAGGCTGCAACTGTGTACAAGAATTAAACAAGTAAAGCAGTTGACACGTAAAACAAAGACGTACCCGTGTCGGGAGTGTTGAAACAGACTGTCGGGAGACCCGATGACGTTCGCCCACGGTCGCAGTGCGCCGACGTATCGTCGTAAAGACGTCGTGATTGGTCGCAGAGTCGCGTCGTTGCGATCCAACGTGAAGACCAGCGGCTTGGCCGCAGACGCCTTTACACAGTTGCAGCATGATTGTCATCAATAGCGAGTGCAGCACATTAGCAGCAACAGTTCTTCAGCGAAACGTTTAGGCTACAACATCTTTCTGTGCGCTAAAAATATCGTACTCTCCACGACTTAATTATTTGCAAGGGAGTTCTAATCTATTAATACCCCGTTCACACAATAAAGCTGGCTAGACGAGCCAGCTCACCCAGCCAGTTTGTAGTTGTCGAGCGAAAGCCCGCTTTATAAGTGCTTAAGTTTTCAAAAATGCTCGACATTGCATGCATTCATCAAACAAGCGCTCGTCAAGCTGGCCTTCATACGAGCTAGCTTCGTCGTGTAAACGAGGTATAGGTTTTCTACGAGACACGGTGTATTTTACCGGTGTTCACTAGGCCTATTCACTGACTTATGTCCGAGCAATGACACAAAGCTAAAGTCAGCTTACCTGGACGTTAAAAGTGACGGTAATTTTAGGGTCGGTGTAAATAATCTTCGGCAGGACAACCGTAGTAATTGCAGTGGCCGGAGACTTGCTGTAAGTGGAGCAATGCTGGATTGGGTTGAAAGTCTTAGTCGTGATAGTTCTCTGACGAGCGAAGCACATCACACTCTGACGGCCACTGACAGACAGTTCAATGCCGAGATTGTGACTTGCGTTGAAATGTGCCGATCCGAGCCCCGTGCCTTTCTTTCCGCTTGACAACGGCGCGCCGACCGAGCCGCAGACACGGAAGAGCGTCTCTCCGCGTGCGAACGAGTTCTGCCCAAGTAACCTCGCCTCGACACTGACCCGCTTCACCCCGGACCGCCGCGGCGACCAAACATCGTCGACCGTCACTGACGTAAACGTGACGTCACAGCTTTCGACGCCAGCGCGTGACGTCACGAGGTGGTCACGAGGCAGATGTCTCATTGCCGTCTCTTCACCCCCACACTGGACGGACCCCCCACGTCGACCTCTCACCCCGCTGCCGTCCACGAACAGTGTCTCTCCGCGGCCGAACTGCCGCTGCCAGATGAGCTCTGACTGACTCACGACACTCGGCGGAGGAGCCTCGTACTCCAGTGACGCCCAGTCAATCTCCAGAACCTGCGCGGCCCAGTCGTCGAACAGTCTCCGCATGTCGACGTTGAACTGTGTCGGGTGCAGCGCGTGGACGCGCATCATCAACAGAATGTCAGCCGGAAGTGACGTCACTGAGGTAAACTCGCGTGCACGCAGTCGACGTAGCAGCAGCAGTTTGCGGTATCGCTCCACGGCGCTGTAGCGGAAGTGGTCATCGCGCATGTGCGGCAGAGCGACTTGGTAGGTGAAGTCGACCTCGCGACGTGCCATGTTTGTCAGAAGGTCGACCAGAGAAACCGACGTCCGTCCGACGAACTCATCCTGCACCGTCATCCACAACACAGGTGCTAAACATTTTAATTTGTGAATAGAAAACATAAAAATCTTGAATGTAAAAACATAAATAAACATGCATAAAGCACAAGTGTTCAACTGCGAGTTTACAACGCACAAAAAATCACCTAGTTTAGAATCGGAGTCACTCTCTGTGTCAAAATCAAAACATTGACATACAAGTACTGTAGCGAAGACTAGAAAGTAAGCTAACTAAATGTAACACACTGAAGAAAAACTCAACGAAATTTTCCAAATTTGTTAATAAGAAAGTTTGGCATATTTTAAATTTTGTAATGCATGTTTCTAACAACAAAAAAAAACAAAAAAAAACTATAAAAAAATTTTCAACATTTATAGAAACAGTAAAAACATTTTTAGCATCTGTGATCCACATGTAGCGAAAAAGCTTAATTGTAACGTTATGCCATGCGCTATATAAATTCACGTTTTACTTACTTACTTAATTACTCACTTATTTTTACTTACTTACCTCGCCAGCATCAGGCGGCAAGTCAAATGGTTCGTCAGGGTATCGCTGTGCCCACGTGACCGCCGTCTGTCGCACGGCACCGGCCGCCGGTTGACGCGTTGTACACAGACGATGTGGTAGCAAGCGACCGAACCTCCGCATGCAGTAGCTCGTGTAGTGAACCGTCCTTAGCTGGTGCAGATGCCACATCCAGTGGACATCGGTCGGCGGCTGGGCGTCCTCGACCTGATTCCAGACAGCAACCAGCGGCAGCCAGAGCTGCTCGTAGCGGTAGACGAGCCGAGTCAGTCTCCCGCCGCTCGCCGCCGACTTGGCCAACTCGTCCCAACTGTCGAGTTTGTCTAAGTAGACGGACGCCGCGACGTGCAAGTCAACGTCGATGAAAACGTCGTTCCACGTGCTCGGCGCCTGCATTGTACTCGCCATTTTATAGTGTCTGCAAAGCACACACGCAATAATGCCAACGTTTTCGTTAAATGTCATAAGCTAGACCTGGTTTAGCTTAACTTGATTATTTGCTGTTTGGCTACAGTGGCAGAAAACATCAGTTAACACTGTTTGGTGACTGACAACGTATTATGATAGAGCACATAAAAATCTTTTAGGACTTTGCAACGAAAGAAAATGATTTTAACTGAACCGTGCGACTGTAGGCCTATACTTTGCCAATTTCGTTCCTGCCTTTTCGTTTCGATTGCGTGCCTTACCTTTACATAATCGCAGTCTGTTTGCAGATTTAACCGAAATCAGTAACTTGCAATTAGCCGCCAGTTGTCACAGTGAGAGCACGTGACGTTTACATTTACCACGTGTGCACGGCGCGAACATCAGAGACCAGTGGCTGATGTCAACGCAGTAAAAACTGCCCTGTCAATCTCATTAATTTAATACCTGTCATAATCTTTGTTTACATCGATCTACCTGTGAAACACGCCATTTTGCACGTTGTACGTTGCGTCAGATTGAATTAGTACAATAAGCACCGTGCAGCTGCCGTAGCGCACCATTAACGACGTGACAATGTGATTGTCAATCAGTGGAAGCACCCCCCACCGGGATCCGACGGGGGGAAGCCGCAAACTCTTTCTGGGCACAAAAGAGCCCAGATAACGGCTAAAATGTTGAGCGGCGAAATGATACTCCTGCTCCGGTATTTGCATTGGAAGAGGGGCGATCGCTATTTGCTCCCCAGGATCGACGCTACTGCAGGTGGAAAACATGTTTTTCAGACAGGACTAAGAATCAGCCACGGTAGGTGCGCGGTAAATTTGTGCTATTTATAAAAAGTGCGATAAACAGGGATTAGACGACCTTACTTACAATAAATTATTGTGGACGATTATATCGTTCGCTGCAAGAACGCGCGTGATGTTACAACTGCATTACTGCAGCATGCATCGCTGTCGTGTCTGCTGCTGATAAATTAATTCGATACACAGACGGTTCTACTCTTTCAAATATTGAATGGCATTCGCCGTTCGGATTCGACTTTTAACGCTAGCAAACAATCAGCGGCATTTTCATATTCGTAGAAGTATACAGCCTCTAAAAACATTGCAAAAGATCTGATACACTATATCAGCTTATCACGTACGACTTTCCTGAGAAGTAGCCAGTGCTGAGGACTGTTCAGAACTTAAACTGTGATTGAGTAGAGGTTTGACGTCACGCTCAACACAAAATAGGTTATTTCGGGGACGTCCTTTCCAGGCAGAATCTAAAAAAGCGTCACGTAGCTTTCGTAAACATGCGTGGCTACATGACACTTTGAACATTTAATGCGACGGAAATCTCACACAGCTTCAATGATTGGAAAGCATGTGTCTAAACAATATCAACAGTATCTACTGCTGTAAAAATGGCCCTCAAAACTTTTAGCGTTCATGGAAACAACGACGTAACACTTTTTGGGCACCTTATCGCTTGCAGGTACCGTAAGCGATAGAGCCGAACGAAGCCTGAGGCGTAAAATTACGGCGCACTGCATATCACGTTCAACGACGGTTTACAGCTGCAATTAATGAGATGTCCGGATGTAGATTTTATTATTATCACTGTAACGGGTGTCAGTCGCTATAGCTTCCGAGCATCTAGGACAATTTTCAGTAGTAACAAACATTAAAACTTGAAGAATAGCTTGATCTTTTGCAATAAACTGCTAGTCCATATAATTATTATTTTGTGTCGTCTAGTTCTTTATGACAGCTTTTTTGTACAAAACGTATTACCTCTGACATAGCCTTCGACTATGTAACGCGATCAACGGTTTAGCAGCTTATATGACTGATGTATTGAGTGACGTAACAAGTTTATCAAGTGCTCAATAATGTATGTACTAGATTATTATAGTCCAATCAAATTCAGCAAAATATTTATTTTAAAAAATTATTAATTGCTTAATAACCTTAATTGACGTCGTGTTTTACGCTGCAGTTTGTTAATCATCACAAAAAATTTAAACTTGCTTATAAAGACTGTTATTTACATATAATATTATTTTTGCACTGAAACTTGTTAATTGCATTTCATCACAGGAAAGTGTGTAAGACCTATACCGGACAAACACGAAATTAATTAAGTAATGATTCTTGTTATCATTTTCGCAGACAGTGATTATCTAGGCCTATATATCATAATCACTAGTTTTACTACACAATCAACCAACAGCGTAATGATACAGGTGTGGCTAGTGGCTACCTGCGCACTTTGACCGCGATTGTTTTGCATCACTTCACTTCTACGCATAATGTAGGCATATACAGCGACGTCGTCCTGTCTTGTTCAATCATATCTCCATCGCCACTGCTCGTGCTACAACACTGTGCACGTTTGTATAAAGCTTTAATGCGCTCGTGTTGTCGCCAGAGGCTCTATCTGTTCTATTCATTAAAGCAAACCAACTATCTATCGGTCGGCCGGTAAAAGAAAACTAACTGTTAAAACTAACTGCTGCTACGTCGACTGCGTGCACGCGAGTTTACCGGCCGAATGTACCGAACCGAATACAGACTTCTCTCTCTGCAACTTTCGAGCTATCGCTGCCAGAACTTATAGGCTTGTGATTAGTTTAATCGCGCAGCTGCATCTTCTTTTTCTGTCACCATAGGTCTCAAATTATCAGGCACTATTTTTTGTCATTTGTCATTTTATTGATAAAATTAACTTTTTCAGGTAACATGCCCATCAGTCCCAATTACACGTACGTTTGTCATCATTCATCACTATAGGCCTACAATTATATCGATGACTTGAATAACGATGCCACAAATCTTATTGCAGTGAGAAGGTCTTGGATACATAACAGCTTAACTTATAGTGCTGCTGTATTTAACTAACCAGTAAACGATAGGCCTATACTGAGTGACGGCATACCTTCGAGAGTTAAAAATTAGACGAGAAAATCAGAAATTCGATCCTTCGCGTAATAGAGTGATTGACGAAGACTGCAGCTACATGTATAAGCCGCGTGTTCTCGTATGTACAGCTACTATCATAGTATACGCGCAACCTACGTACAGCAGCTAATATACACTACAGAGACGGTCGGTACGATTGACGTTTGTAGGCATGACTGGACATGTCGCACGCACAACCCAGCGAGCGCCACTGCAGTAAAGTCTATACTCTCTCTCTACGTGCTGTCGTGACTTCTGCGCAGTACCGGTCCACTCCACAGTGTACAGTGTGGGCCAAAAAAACTGGCACAATATTTTTATGCGCCAATAACTTCACCAAATATTAACAGATTTTCAGATTTCTTTTACTGTCGAAATCAGAAGGAAATTTGTAGCAACACTATCACTAAAGATCCCACCACACCTCAAGTGAGTAGCTACACCAAATAATGAAATAAAATCAGTCTTAAAAACAACAATTGTAAACAAGGCGATATCTGTAACAACAGAAAACAACTTGTTTATTGTCTCAGTTATTGTGTAAAGCATTGTCACATCTTGCATTTTTCACATCAAATGTTCCGTGTGGTTTCCTTGCTGCCGGGCTACGCGCTCAAGCCGGCGACGCCACTGACCAGTGGCGCTATCAACCAAATGCTGCGACAGTTTGCCCCACTCAGTGATGATCGCCTGCTTCAGCTGGTTGACTGTCGTGAATTGTCGACGTTAATAGACTATATGTTGAAGGGCTTCCCAAACAGCACAATCGACCGGATTTAAGTCTGGGCTGTTTGGGGGCCACATGTCAGGCTCGATCACGCAATTGGTCAGTGTCGTCGCCGACTTAAGTGCGATGTCTGACATTTCACAAGGTAGTGTAGCGACAAATATGAGATGTGATAGGATCTTTAGTGATAGTGTTACTACAAATTGATCTCTGATTCTGACAGTAAAAGAATGTTGAAGATCGGTTAATATCTGATGAAGTTATTAGCGTATAAACATATTGTGCCAGTTTTTTGCCCACCCTGCATACAGTGTGATGCATAAAAACACACAAATTTTTTTATCATAACTTAAAGAAAAGTGATCCAATTTTAATAAGTTTTGGTACAGATATTCCTAATACAACTGGCCATCAAATGACTGTTTAGTTTCCCACCTCACCCATTGTCCGTTTCTGCACTACCTGGGGAAAGAAAACGAAAAAATATTGCATTTTAACCACTTTTGTATTATTGCTTAATCAAAACAACACACAAAATACACATTTTGTCCATATTTTTATCGTTATAGCTAATAGTTTATGTAAGTGTCAATTTTTTAACTGCCTACAGAAATGTTTGAAATGTTGGCCAACGAACATGAGCTCGACTCGGAGACACTTTCTTCATTCATTGATAGCAGCGTCGATAACGTTCTGCTCCAGACAAATCCAGACTTCACCAGTCGCTTTTTGAATTCATCAATATTGCTAAATGTTAGGCCTATTTAATAGACGTGCTGTTACACAACCGTCAAACCTTGTAATTGATTGGCTGTTGGTGGCCACATATATCCGGAAAGATAAAATTTTATAAAGCTTTTTGTTGATTTTAATAAATATTTTGTCTGTTCTGTTTTTCCCAGGTAGTGCAAAAGCAGATATTGGGTGAGGTGGAAAACTGAACGGCCTTTTGATGGACAGTTGTGTCTTGAATAAGTGTACCAAAAATTATTAAAATTGGATAACCCTTCTTCAAGTTATGGCAAAAAAATTTGGTGTTTTTTTTCTACCTCACAGCGTAGTTGCATATAATTAACTACAATATGCACTCTGCATTTATATGCCGCTGTCGCAGCAGCTTGCGCACGTAGCTACATGTAGCTGCAAATTAAATCAAGTTGTAATACGATCGCTCGGCATGCAGCAGGGTTTTCAGAGAAAAACCGATTGACAATATTGAGAACAATTCCATGCAGGATTTTGCAAACATTTACCTATCGTTCTTTCCTTTTCTCCACTCTCTTTGAATTCATTTCATACGCTTTCCTTTTTGATTTTTTTCTCCTCTTTAATTTAGCTAAACGGTGGGGAGCGCTGTAAACTACGCCAACCAGACCGTCAAACGCAAGATGTTGTATTTGTGGTTAAAAATTGCATACATCACGGTATAAAACGGACATAAACGTTAATCACCGGAAAATTGTAAAAACAGAAAAAGAAACATAACCAATGTGGCGGTTTGGTGTAGGTGTAGTGGGTTAACGGTTAGTCTCTTGATTAACAAAGTTGCTGTACACCGGACCCCATATTATATAAAAGTCTTCAATGGCAAGCTTGATAAATTAAGATGCAGACTTACTCGGTTGAACTTTTTTACAGATCAGTCGCTATGTCTTATGCCACACTGGGCGACCGACACACGTGTGAGGCCACACGGTGATTAATGTGAGTTTTTGGGTAAGCCTAGAATTTTGTGGTGTATGCTGCAAAGCGTCCATGGACACATAAGCTAATAGCTTGGAAAGAAAATGAAACTTTCTTAGATCCTGACACCCGTGTCTGCTCATGGCAGACTGAATATGACAACAGAGATGACAGATGTCGGTAAACAATGTCACGATAGCTGCAGCACCAGTGCAGCAACTAGGGTGCGTCGTGCGATTGGCAACAAACAGCGACAGTTTAAGCGTGGGACAGCCACACCGCTGGGTAAAAAAGGTAAAGGTAAAGGTAAGGTAAGGGTCCGTCGGTCGGTAGCGCCTTCCGACCACGGGATCGACAGACAGATCGACAGACTGATAAAATACGCTTTCTGCTAAGATCTGTGCAAGTTTAAGGAACTGTATCAGCGACAGCTCAATAATATCAGGCCAAGGAGACGTTAGGTCGACAAACGTAAAGCGTGATTTTCATCCAACCCAACGTCTTCTTACAGCGTAAGCAACGCGCCGAGCGCAGCTGACGCAACGACCGTTTTTATTTTTGCATTTTGGCCGTTGCCCCTTGCGTCGTCAGCTGCGTTTGTTGCGTTGTTTCTTGCGTTCGCTGCAAACGTTGCGTGCATTGAGCTAAAAGTAAAACACGCTCGAGTATGACAAAACTGATGATAGCTTTCATATAGCTAGCTACATATAACTGCATCAGTGTGTCAGTCAGTGTTTAATCATGCCGGCTCGTGCTGTTCGAGAGCAGCGTGGATGAGTGCGTGCTGCAACTTGCGCTCCAGAGCGTGGCCAATGAGGTCCTTGCGCGAGATGATTCCGACCACTCTGTTCGCACTGTCCACCACCACCAGGTGTCGCAGTCCGAGCGTGCGAAACATGACGAACGTCCGGTGCAACGAATGCTTCTCTCGTACGCACGGCGCCGAATGGTTTACGAATGGCTCCTGTACACGGAAAAGACGAAGAAGTATAGGTTTCGCATAAATTTCCATTGCGTGGGAGCTTATCTCTTTTTTCCGGTGCTTTGAGCAAACGGGGGCTAAATTTAATTAAGCTGGCACACGGCCCAAGTCGGCAGGATGGTCGGCTTTATTTAACCCACTGGCTTGGTATGCCAACAATCCTGATAACAAAGCGTACTTTTGGGGGCATGCGCATAACTCGCCGTTTCTTCCGTAGCGATGGCCATAACCACTACCAGCACTCATTTTCCCTAACCACAGAGAGATGGCCAGGCTGACTTGATCTGGGTGGCTTGGTCGAATACGAAGATGGTACACCCGCGAACGGTCACCCATCTCAGTATTAATCCGGCCCAACGTCGAATAACTTCGTTCGTGCGACTGACAGAACAAGACTAAGCCGTATGATGTAGCCTATGCGCGGTCTTCAATAGTGCAAAAATGTAAAAGCTGACAAAACAACGTAAGCACACAACGTCCGGCAGAGTTTCAAACGGAGGCAAAGCCCCATTTAGCTTATTTGCTATATAATAAAATCTGGGACTAAAATTCCACATTTTGAGGAAATTTGGGAACAAGATTAAAATTTTGAACACCCGTAATCGCTTCTGTTAAAAACTTGCATCTGTCTGCCCAAATATTGCAACTTTCTGCCCCCTATACTTTTTAGCGCACGACGGCGCTGACAATGGAGCAGTAAATAAGCAGAGACTGCACTTACAGTCAAGTGTTGTTCCGAGTAATACAAAGTAAATACAACAATAGGCTTACATTGTGTGCTGTAGAAACATGCATAAACAAGGTATAATAATTATTAACAATATACTGATATATTATAATCAGGTAAAACGCGGGAAAATGACTAACAAGATCGACGTAAATGTTGGCATAAATCGGATCCGTCGTGTACTGTTCTAGAATGCGCCACAGCTTGACTTCGTCTTTTGGTAATTGATTATAAGCAAACTGTCCACAAACGTACGCACGTCGTTACTCATTCATCTCAGATTAGGCAAATAGGCAGCACACGGTTATATACACCGTGGGTCAAAAAAGTGAACTCCCCTAAATATGGGCGGCGCCAGGAATCTGAAGCTGGGGCAACGGGGGGGGCAAGGGCCAAGGCACAGGGGGCAATAATTTTCTTGTGTGTGGGCCAAATGTCGACAATTACATTTAGTTCCTGTGTGCAAGAAATAGATGTAACGCTGTCCAAGGGCAGAGCCTTTAGTCAGGGAATCAGGGGGCAAAGCCACCATGAAGGTGAAACACTTTTAGCTTTCGAACGTTTAGTGGAAGCTGCAAATTTGACAAGCTCTTAGCTCAGATGACTGTCGCGCTCTACGCATGTCGTAATGGTTATTGCGACTTACCGTTTGGACACAATACCGCACGATTGGCACACCATAGTGCGTTCAAGGTCATCCAAGGTCATTCATTTTAATGTCATTTGAAAGCCAGTATTCGACTTTCTATCAGTGATCAGTAGCAACCTAGGCCCTATCTTGCACCGTTTAGCCACAATACACCCGTTACAGAGGACGACAGACGACGACGGACGACAACCGTGTAAGACGCCTACAGGATTGCTGTCATCTGGCGCGCTTTGACTCGAGCCGGCGTTCCCAGCATGAAGGAACCACACGAGCTGGTTTGTGATGACAGCAAGCGGTCTGATGGTTTGACATTGCTACCATGGAACTCTGGGTGCAGTGCCACATAGGACGTCACAGTGGTCGACACTGTGGGAAACGCTTATCTGCAGCAGAGTGCCGTCACCAGTGCCAGTGCCGCTGAGACTGCAGCTGTCAGAAAAAAACAAGTACAACTTACTCAGCGGCGGCATCCACGACGTTTTTTCAGTAGCACTGAAAACACTTGGACCCATGAGTGTCAGCATCCAGGAAAAAATGACGTTTAGGCCTAATAAACCACACCTTGGCAAGTGTATGGTTACCAGAGGGCACTTTATCACCATAAAAATTTCTTTTAGAGAGGAGACAGCCGGGGCGCAGAGCAAAGGCACAGGGGACGCACAAAGGGCAGCTGCCCCCTGCCCCTTCTCCCGTCCCCTCTGGCGCCGCCCATGCTCCTAGACATTTTGCAATAACAAGCGGAAACCTGCACCGATTTAAATAAAATTTTACACACGCGAAACGACATTTATATGAACACTGCACTTTAGTTTCACGGAAATCTAGGCTTACTTTGTTTTTGCGGATATATCAAATTTCATATAACGCTGCCGCACGCCAAAAGTTTTCAAATGCAGCTAATGTCAATCTTGTGTATCACGAAAGCAAAAGACCAGCTTTTTTTCTAGGAAATTTATACATTATGTTTAACACCATATCTTTTTTAATTTCTAAATATAATTATAATCTGTTATAATTAATTAAACATGAATTTTTTCTTGACCCTATTTTGTTTGTTTTTCAACAAAAAATGACTTTTCATATGACGTTAGTCAATAAACGAAGATCTGTAAAATCACTTTAAAAACAAAATATCCTTAACAAAACGACAAACTCCTATAAAAATATTGCGTCAATGATTTACATGGATGTTATATCGTATGTGAAAAAATTTATTCGAATCGGTTCAGGTTTACGCCTGTTATTCAGGGCGGTTGCTCACGTTTTTGTGGACAGTGTCTCGTAATGTATACAGCGCAAGTGAGTCATTTTGCTGTATGTATTATTTTCTGTAATTTGTACTTTTAGCTACTAAATCTATGCATACTTCACTCAGTAGAAACTGTTGTGTTCCAACACAACGTAAGAATAGTTTCGCATCATTCGCATATCTTCATAGCTAATCTCAATTCTGACAACTTCAGCGAGTAACGTCTGGAATATGTCAGCTTCCTACTGAAAGCCACTTGCAGCTTGCCATTGCACCGCTTTTAACTATGTTATTCGCGAATGTCTTTTAGCAAGTACAATGACATCATACAGATTATATATAAAAAAACTGCAAGCAATTCATTTAATGTTGTATAAGCGCTGATGTAGAACTGCAAAAATCAAAAAGTATAAGCACGAACATTATGC
>Ga0209367_1006697_pt1 | contig 15928 bp, 9 predicted proteins | sample WorMetLIZISLAND2_FD_187412 | JGI IMG/M metagenome (GOLD analysis project Ga0209367, IMG submission 187412) | Marine gutless worms symbiont microbial communities from Max Planck institute for Marine Microbiology, Germany - Olavius geniculatus... ... | reverse complement strand
CTCCATTACATGCGTGCATATGTAATTAACATAATGGTAGTTCTAATAATCTTCCCTGTTATCCTCCAGACAGACATCAATGTGATAATGCTGTCTATTGGAGGACAGGGGACAGTTGAATGGCATCTCACACTACTGTCTCGTAGCTGTGATGGTTAAAAATCATTGAAGGCCCATTAGTTACCTCCGCCAAGGAGGTTATGTTTTTGCCAGTTTTTGTTTGTCTGTCTGTTTGTCAGAAAGATAACTCAAAAAGTTATGGACGGATCTTTCTAAAATTTTGAGGGAATGTCGGACATGGCATAAACTACAAGTGATTAAATTTTGGAGGTGATCAGGCAGGAATCCTGGATTCTGGATCACTTTAAAATTTTCGTTACCATTGCATTAAAGGGGGCATAGGAAAACTGCTGGCAAAGCGAATATGGTGATGCCACCTGGCAAATAGCTTTGCCTTGGCGGAAGTACCTGCAGGCTATGACTGCATTCTAGTTACCAATTTTTGTCAATTCAAAAGCCAAGTAACCCATGTGACAGTTGTCAGTGGTCTATGCTCAACCACCAGCCAAGTCCGAGTTATAACATGCAAATCTACCTGAGGGGGCAAGCACCAATCCTTCTCAGTTTGCTAGGAGCTTAACTATCCATATATATGTAAAACTTCAAATAAAAGCCGCCAGCTTCTATTAGTATCAGATGCCTTAACCACCAGGCTCTATCTGGGACCTAGCATTTATTCAGGACCTGGCTTCAATTTGAAGTTTTACGATGGCTTATCTTACCTTGCCAACTAGCTGCTCAATTCAAAAGAAACTTATACCCATTACATTGAATAACTTGGTTATTAGTCGGTCTCCACTGAAGTGATAATTTTTTAGCTTTGCACTGCAGAAATATCACATGACAGTTGGACTTTTCTGTAGAAAATAAAAAAAATAAAATGGACCTGAGTGCTAAATGCCAGTCAACTATCACACTGCAATGCCACACTGTATGCACTAGAAGTAGATTACTAAACATCAGCAGACTGACTGTGTGTAGTATGCATGATGTAGAAACTGTCTATGCCCAACAACATTTTCAGCGACCACGACGACTAGCAACATGACTCAGCTGTCCAACAGAACATTTCTTTAACACTCATACTCACATGGTGGCACATAAACAAGTTGAACATGAATATTTTATGTAGATTCTGCAATCTGACAGTTTCAAAAACAATTATCTTCAGACACTGCAGTGAAGGGCGGTCATTGAGTTGAACAATGTGTTCAATATCACTACCATTCACTGCAATGACTGGGCAAAATCAATTTCGAAACTGTCTGAATGCCTGATCTACATAAAATATGCAAGTTCCAGTTTTACGCACCACCCTGTACAATGACAGATCAAATACACATGCAATAGCTTATACACACTCATTAGATCAGCTGTCCAAGCACTAACAATTTATATACAGCATCCAAAGTCTCCCTCACCCTGGGTGATATCAATTAATAATAGCATAACTGTGCAATAGATCCAATTTAAACAAAAACATCAGTGCTGGCAATAGCAACTAACACAGTCAGTCAGTGAATTACGGTATAAAAAACACAGCAAATAGTTACATCTAATTCTAAGCAATGCAGTTATTCCACTCTAACATTGTATCTGAAGCATGAGCTCGTAAAAAATCTCTACATGATCGCTAGCTTTCCCTCATCGGTAGAAAATCATCAGTAAATAAGCCATTAGATTCACTGATACACATGATATTATCCACAAAATTACAAAGATAACATCATATACAACTACGTGTAAAATATCCACAAAGATGACCCAAGATATCTCTGATACACTTGCACACTGCAATAATAATATCCTCAAAAATAAAATAAGACTAAGAGCAACGATGATGACAACAGAATGTTTACATCCGCAAATCTTTAATAAGTCTATATAGAGTGTTAGCAAATACCGCCAAAAAATGTCAGATTCCAGCGAGATTCACTTAGCATATAATAACAGTCGATAACTCAACACAGTGCAATTACCTTGGCAAAAGATGGTACTCAGACTGACTAGTCTGTCAACACTGTAAATTCCCCCAAATTTCCCCAAAACTTTGCAGCACTCCAAACCATGTGGTAATTACATATGCCCTGCAACCCCTGCATGTGAGAGTATAATAAAAAATAATACAACAGCAGGATGAAAGTACAACATAATGTAACATAATATCAACAACATAATGCAAATCTTCCAAACACTTGTGATGTTGTGTCAAAGTTTTCACTGACAAAATATCTTCTTTACAATTCCATGACATCTCCTGGTTTTGAAAAAATTTAAACAGAAGTGATCAGCCTGAGTACTTGCCAGAAGACCGCACAATGAACCAACGTAGCCGATCACTAAGTAATAAACGCTATCGGCAAAGCAACAGTCACCAATCAATAGCAACAGCTAAGCTGCATACGTTTGCCAGTTCACAACATTAAGCTCACGTCAGACAAGCCAAACTGCTGGCACGTCTCAGAACTCATTAGCCAAGCTTCAGCAGCAAATGCACTGATTACGAGTCTGCATCTATGCCCTCAAAACAGTACAACTGTACTAGAACTACTTAATTACCTGCAGCATGCCCATAATTGACATTTTTAATCTACTGGCTTTGGACAAATGTAGCATTTTTCACCGACTTCGCTGGAACAGCCCAAGACAATAGTTAACATAATGGGCACGTGATGGGCACGTGAGCAATGAAGCACCACATTATTCACTCTGCACAATTAACAGCATGACCTTCATTTGACCTCTGTTTGTCTGTCAAAATCACTGTGGAGCGATGTCAAACGTGACTTCTATCTGAGCTCATGTGAGCTTGACATGACCTCAGCAAAAGTCACAGAGAGGTGAAGGTCACTGTGGAGTGGCGTCAGAGGTGACCTGTATCTGCCCCCACTGCCGATGCAGAAACTCGCTGTGTTGTTTGAGTTGATGTATCAGGGCGTATGCCTGCTCCAGCTCCCGAGTCAGTCGCTGTATCTCTCGCACCTTATCAACGAGCGCTCCTCGTAACAACTGCTTCTCAGAGTCTACTGTTGTACCGGGTGCACCGCCATGCACCCACGCCGCAGCTCCATAGTCAGCTGTGTTACCATACAGCCGTTGATCGGTAGGGCCACCGGCTACACCATTAGTCTGTGACGCTGCAGTCACCGGCGGCAAACGAACCTCACCCGGCTCAAGTGTAAGGTCGGCGGACCCAGCCGGAGCATACGCTGCTGTCGGCGTGCCATCGGCACTCAGCTGGTAGACAATTACACCGCCTGGACCAGCACCATTAGTCACCGATGCATCGCCGACTGCATTCACTGCTGCCTGCTGTTGTAGGGCGGTGTCGGTGACATACTGGGGATCAGTCGTTGAGCTGGCTGCGGCGGCGGCTGCGGCAGCACTGTATTGCCACAACCAGTTGGTCATCGCAGCGGCAGCCGCCTGATCTACTTGTGATGTTGATGTACTGACGACTGATGACAGCTGAGCAGCACCGGCGATTGATGACAATGCCCCATCACTGCTCATACATACACAGACAGAGACTTACAAACGCACATGCAGACACACATACAATCACAGAGACAGGGACACAGACAGACAACCAGACAGCAACTGATGATGACGCACCATCATTGCTGAGACATACACCCTCACAGACAATCAGAAAAACACACACACATGCAAAGACAGAAAGACATACGGACAGATGGTAACTGACGAAAAACCACCCTATAACTACTGGAATCACTGTAGATACAACAAGCACGGAGCATCAGACTGAGATCACTAGATTAGACAGCCAGACAGACAGATGCACAACATCTGATGATTGATAACGGACCAATGGCAGACATTTGCCACTAAACGCCAATTTTTCTTTGCTCCCAACTTTCACATGTTGACCAATGTTCAGGATTTTTGGCCGATATACCAGTAAGCTATCTAAATGTGCAATAACACAGCATACAATCAACCTATCTAAAAAAATTTTGAAAAACTACACTGACACGTAAAAATATAATTGCAATTCTAGTGAAACATCACAGTAATAACTAAAAACAATACTTGTAAACAACATGTAGTTTTTACGTACTGGTAGACAGCAGTCTGGCCAGTTCCATCAGCTGTTAGCAGAACTCCAGCGTCAGCTGATCCAGTAGTGTTAGCACTGGCATGATACAAGCCAGCGGCACTGTGGGTCTGTCCGTTGGCAGTCATCTGCGCTAGCAACTGGTCTGCATTGTACACCGCCACATCCTGTGCTGTGCTGGACCACACCTGGGAGAAGTGAGGCAGAGCTGTACCAGCCATGGCCCCAGCAGCCAGACCATTAGCCGCCGCGTATGACACACCGTCGCTACCGTTGAGTGCACCAGTGTCTGGGTAGCCATCTGGTTTACCATCAGCATGTGACGGACTGCTGCCAGTGTATGAAGAGGCTGTCGACTTGCCCCCGGCTGTAGATGTAGGTTTTGATTTTTTGACCTTTGCCTTGACTAGATCGGACGCTTGCAGGCCGGTTGCTTTCAGATAGACTTGCAGTTCTCCATCATACCTTGCCTGCAAGCAACAACAACCATGAATGACAACATATTCCGGTATCAACATAAACATCAGTCAAACACGGCTGGCTGTCAAGTATATTAACACAGTCTTAACGTCTCTTCACACCAGGTTCACTGGTGCGACGTCATGAACAATCAAGTAGGTGATGGTACTAGTAATGAATCAACATGTTTCATGTGCAGTGAAACCTTTACAGACTCTTTGCTGCAAACTTTCCAGGGAGAGAATTTGGAAAATCTGTCAATATACAAAATAGAACTTAACAAATTTATTGACAATTTGGTTTATTCAAGTCAAAAGAACAGTATATTAAGTATAGTTGTACAGACTAACACAACACTGAGTGACGAGTAATACAGAATGGGTGGCGGCAGTGTTAAAGCTACCTTGTCATGTGCAAAGTCATCATTGTACTGCTGCTTGTCAATGTCAGTCATCTCTCGCCACAGACGTCCAATTGTTGCGCCAATCTCACACACTGTATAGTTCTGGTTGGCGGCTTTTACCTTCTGCCATATCTGCAACACAACAGTCAACGAATGACTTAGGGCGCGTTGCACCAATGTCGTTCAACTTTGAACTTTGAATTTGAACCTAGTTCAGCCATAAATTGTGTTGCACCAAAGCAGTTCAAGCGTTGATCTCCGTTCAATTCTGAACTGCCATCTGACCAGTGATCAAATTTTGATCTCGGTTCAACTCGCGGTTACGCATGCGCACTAGGCAATAACTATTTTCAGAGATAAAAAGTTGTCCGATTAGAATCTTATCCTGTCCAAAAAACTTCCTTGTGTCGAATTATAAGACCTCTAATGCAATTATTCCGATGATCTGGATATGTTAGATTTCTGCTATATTCGTTTTATGTTCTTTTTGTGCTCGATAAATTAACAAATAGATGAATAAATCGCATTTTTCGGTGGCGATGTCTACAGTAAACATACGAACGAACCCTAACCACAGCAACAAAAACTCATTCGTATCGATTTATAAGATGTCCAATTTAATTATACTTGTGATCTGAATATGCTAGATTTGTGCTATATCGGTTTACTTAGGCGTTTTTGCTGGATAACTTAATTAATGGATAAATAAACAGCATTCTAGAGTGTCGATGCGCCGTTGCTTCGCCGTAGCTACGGTAAACATATATCTTGACAACGGACGTAAAATAATTAATGAGTAACACAAAATGCGTATTTTAGGAACTTTAATATGCAACTGTTAATGCGAAAATCGTGTGATAACTTCAGGGAAGCTTAAAATTCGAACAGATTACTGCCAATCGGTGCTGGACTGTTTCGTAAGCATTAGCATTAGCGCATGTGATTGTGACGTCACTGTAGTTGGCCTACGGGCCGAGTGTGGTTGACCAATCAGAGTCGTCCATGGTATAACCACGGCCGTTCAACTGAACGGGATCAGCTGATCCAAGTTCAACTTGGTGCAACATAATTCAGCGTGAACTCGGTTCAACTCTTGATCTAGGTTCAGCTGAACCAAGATCATGAACGACGTTGGTGCAACTCGCCCTTAGTAGTGGGAGTTTAACGTTATGTAGTCAAATACAATATAATGCATCACACAATACACATTTGCATTTATAATTAACTAGATACAACATTATTAATACCTAAACAATGACCTAATACCCACATTAGCTGTGTAGTACAACAGTGCTGTCGAAGTCACCTGTTAACTTCTAACACATTTCTAGTTAGATGATGAGATAACAGGCTAATTCTCATCCAAACTTTATTACTCCAAATATTTGTCTACATTAATTCAATAAAAATATCAAGCCACAAGCTTTTGTTAAACCAGCACAACATACTTAAGAGACTAACTGTCGTCGGTAGTTACTCACTGATTTGCTGAATCTCATGTAAGGCGTCAGCGGTTTCTTTGGCGGTGGAGGCAGATGTGCCACTGATGGTGCCACCACCACCGGGTCAAAGTTAGCAAGCCCGTCACTGGTAAGAGGCACGGTGATTGCTGCAGTTGGATCGGCCGTGAGAGCGCTAGCACCAGCTGAGTACGGTGGTGGTAGAACAGTCAGTGTGCTGCTATCAAGTAGTCCCGGTGAACTCTCCGAGCCTCCATGGGACTGAGGCGTCGGCGGAGTTGACGACGTCGCGAGTGCTGTCGGCGGCGATTCCAAACTCAGCGCAGCAACACTGCTGACAGAACTTACAAGCGGATGAGAAGCATTGGCGCCTGTGTTGTTATAGGATACCAGCGGCACATGACTTGATGGTGACGCTGCCATAGCGAGATCCCGAGATGCCGATTCAGCCACGGAGTCCAAGTCAGTGGATGATGCAGCTACTGCAATCTCGCTCAGTTCTGACTGCAGTGATGCAGCAGCTACAGCAGCATCAGATGATATTTGTTGTTGAGACAACTCAGCCATCACTCATCCCATACCTACATCCATATCATTACGACGTATTTATATTGGCAATGTTAAATAAATATGTTTATCAGAGCATTAAAAAAGTCGAAAAATGTGCCAGTCACTTTCAGCCGAGGCTCTGCCCCTGACCCTGCTGGGCGCAACATAAATACTGAGAACAATCAAAAACTATGGATAATTCGAACCCTAACCGAAAACATTAAACATTTTTGGTAGTTTTCAAAAAGTTTTCGACAATTAGTGTTACCAGGTCAACTCGCCACAACATAAATTAAAAAGTTAGGGCTAAGATAAAGAAAAAACAGTGTACTAGTCACAGCTGTTTCTCAAATTTCATACACTGATCCTAAATAAGTACATCCGGTTCAACGCAGTACCCCCAACTGAATTATGGAACTTTCGTTCCCATGTACTTTCGCTCCCGGGAACAAAAATTCCATAGGTGGAACTTTTGCACCCAGGAACTTTCGTTCTCTGGAACTTTCACTCCAGCAGCCAAAGTAACTTGGTTTCGCTCCCCAACACGAATAAACGACAAACGTTTCTCTTACGGTTTTGCATGAAAAAGTTGCGTTAACGTTTTTGATGCATTACAACTATGCTTATGCTGCAACGTTTCTGTTACAGTTGTCGTCTATCACGATGTACTGTGGCTAAACGCTGGGTCAAAGGGAAAACCTTTTGCATGAATAATTAGCCTTACGTCGAGGCTCTCCGCTTAAAAATTTTGGGAGATCCAGTGTAAGCAGAACATTTTTAAATTTGGGGTTAAATTGGGGAAGGTATTGCTATTTCTCACTAATAGGAAATCACATATGCGCTTTTAGTTGAGATGAAAATCATCAATCTTGGATGATTTAAAAGACGCAATTTAACAGTTAGCCAGTAGCCACAATGCGCCATGCTTTCAATGCTGAAACAACAAGAAACATGAGCTAATGCTCATGAGACGTGCAAGAGCCTATAGCAGTTTCTGTTCACAAGTAATCTTGGTCTATCTCTATCCATTTCATTGCAATTCACTCTTTTGCAGCTAAAAATCGCCAAAAAATCACTGAAAACCAATATTTTTAGTGTTCAAGGGCATTTAAGGACATCGATGTTGACATTTGCCGATCTCATCATTGCCTGGCCATCGTCATCTGTGTTCTGCTGTCCGTGGAGAACTTGCAGTTCCTCGTTACAGACTTACGACAGCTGGCAGAAGGGCATTCTCTTTCGCTATCCCGTCAGCATGGAACTGTCTCCCGACGTATCTGAATGATCACACACTTAATCTGGACTCTTTTAAACACTTCCTTAAATCACTTTTGTTTCAGATGTACTGATAACGCATTCAGCGCATTAGAGATTTCTTCGAAATGATAGTGCGCTATATAAATGTTTACTTATTATTACTATTATTTTTAAGAAGCTCGTCGCTAGTGCTTGTTATGATAAGCAGCATGTCTGTGCATATCTGCAACAATTTTCATGATAGACAAGCCAACAACAGACAAATAACCACTTTTTAGAAAAGTACCCCTCTTTGATACCCGCTTGCGCAACTCTCCTCGAATGTAGAGGGTTCAAACTTGGACTGTTAAAATCTACATTCAATGCTGAAAATTTCATATGCAGGTTGTTTTGGTCTATCTCCAGCCATTTTGGCGCAATTCACTTTTGAAATGCGTGTTGCAACCTGAAATCACAAAAAATTCACTAAAACCTGCTATTTTAAGGATTCAAGGTCATTTAAGGTCATCAATGTCGACATTTATAAGAAGCTCGATGCCAGTGCTTGTTATGATAAGCAGCATGTCCATGCCTATCTGCAACCATTTTCATGTTAGAGGGCCTATAACAGTAAAATAACGCTTTTTAAAGGGGGTGCCCCTCTTTCGCACCTTCGTTCGAAGGAATCCCCTTCACCCAGCGGGATGAAATTTCGTCACGAATTTTAGTCATGAAATATTAGAGACAATAAACAAATTGACAATTTTTACGAATCTTATAACGGTAGAGATGGTCTTCAAAATAACCAGATTATGGGTAGACCGTGGAAAAACATGAGACAACTTATAGATTTGTTTACCGCTGCATTAGTGAATTTGGCGCATAGTGCGGCGACAATGTCGCCGCAATAGATTGAGCTTTGTCAGATATGTGGGGGCCAACTGAAATGGTGATATGGCGAACGCTTTTTCAACAGAGCCATGCTCAACTAGTTACCCCTCCCCCAACTACTCTTCTTGTGCAATTCCATGGAACTTACTACTACGTCCATAAAAAATATTTAAAATAAATATTAAACTAAAGGCTTTGTAGACACGTCACTTACAGTTCACCAGTTTGTTGCAGTTATAAGCGTATCCCAATAATAACTATAATAACAATGATACATTACCTTATTAATTTGTAAACTTTATTATACAAAACAAACAAAACACTAATAAGCTGGTACTGATACTCGCCAGTGCTGGGCCTTGCTGGCAACCCAGGATTGGGTATGACTGAAAACCGCAGGACACTTTAAATAACCATCAAAAAAGCTGAAAACAGTAAAACTATAAATTTTCTTTTATTTTAGAGCATTATATAGCCACATTAGGCGCTATAACGGTTATGTGGCAATACTAATATTTTAGGATGTGTAAGAAAACCGCAGGACACATATTGGTAAATGTATTGATTGCAAGCATAGCCAGTACAGAATCTGAGTACGGGAGTGGCATTGATAAATGTGCAAACACTGACAACATGAGTGATGTACATTGTAAATTTAAGCGTCCTGACGCACGTCTGACGTACGGGCCCTACGGGGTACGCAGCTTTGGCGTCAAGCCTAGGTGGGTATGTGGCTTCCGTCTCAGCGTCGGAGTGTGGCATTTTGTCCTGCGGTTTTCAGGCATACCGCCAAGACTGGCAGAGACCTATGATTGGACCAGAAGTTAAGACAATCTGAGAACCAGCTTAAATGGGTCACGGATGACTGCGCCCATAGATAAGATTTACAAGTTTCTTACTTACTTTTCTAGTCTACAGTGTAAAAGTGAACCACGGAAGTGAACCAACAGCTTGGTTGCTAAGAAGAACCAAGGACGTTCTATTAATAGTTCTGTTCAAGACCTCAAGATTTTTTAGCTATAAATAGAACGTCCTTGGCTAAGAAGTAAGAACTCAAAAATGGCGCAACAAGGAGCAACGCTACAGAGTTATAACAACGAATTAGTAAAATGTAACGGTTAATTGCATTATATTGTATCATAGTACACCGTATTTGTGGCTAGTGAATTGTTTTTTCGCTCCTTTGCCGGTTCGCCCCCTGGCTTGTTCGCCCCCTGGCTGATTCCCCCCATGTTTAATATGCCTGTGATTCATTATTGAGGCTTGTGTTTGTGTTTCAATTAACAGTAGGGTTTAAAGCTCCCGTGACGTTACCGGTAACTTACGGTAAATTACGATAAATTACGGTAAGGTAAAATTGCAAAATTACCGGTAAGTTACGGACTTTTGAAAAAACCACATCAAAAACTTAAGTTAGACATTTGATTTTACACATATTAAGTGCCATAATAGTCCAATCAATTTGATTTTGAAACTAAAGTGCCAAAGTCGTCTACTTACGTATGTTAACAGCTATTCTGAGACTTTTTCAGCCGTATGCACTTCTGTTAAAGGTAAAATATAAGTAATTTACCAGAAATTTAGTGGTAAATTACCCGTAAATTACCGGTTACAGAAAGGCAACAAGTAAGTAACAGACAGATGACGGACAACAACCATTCTAATAGCATGACTGTTACTTAAGTGCAGTCGGCTAAAAATGCGCATCACCTCACCACTGTCACCATGTGGTGGTATGTCTGCAAGCCGCATCACAGACCCCACTCCGATCACGCCAAGTGTGTTTGAAGTCAACTCGCTGGTATTCAACGTGCTCTATGTGTCAACGTCAAGCTTCCTTTGAAATGAATTTTTACAGGTATACTTGGGTCTAGGCCTAATAACCGCTTGACGAACACCTAAATCTATAGAGAGCGTCAGACATCATTGCAAACATTCTAAGGCGAGAAAGCGTACTAAAACTCTGTATAATAAAATATGTGTATAGGCCTAATTATTTTATTTCAGAATTGAACAAAGCATTAAACATTTACACAATCGCTTATTCTCATCATCGTGCATAAACTGTCTAGGCCTAAGGACAGTTATTACGTATAAACCTCGATGTTGAATTACCGGTATTCAACGGGGGCAAAATGTCCAAGGTAAGGGGGCAAAAGAGCCAGGGGGTGAACAAGCCAGGGGCGAAAGAACCAGGGAGCGAACCGGCAAAGGGACGAAAAAGCCAGACAACGGCCTAGTACCTGACAAGCAGTATATAGCCCATGGGTGTAGCCAAATAGCCGCCCATATACTAAGAGCCTGGGGGCACTTATACAGTGCTTGGTATGGCCTTGGACTTCTACTTCGATAGTGGGGAAATCCAAGCATGTCAAAGTTTTTTTTGCATTGAGAGTTAGAGCTATCAACTTGTGACATCTGGGTTAAAATGATAATAGCATTGTAGGCGAATTATGAACACCCATTACATTTATCTTGCATATAAACAATTTATATTTTTGTATTTCCCCAAAATTTTAACACTGATGTTGTTACTATAGCCATATTTTACTCATAACCACGACGTAAGTCTGAGTTTTGCTGTTGGCAGGCATCGAGGACCTGTGCACTCGTAGGGACGAGCTTCATAAGCAGATCTTGCAGGAAGAAGAAGAGAAGGTCAAACTGCAGAATGAGATTTGCCTTCTGACAGATCGGCTGGCGAAGGTGAATGAAAGTCTAAGCAAGAAGATTGCATCACGAGCGGAGTTTGACCGCACCATCGCCGAGACGGAGGCCGCTTATTCAAAGGTTTACTTTGCTCCTATTTCATTTCATTCATATTATAGTCCAGCTCATGGAAGTTGCTGCGTTTTGTACTGTTGTTAAATGTATGTCTATTACCTGTCAGCAGTGGTTGTTAGCGGTGGTTATTTATTTTATTTGTTTATTTCAAAAGAACTGAAAAATAGCATAATTGAGCATATTTTCTGCGCTGTGTTTGTCAAACAATCAGCAAAATTGGATGACATCTGACAAAGATATCACAAAAATAAAAAAAGTGACATTTTTTTGTGATTAACACTGTTAAAAAATAATCACTTGATGGCTTTATATCTTAAATGTAGGAGTGCATTGTTGCTTCCTGATGTCTTTAGACTGCTAATAAAGAGAGGAAGAGAAATACAGTGTTTTATGTTCACTTATTTTACACTCAACTAACGTGCTGGAAAAATGCTTATTAATTAAGGCATATTAAACTTCTGTAGTGATATTGCTGTTGAGGCCTTTAAAAAATTCTTCTTTGTGTCCATTCGTGAAAAAAATCTGTATCTTCCTGTCTCGTGTTTACTTATTCTACACTTTACTCATGTGGTCCTGCAAACAATTCATATTCTTTAGGTCGCAGAATCATATCTGTGTGATGATGTTGCTGATGTCATTCTGTAGATACTGGAGAGTTCTCAGACGCTGTTGAACGTGCTAAAGTCAACCACTCGCAGTGTCGATGCAGCAGCTGCCCCTACGACGACCAACCGACCGTCATAGCAACCACTGACATCCAGTTATCATGGTGCTTAGCAGCTATCATATCTGCTGATGGAAACTACATAACTGATTACTGAGACACCCGCACCAACTGTGGCCAAGGGACAGCACCAACACAGTGTCTTGTTTGTAAAGTTTAAATAAAATGACTGTTTTTAATGTGAATATTTACAGGGCACTGGTCCAATAAAAAGTAAGCCCAGGCTAAGTTTTTGTCATAATTATCTCCATCATTGTCAAAATTTTTCACTGATGCACTTCTCATGCTTGATTAACTTATTAAACTTAGTAAATTAAATCAACTTATAAGAACCCATCACACCATAAAAGTGCCACTACAATACCTTGTGAAATATATTCAGGTTTGCTACTTATTATAAGGTAGTTTTCATTATTCTAAAGCTGACTGTATTTTACAACACATTTAGAATGTGATGCAATATTTGATGATTGCTGTGTTCAAGTTTTGCTCTGACTTGGTCAGTGGAAGTATTTGAAAAACTGTTAATATTTGATGAAGTTATGAACGTTTGAAAGTTAGGCACTTTCTTTTTAGGCACTGCTTTGACAGTGATGGATTAACAACAGTAAGGAGTACTAAGGACATCTGGCCTATAAAAAATTCCTGCCACAGCTATCCCACAAATGTGTTTTGAGGTAGTGAATGAATCTGGAGTAATTCCAAAAAATGGGCCAGTTAGCCACAGGGTGACCACTCATCTGGAAAATTCAGGGAATTCCAAATGGTTTGGGAAGTCAGGGAAAACTGAAAAAAAAATTAATATTTGCACTATATGGTGTTTATTTCACATTTTCTTTAGAACAGATTTATTCACGTTTCCTTCGCGTGCCATTCTGCAGCTGCAATTCATTAAGTGACGAACTCTGAAATCACAGCGGCTACCTGACCTCTTTTCAAATTACGTGAAGCAATGACTGTCGACCATAGTAGTTGGTATATCGACGAATCTTTGCCTGCCCAACTGTAAAAGTTTGGGCATTTCATTTTGTCTTGAAAGTGGTCACCCTGTAGCCGAAGAAAACTGCATGTGTATTTTTTTATGTGTGAATGTTTAACGTGTATACAACGCTAACGTGCATATTAAGTGGTTCGCATTGCATGATACTTAGACAAACTAGTGGCAGTTGTTAACTATCACCAATATTGGGTTGATTTTATTTTGTGTTTTGGGTTAACAGCAGCATCAGTCGTAATATTTATATTCATATTCTTATTGTATCCTAAGGTCTAAGGTGATATATTGTTAGCAGAGGACAAGGTGCATGTAAATCATTTTCTGTATTACATGTATTTTGTTTAATTAGTACTAATTCCCAGATACTTTGCAGTCAGGCTTGCTAACACTTGTGTTTAGTTTTAGCTTGTGTATTAATTAATATTTAAATACTATTTCATAAACCAGGTTAATAAATATGCTACACTTGTTTAGCATGAAATGCAGTGGTGGCAGAACTGGGGGAGGCATGCATAACCAATATCCAAAAGTATCCAATCCATTTTGCCTTGGGCTTTCCTTTACCCAGATTGGCCATAGGCCTGCCTCTTTTAGATTATTGCTACCATTTATACATGGTGAAATCAGACTTGGAAAATAGTTTCAAAAAACCTAGGTATTAAATTTCATATCTTAATTGATTATGAGTTTTGAAAAACGATGGAGAATGGTGTACAGGATGTTCTGCTGGGTTACAATTTAAACTATCTTTGTGTCCGATGTTCATGGTACACTAAAACCTAATTTTTTCAAAAAAACATTTTGAACATTTTAAATGGCTACTGCAACAGTGTCACCATTGCAATATCTGTCCGTCCGTCACAGTGGTGCATCTTGCCAAAGCTACTGGATAGAACCACTCCACCGTGACTTGGCAGACACTTGTGTGGCTCAAAGTAACCAGGATTCAGACACCCGGGTACATACCCAAAAAACCGGTAGGTTTTTTGGGTAAACCCACCGAAAAAACCCACCTCAAAAATATGTCCACTTTACTTTTTGTTTTGCCAATAATAAAACATTTTATTCAATTTATTGTGGCTGAAGCTTCTAAACTTTTAACCTAACAAGTTTGCAAATTTTTCGACATTCCAAGCTATTGTTAATGAGGCCACTTCACGGGCCCAGTGCGCAACCCCGACAGACCTCGACAGAAGCTTCTAAGAGGTTCTGTCGACCTTGAGGTCTGTCAGGGTTGCGCACTGGGCCCATGAAGTGGCCTCAGCTCTGGGTGGCTGCTTTTGTGGTCACCCTCCCCGCAGGTAAAGGTAAAGGTAAGGCTATTGTTAATGTAAGAGAAATTACTCAGCTGCAGTTTATTTTATTATCACAACAGAAACTTTCAGTCATGCCCCTGCAGCTAGTCTACCAGTCAGGCTCATCATTGTCACAACGCAGGTAGCGATATGCTTTAACAAGTTTCTCGGCTTTGTCTGGGCCCAAGCAATTGCGCTGCTTGGACCAACAGCAGTGGGATCTAGTAATCACAATATGATGCAAAAAAGAAGTTTACAAATACAACTGCAGAACCTTACTCGTTCCTCTCCATATTTATTCAATATCTGAAGTGAACAGCATTTAACACACAATTCAAAAAAATTCATGAAGACCCAAAACAGTAATGACGGCCGGCGCCTCAGATTCGGTGTTTACACCGACCCTGTGCATCTTAATATACAGGGTGGGCCATAAAAAACCGGACCTATTTGAGCGTTGATAACTCAGCGATGGTTACCCATAGAAAGGCGCGTTATATGTCAAAAGTTTTAGAATGTTGTGGACAAAAAGGGCCGAACTTGAATTGCAAATCATTTAAATATTCTTTGCCTAAGTTGCCTAAATCATCATTACCCTTAAAATTAGTCATTTGCCTGCACTGCCATGTGCCCGAGTTCATTGAACTCAGAAACTCGCTGCCAAAAAGTCCAGATTTAAATTCTGTAAATTATTCAGTGTGGGGGCATTGCAACAGAGAGCATAGTCACAAAATCTTAGTAACTGACCAAAGAAAACGTGTGCTAATCTAATGCTTGGCTCAGCTGATCCTGATCACAATGACTCCAGTGATCGATCAGCTGCCTAAGAGGACTGATGATGGTTATGAATGCAATAGCTGGGCAACTGCCTATGTCGAATTTCATCTAAACTCAACGTATGTGTTAATGATTGTTGATATTTCACTGTATGCTGAATGAAAATCAACTTAAATTCATGTGTTACTGCCAATTTAGCATGATTTTAGGGGTGG
>Ga0209367_1006696_pt1 | contig 15930 bp, 9 predicted proteins | sample WorMetLIZISLAND2_FD_187412 | JGI IMG/M metagenome (GOLD analysis project Ga0209367, IMG submission 187412) | Marine gutless worms symbiont microbial communities from Max Planck institute for Marine Microbiology, Germany - Olavius geniculatus... ... | reverse complement strand
CCCCTGATTTTCCAGAATTCAACTAAGAAGATTTCTAAGCCAGCCTGGTCATTAACCACCTGTAGATTCATTGAAACAGGTGACAGCGAAACAAAGTAGTTTTACTGATGACGATAAAATAAGTCATTAGATTTGACTGCCAATCCCACACACTGATTCAGTTTCCTCATGCCATTTTAGGCAATGATCATTACACTACAGTATACTAATCAGCAATATCGTTACATTCACTTGCAATCTTCTTAGACAGCTGACTGCAACTAATCTGTTACTGTATTGCCAACAGCATCAACTTTCCATTCAGAGCATTCAAGAGCCAAGATGCATAAAAACACAATGCACAAACCGGAAGCTGTTCCTACTCTTGTCCACCGACGAGCCGTCTAGACCAAGTCGACTGACGTCTGAGCTGGAACCTACCACACCAAAACAAATGGACGGTAAGTCACGACGTGATAAACACTGACGAAAACAATGACAGCACATTTTAGCTCTTATGTCCATGTTCTCACTCAGCCCTTCACTGCTCTGATGCTATTAGCTGAATGCCAAGAAAGATATCTGGTCTGTAAACTTCCACAACAACGATGGACAAGCCTAACTCCAACAAAATACACTATTTAAAAGCTGAGCATTTGCTCATGCATTTTTACATCTGTATCAACAATTAGCATTTATGGAAAAATGTTCTCCATACCATATGCTGCAAATAGTCAATGGATTTAATGATGACTCAGCAGATAATATGTTAATATATCCTGCACAGAAACGGCAGGTTTTAGAAGAATGTAGTGTGTAGGAGACAAAGTTAAAATTTGATCACAAAGCATTTGGTCAACATATCACTCAAATTACTGAACTTAGGTCCTACTAGATCTCTATTAATGATTTTGCTTTTGTTCAACCCATGTTTAGAGCAACTAAGTATTACGCTGGACTTCATTTCTAGATTACTGCAGTCGGGCTTTTTCTAAGCCTGACGTCAAATCAACAATGTCAGTGCAATGAAAAAACATAAAACATATGCAACTACGAAAGGACATTCAAAAAGTTTGTAGACCAACACAGAAAACCAAAGGACACGAAAATCATATTTTGTCACTTCTGAACGTAGTTCTCTGCAACTGAAATGCACCTGGTCCATCATTTGACAAAAGCTCGAATTCCACTGTAAAGGAATCATTAATCTGGATCTTTCAGACAGCAATTTGTAGTACACATTATTTTTTTTGTCATCAGCAAATTCACATTGTTTCGTGAATTCTTTTATTTTTGGAAACAAATAATAGCCACTCAGGTCTAAGTTTGGCGAGTGAGGTGGGAGAGTAAGTTATTCACAAACGGAATTTCGGATGGCAGGTAACGCTTGAGATGACGTATGAGCAGGTGCAATGACTTGCTGAAACAGCATCCCATGACAACTCTCCTCAACTTTCTCCTTCAGTGCTGCATGAGCTATTCCAATTAAATCAGCATAGTAGGTTCCTATGATAGTGCTGCCACATTCAAGATAGTCAGTCAGTACAGTTCTCTTAGCATCCCAGAACACAGTCGTCATAACTTGGCTAGCTAACGTGACAACGCAACATTTACTGGGAGGTGAAAAAATATATTTCAAGGCCATACTTTGCACTTTACTTTCAGGGTTAAAGTGATAAATCCAGGTCTCATCTACGATTAAAAATCATGAAATAAAATTTTTAAGATTTTCGTTGAACGGGTGGAGAAGACTCATTGACATGTCATTACAGCTTGCACCTCGTGGTTCTCCATGTTAGCGCTGTCTGCTTAACTTAGCAACAAAAAAGCAAAACATAATCTACAGCCAAATTATAGCCCAATAATAAGTTGTGCAATACTGTAGTGAAAGATGGTACTACCCAGTGATACAATATCAGCAACATTCGTAATGTCCATCTGTATCAGTCTACGAACTTTTTGAATGCCCCCTCGTATATACAAGGTAAGAGTACAGGAAATAAATGCCCAAAATCTTCCACCACAATCTGATGATACCACAGAAAATCACTACAAAATAATAAAGTCAAACACCTTCACTGTCGACGTCAGCTGTGAGATAAGGCTGCTTATTGCTGTTAACTACAGTTCTAGCCGAGGCAGCTTCAGACTCGGCCGTTGGCCAACCGCCAGGTTGAAGGACATCATTGGCTGCAGAGACCTTCTGACTGGCGAGTGACGTAGTTTCACTGCCACTCGGTACTTGCTTGTCTGACACCGACAACGTGCTAGAGTAGTCATCAGCCAGCGTCGACACTTCTGTGGAACTCTGTGAATAGCACAGACACAATACAACTCAATCAACCAGTGCAGAAATTTCACAGACGTGCCTTACAATGCACGAACTGTATAAGAATTCGGCACAGCAATCAATGGGAGTACCAAAGTCACGTGCGTCGACCTTAGTTTTAACGAGTTCACAACTGATGCTATCGCTGCTGTTGGTCACGGCATGGGAGTCAAGTAAACATAGTCAATGGTGGATATTATGTATTCACTCTATGTATGTCTTATTTACTATTGTCCGTGCACAGCAGCACCAACATGATGTCGTAATAATAATTAAATCATTGTGTCACCAGCAGTGACAGTGTGTACTGTCCATGATGTCACCAGCAGCAACAGCAGCGAATGCTATAGTCACAGGAATAACATTGGAAAAGTAAGAATCTCAGTTAATTTTTGTATTATTAACTAACAAATGCATTTAAATTGCTATTTCGTAAAAGTTCACTTGGCAGAGATATGCACTCTCACAAGCACCCGCTAGTTCATGAGTTAGTGTGTTTAGTTACCTTGGTTTTACTGAGCTCACAGCCGCTGCTGCTGCTGCTGTCAGTCGTAGCAACAGACAAGTTGACTGAGTTGCTGGATCCGTGTTGTAATCCGCTCGCTGCTTCAAATGACATGTCATCCAGTGACGTGCTGTCATCAAGATCTCTACACGTACATCGTGTCACAAACATTGACCAACAGTCATTCATAGTGAACAATAAGTACTTCTTTATTCTCTTTCGTTGTGTTTACACAATTATCTTGTCAATATTTCTAATATGCAGCACGGTCAGACAGAGCTAAAATCAAAATCACAGGTTGTCTGTCGCAAGGTGGCAACAATTAGGAGATAAAGAAACAGAAGTATAAATTATTTCCAGACTCAGCAGATCTTTCATTTAGTTGTTTATTCAGCTCCTAAATCATGCGCTCAAACAGTACATCATATCACAGATTCCACTGATACACAAGAAGAATCATTACGGCTTGTCAAACGCGTTCCTGACGCCCCACTAACACCACCAAGACTTTTCAGGCACAGAGTGCAGCTGTATATCTCATGAACCAACTGAAAGTGATCGCAAACCTAATGCTCCCACCTAAATTGGCATAACTACCTAGATCACCCCAAAATCTAATCACTCAAGTCTTAGGCCCACCACCCACTCGTATACATGGTGTTTCATAAAAAACACCCATTTCTTTCTTTCATAATTCAGTCAAATGATGATCAATTTACACAAAATTTTTACCAGATGTAGCTGAAAAAATACTAATTCAACTTATTTCACCAAAATATGGCTGTTAGTTAAATATTCATTTTTCATCAGTGAAGCAGATAAAGTTTGTCATTGAAGCAGGGTAGCAACTGACAAAACCAGTTCAGACAAGCCAGTTTGTACTCACGACACATTATGATGTCAGCATTACATCATGACTAGCAAAGAATATTTAACTAACAGCCACATTTTGTTGAAATAATTTGAATTTGTATTTCTTCAGCTATATCTGATAAAAATTTCATGCAAATTGATCACCATTCGACTGAGTTATGAAAGAAAAATTCTTGCTAACTTTTCAGCAATCTAGCGAGATACATGGACTGGAAAACCTGACCTCCTTCTTTGTCAAAGGCAATGACCACTAGCTATTCCACATTCTGTAACAGATATTTTTTTAAAAAAAGTATATACGTTGCTTCTACGATGACAGTAAATTAATGCATGTTGGACGTTAACGCATAACCAACCTGCTGTTTCTATTAGGCTGGTAGAGTTTTGGCGTCGGTGCTTTGAGGCTTGGAACCTTGTGGAGTGGATCACACAGAGACGGGTTTAAGAATGGAAGACGATCTTGGATGAGTTCACGCAAACGTTTCACCCACAGCTGCTTCGTTTCCAATGACGACGCCTGCATATCAGAAACACAGATACTTTATCATCATGCACATATGAGTGATAGAGTTGTGGAAATTAACGATTAATCACAGAACTAATCGTCAAAAAATCTCAGAAATTAAGAAAAATGCAATCATTATAATTTGATTAAATTCACGTCAATAAAAACATTATGAACTAGATTCAATGACATCGTAACAGCATCTGAAATAACCTCAATCACGTTTTCAAGAAGAAGTCAACACTTAAGTTTCTCTACAAAACTCTGTTGAAATGCTCAGTAATTGTGTCTCAGTACATTCACAACAGGTGAAAATAACTAAAACAAATCGCTAATCAAGAAAACGCTAATACTGACTCTGGCAACTTGTTAACTATTACAAAGTCAACCACTAAAAAATAATTTTAATCATCACCAGCTCTGCCGAATGACAAAAACTGACTGACTAGTATGTGTGCAGTACCAACCACTATCATACAGAAACACTGTGAATGCTGTGTCAAAAGTTTAAAATATACATAAAGATATATTTTCAGATAAAATATTATTATCGTTCATCTTCAAAATTTTAAATGCATGTTTTTCAACCTCTTTTCATGATATCTGTGTCTAGCTCTGTGTCTAGCTAACAGTCAAATACTGGTTGGCAACGGCTATGCATCAGGTTTAGACTCTGCACATCCTAAAATTGCAGTTAATCAAATTCTAACAAATATAAATACCCGCAGTATCAGCTTGTAATCTGATATAGGAGCGACAGTGCCCTCCCACAATGCAAACTTGCACTCGTCCGCTTCAATGTGCTCCGTGACTCCAATCTTGTTCATCTGTTACAGGCAAGCAACAGCAGCCTCAGCAACTGATTCAATAACAATAATCACATTTCACAGGGTTAGTTAATTAAGAAATACATTATTGCCCTAATTTTAGAAAAAGGATTATTCTCCAGCCTCAACTAGTTTGGTCAGATAAAACGAGTTATATAGACAATGATGAAAAATTGCACTTTGAAATAAAAATGTCAGAATCATTTCATTTCATCGATCGATAAATCACGGATAAACCATCAACTGGTGGCAGCTATCCGTTATTCTCCAAAATTAGACAAATCAAACAGCTGTCAGTAATGAAAATTATTACATCATTATCCTAGTCTCCAAATCAAACAACTACTGAAGCCACAACTACAACACTATCTATAGAGATATGCCCAATACGCCATGCCAAGTGTGCCCGCTTAAAGACTAAGAGCTTTCACCTCGAGACAACGAAACTAATCACTTTAACTATGTCAAAAAATGCTTAAGTTGGAGAAAATCCATCAATCCATACCCATAAAAAACATCTCATGAATATATGCATGCATAAATGGATATGTAACATAATGCTTATCTGTCATGCAAAGGCATGAAAATAGAAAAAATAACAAAGTAAACGAACAGCTGCAGTACTCACCATTAACTTGAACTTGTACATGTACTTAGACTTGCCGTTGCTGTCCTTTACTTCCTTAGAGACCAGCAGGCAGACATCGAACAAGAAGAGACGTCGCTCTCGACCTTTCTTGATCAACTGCTTGGGGTCCCAAATAGTGAAATTGTCTTGAAGCAGAACTTCACCAAGTGCATCGAGTACACCCTACATAGACCAAAGCACAGTCAAGCAATCAATCAACCAGTGACCAAATGACAATGTCGACTAACTTCTCTGCATTAATGCTAACCAGAAAAAAGCTTTTATAATTTATACAGTTTATATTTTTGTTATTTATACAAGAAGAAAAAGCGCTGCCATTTGCAAAAGGCTGTTACAGTGTGTTGCCAACTACGCATCTCTTTAAAAATTCCAGAATGCAGATTGCCACTGAAGTCTAACCATTTCTATCTGGACCATAAAACATTAAAAATCCCATCCAAAAACATCTTCAAAATCTGCTCAAGACTTTCTAAGTAATCACACAGCCAGAAAATAAACATACAAACAAATATAAGTAAAAATATACTGTCATTTCTTCAATGAAGGTGATTACAGCACTCACAAAAAAACAGTTTAAGAGATACAGGACTGACGGAGAAATTAAAAGCTTTCATCCTCCCATGCTCTGACTTTGGTTAGGTGACAAAAAAGGAAGTGAAAAGCTCTATTCAAACTGGTCTCAAAAGTATACTTTCAGACAACCCAACCCAGTGCAACTTAGAGTAAGTTCTCTAAAGCTAGACAGTTAATAAATAGTAATAGCAGCAGCAGTATTGGTAGTGAGTGGTAGGCTTACGTCATAGCCGTCCAGCATGGACATGTGCATCGCATCATTAGCTCGCTTTGGAACGTTCAGCATGACGTCAAGACCCTCCTGTCAACAGATACATGGACAGGCATTTTATCAGAGCAGAAACATCTCAACACATCCAGAGACTAATCAATAGTCTCTGGACCTACAGAAACTGGTGTGGAGTAACGAGAATGCTCCACTCTAAATGCATCATTCGTGTGCACTAGTTATTATATACAAGATAATGCAAGTGCATTAGCCAAAAAAAAATAAACTTACACAAGAGTATGCTTTAATAGTACCTTGTGTTATTCTACTAGCACACCAAGCGCATTTGAGGTTACTGCAGTTAACGTGCTTCATAAGTTACTTACTTACTTATTTTAGTTTTTAGCAATATCTTATATGCCACAATGAATGTTTGTACTGTTAAAGGTCATTGTTATTTATCCATGAAACCAATATAAGTGTATGCTTACAGCTTAGATTTACCTATGGTCTGCTGTTCACTCACTTCAAGCCGAAGTTCCATTACACTGACTTTCACCGAAGCAGGGAAGTTTTGGGTGAAAGTTGCGGACACGAACCATGAAGGTCTTGGATGCAAACCATGAAACGGGGATGTCACAGAAAAGTTTCGGGCTTTCAGACCATCTCAAAATATTGAGATAGTTGTAACAAAGTCTGTGACAAGTTCGCAACAAATTCATTCCTTGACATAACCCTAACCCCAACCATACCCTAACCTTACACTTAGTTGTGCGTGAGTAAACGAGTGAGTGAGTGAGTGAGTAGGGTTTAACGTCCCACCCGACACAGTATAGGTCATTTTGAGAAGGGCCTTTTCAGGCAGAATGCACACGAACACATAATAATATAACGGTAAATTTAAACTTTATACAATAAACAGAAAGTTTAACCTTTACAGAAACATAAAACACAAAAATGAGCTTAACCTAAAACTGTAAGAGCTCCATTATAGGCGTGCATATGTAATTGACATAATAGTACATGTAGTTCTAATAATCTTCCCTGTTATCCTCCAGACAGTCATCAACGTGATAATGCTGTCTATTGGAGGACAGGGGGCATGACAAAACATGAGAAAAGTCTGCATCAAAGTTTCGGTGAAAGTCACGGATGCAGATTATCTGCAGACTTTGCCGCAAAGACGGTGTAATGGAATTTGGGCTTTACCACGCAGTCTTCAATATGGGTCTTGCCCATCCGTCTGTCACTTTGTCCCACACAGGGACTTAACTTGAAAACAAAAAACGCCGTAAAACCAAAACAAGTGTAAACATTCTACAGGACAGGTGTGCCAATTTTCAGCTCCTTAAGTCAAATGTCAGGCAAAGTGGCAAATGATTACAAAATATGTCAGCAATCAGCCGACATCATTTTTCATTGTTATGTAATATGTATTCAAGACAGGTATAGAACGAACCTTGATTTCACCCTGACCCTCTTCACAGCAGGCCAGTAGGTCTTTCAACAACAGTTGATACTTTGTTATCCTCTGAACGGGTTTGATGAGATACGACGATATTGGACCATTCAACTTGTGCTTGTACTGGACCTCCTGTACACAGAATGACAATAATATCTTTCAACAATACGATAGATATCAAAGACTGATGCTGCATTCAATGACCTATTAACTGCCCATCTCACACATATGAATGAGTGAATAAAACTGCACAATTAAAAAGTGAGATGCGCTGCAGCCTAGCCAAACAAAAATGCCAAAAGTAGTTGCTTATAATGTAATTACCTACATGATTCTACGATTCAACAGTAAAATCAACACATCTGTGTGAAAGCAAAACTCACTTCAAAAAACGTTCCTCCTTGTTGCACAAGCAGCTGATTGGAATCCGGCTTATTCTTGCAGTATCTCACATATATGGAAAATTTCTCTGCCTGCAGCAAACATCACACTCATGCTAAAAGTAGATAATCAACTAACAGAAGAAACAAGAAAAGCCCTGCTAATGCAAACGGGAATGCGCAACAGCCACGGTGCATGTTTGAAAGCCCGGTAAAACAAAGTCTAAGTCAGTCGCCAGAGGATGCCAGACGACCCGCGGCTAGTGTCTATAGTGTTTTACTCGTACTCACCAGAGGGCGTGACGTGTCTCGATCAGCCAACGCTGTATCAGCTGGATATCGCAAATTTTCCCTACCCCCTCTCATTTAGCACCCTCATTCGGGGTGACCCCCTTCGAATTTATGGAAAAGCTTTACGGTTCCTGAAACTAGAGTCTGACAGTGAAGTTCTGGTGATCCTAGCTTGCACCGTTTTTGACTGATCTACCCGTGTGATGAACAGACAGACAGACGAACAGAATTGCGATGGCTAAGACACGCTACAGCAGTAGCTGCTGTTGCATGTAAAAACACTTGACAAATCATGCTCCCAGTTAGTGTCTGAGTTATACAATGAATTTGCTCAGCAGAATAAACTGTCTAGTGCTACATCACAAAAAAATGAGTACTATAAACTCAGCGTGCCAGAACTAGTCACATGTGTATAACTACTCGCCAAGGGCTATTATGCAGCCATCCTGTAAGCCGCATTATGCATCTAGCCCATCACATAAGGGCTCTTAACTCGAAGACAAAAAAGAGGCATGTAAAAACCAAAGTTGCCGTAACTGATACCCAGGGCAGGAGTAATTGGTTTGCCACAGTTCAGCAGGTCAAAGGATAAGGTCACAAAACGTAAAGACCTGCAGAAAATGATGCACATATAGCATACATGCTTACTCATAGACGTTTGATCACACACTTACCACAAACCAAACCAAAACACTATTAGGCCTAGCAAACGTTAGCCCCTAAGATGCTCTGTAAGAGGATGGACAACTGCATACATGTTGATACTGGGTGCCAACAGATGTGATTGATAAGGAGACTAAAACTGTGAGTCTATTGGCACATCGAATACATTGGTAAGACATGCTTGTTACTATTGGCTCAAAGAAACTGTTAAGTGATTAACCGCACATCCCAGAAATTGCTTACGTTAGTGACCGCAGATCAGTTACTGTCTTTGGCATTGCAGAACATCTCATGTCAGAGAAATGGTCTAAATTAGTGATCCGCTGTCCAGTCCACTGACATCATCGACACGTGATCAACACAAGGTGCAGGTCAATACGATATATTATAATTTACAATACAAATACTGCCAAGTGTCACACTCACCCATGTAACAAAGCAGTGGCCTACATCCTCTGGTAGCATCTCGTATTTCTCCAGTTCTTTCAAAAACACACTGCAAATAACACACAAACATTTGTCATCACAATACTGTCACTTACACCGCTTTCCATTTTTTGTTTAAGCAGCCTACTTTTTATGCTATACTTATATAATTTAATTTTCACATAATATACTAACGGTTTGTTTAACTGGTCTCTAGATGCTCCGAAAATTGCTGGATTAGTGACAGTACTGCAAGGTCTGGAATCGACATTCCTCGTCTTGATAAAAAGTTGATATGGCCTCAAGTTTTTGGTCTTTTTATTTAAAACATTCTCAAGTTCAACAGTCTTGGTTCTCATTTTTGCCTATAAGATTTTAGTCTTGTTGACATATGGCCAATTTCTCTGCAGTTAATCAAAGTTAGGCCGAGTGACTAAGAGGTTCTTGCAGAAGGTTTTCACATGCTAGACACCCTTTCTCTCGCCTAACTGAAATGCACTGAAAGATACGAGCATAATCGAAGCAACAAACGCAGTCCAAGCAACCTGAGCGTAAGAACCTACATAAAAGACAATCAGATGTACGTATGTGAAATTAAGAGAAAATGCCAGCAGCAAAAATCAACCAACTTCTTGTGGAATTCGTGGATCTCGACGATGTTACCAAATATAATGTCCTCACGGCCGGCAATTCCGACCGGCATTTGACCGATGCAGTTGATCATATCATTCATGTAACACTGCAAGCACACAACCATACTGAGCACACTATCTATCACAACTGATGACTTAACACACCACGGCAGGGAACATATTACATAACATTTATCATAGGTCAAAACAGCGACTACTGGCAGTAGTTTGGAAGGAAAGTTCCGCCTACCACTAAGATGCTGTTCTGTATGGGGACTTGGATGCTATGTTGTTGTAAGTCAGTAATAAGTCTGCAAGTAGTATTTACAACATTGGTAAGTAGTTAAGCACGTGGATGGCCCTAACAGTAAGCAGTTATACTGTATCAAGAGATGACATTATTACTACAAAGACAGAAACTATAAATTGCTGCTTAACTGGACAATTTTTTCACGCTAATCGTTACAGAGCTGATGGTGGCTTGATGCACAATTACCAAACCTGTCTATTGATGCTGTTACAGTCCAGCTAGTAACAATAATGCAAAATATACAATGCTTATCTAAACAGGAACAACTAGAGAAAGCACTCGGAGAGCGCAGGTACCTCCGCCAAGGCAAAGCTATTCGCCAGCTGGCGTCACCATCTTTGCTTTGCCAGCAGTTCCCTTATGCCCCCTTTAACGCAACGGTAACAAAAATTTCAAAGTGATTCAGAATCCAGGATTCCTGCCGGATCACGCCCAAAATTGAATCACTGGTAGTTTACGCCATGCCCGACATTCCCTCAAAATTTCAGAAAGATCCGTCCATAACTTTTTGAGTTATCTTGCTCACACACAGACAGAGAGACAAACAAACAAACAAAGTCCGGCAAAAACATTACCTCCTTGGCAAAGGTAATTATTCACACAGAATTAGCTCAACCTGGATAATTTCTAAACAACAACCAAACAGATTGATACGAGTACATTCAAATGAAATCACAGTGAAATGAATGAAATCATACCCTGATGCAGGTTTCAAGATCTTTCACATATGTACGCTCCGTTTGCAGCAGCTCAGCCATTATGAATCTGATTATCACACAAACAATGCATACAACATTTCATCTAAATAATGTACACTATGACACCAAGCACACAGCAAGATCAGGAAGTAAATCAAACAATAAATAAAAAAATCAATGAATCGATGAAGCAATCAAAACACATCAATATAGTGTCTATGCCGAAAATGAATCAGATGTATATATCATAAACAAATCCTATATAAACAAAAAGCCCAGCTGTCGCTAGAATAGCTGACCATACTGGTTGTCAGTGACCTTGAAGGTCATGCAAGGTCGATGATTTTCATCTCATCTGAAAGGGCATATGCCCTATCACTTATTAGTGATCAATAGCAAGCCTGGTCCTATCGTGCACCGTTGAGCCACAATAGCACGTACTGACCTTCAAGGTCATCCAAGGTCATTGATTTTATTGTCATTTTAAAGCCAATATCAGACTTCCTATTAGTGATTAATAGCAACCTTGGTCCTATCTCTCACTGTTTACCACTGCATACCATAGTGCGTTATGACTCTTCAAGGTCATCCAAGGTCAATGACTTACATGTCATTTAAAAGCCAGTGTGTGACTTCCTATTGGTGATCAATAGCAACCTAGGCCCTATCTCACACTGTTTAGCCACAATACATCTGTGACAGACAGACGACGACAACCATGCCAATAGCTCAACCCTTACTTAAGTGCAGTCAGCTAAAAATGATAAATATTTAGCAAAAATGTTCATACTCTTTGCGTCGCGCAGATTTTCGCTTCTCCTCATTCAAGGCTTTGGCCGTTTGCTGGAGCTTCTCCTCAAGGTTCGGATCACTATGACGTTCATCTTTCTCACTCTGAGTACACATCACACACCAAACACTTATACACCGTGGGCCGGAAAAGAACGTGGCACTTTACTTTCGTCAATATCTTTGCCGATTACTGACTGATTTTCAAAGTTCTTTCACTGTCACACTCTGCAGACAATTTGCAAAAATAAAACATCTGCAGTAAAACTTAAGTCCACTCCGCAAGCTATCGCTTCTGGGCGGACTAATAAAATTTCTTTTGTGCCTATAATCATTCTAACTACAACCATGTTAAGTTCACCAGATTTGGTGACTATCAGAATGTCTTTTAGACAAGCTATCTGCATTTCGTGCATTTGCCGAAGTGCAGCCAAAACTGTCAAAAATAGTACTCCAAAGACTGACATTTTACTGAAACATGCACATATAAGGTATACTAAAAGAAACAAGAAAAGCCCAGCTAACGCAAATGGGAACGCGCAACAGCAGTGCATGTTTGAAAGCCCAGTCTTTTACAGTCGCCAGAGGGCGCCAGGCGACTGGCAGCTAATTATCTATAGTGTTTGACTTGTACTCACCAGAGGGTGCAACCTGTCTTGCTCAGCAAATGCTGTATCAGCTGAAAATTGCAAATTTTCCCAACCCCCTTCTCATTTAGTGCCCTAGATGGGGGTGACCCCTTTTGAACTTATGAAAAAGCTTTACGGATCCTGAAACAAGAGTCTTCCTGGCAGCCAATGGTGAAAATTTGGTGATCCTAGCTTGCAATGTTTTTGACTGATCCACCCGTGTGATGGACAGACGGACGAACGGACAGACGGACAAACAGAATTGCAATGGCTAAGATGCGCTACAGCAGTAGCTGTTGTTGTGCACAAAAAATGCTACAATTAAGAAAGCAGCAGCAGATCTATCAACATCCATTTTCACTACTTACTCCACTGCCATCAAGAGGAATTCCAAGAGTTGACATCAGCTTGTCTCTGTGTTTCTCGAGGCGTATGGAGAAGTCATTGTAGCGTCGATCGACTAGCGCCGCCCATGACTTGATGTTGTCAGTGTGACTGTGACCTTTCTCAATCAGATTGTCAGACAACTGCAGCAGCAGAGCCACCTTCTCACGATTCTCCTGCAAATCCAACGACATTCCATCAGAATGTAAGAGTAAAGACTAAATTCCACTATTTCTATTTTGCTCAAAACAGCAAAAAGCCAGGTCTTCAACAGTTTTTAAGCTCATAACTTATCAAGACACAAGTTTGGAATTTGGCCCTGACAAACTAACATTTATTTTTCTGAGCTCTTTATATTTACCTAAATACTTCAGAATATAAAATGTGAACATTAGTTAGCAAGGGCTACGAACTCTTCATCAAATAAATTCATCAAAATTCATGACATAATGAAAATAAGCAAACAAACAAACAACATATACTGCACAAATTCAAAAAAGACCTTTAATTACATTTTTATTGAATAAAAACCACAAAAATCAATGCATGAGCGACTAGGGGACATATCTCATATAGTCTCAATAAAAATGTTGAAGATTCGTCAGTTAATTAACAGTTAATATAAAGCTAACTGCAAATATTAACAACACCTTGTTCAAGTAATCATCAACATGTGCTGCCTCATCAACCACTAACGCTAATGTAAAACACAACTGTGATAAGACATTGTCGAAAGTTCTACCTTTGATGCAGATTTGAACTCATTGTGTTCACGCAGCAATGCCTGAGTATCTTCTACAGAGTTGCCGAGCGTCGTATGACTGGCCAAGTACTGGTCACCAACGTCACGAATCCAGTCCATAATCTACAACAAAATAAGACCCAACACATCAAATTCTAATTCTGAATTATCAGCATAGCATGGATCGTATGATAAGAAGTATTACTATATTGCAACAGACAAAACTAGCCAGAAATTGTTCTGTTGCCGTTTCATCACTACTGTCACGGTCCTGCGACACAGGCACAACTTTGGGCCTTATTTCTGTCACACTCTCGATGTAGTCCACCTACAATATTAGCAACATTAGTGGTGCGTTATTAACGCATTAGTTAAAAAAATTAACGCAATGCGTTAACACGTTGAAATAATTAACGCTTCAACAGCTCTGGTGATAATGACAATGAAGTGACAACAGACCTGCTTGGCACTGGTCTCGAGCACAACATACTGCTGACACTGGTCAATGCGACGTTTTTTCGTCGTCCAAAACTCCAGGACAATGTTTTCCTGCTTCAGCAGCTGATCCAGTGTCACTGCAGCAACACACACGATCTATGGCTTAGCAAATACCAGCTCCACAATGCATCTGACGTTCTAACCCCTTCACGGCTTTCATACTAATGGTCAGGTTGAAATGCCGTCCAGCCTGTAAAAAACTGCCCCCACATCAGGGTGTTCCCTCAAAGTTGGGCCTGCTGTACAAGCAAATTGCTGTCAACTACTGTGAAGAAAAGAGGGAAAGTATTTAAGACAGATTATTTGACCATGTGTTGAAAGTTCCTCATCTCCTTGCAACATCTGCTTCCCAATATGAGCATTGCCTGATAAGCTTTTTACCATGACGACAACAACCCAACATCAACACATATAGAAGTAGCCTTCTACTGAATACTACTTGACGACACATGTACCACAGATACACAATTACTTCAACACAAAATACGCTAAGAAGTAGTCACATAATAAGACTACAGCATTCAAATGCAGAAAACAAGAATCTGCAAAGCTCCGCCACTACAAAAATATGTGCTTGTAACAGTGCTTGTAATTACAGTATATACCTATTTGCAACTTGTAAGTACGAGTAGGATGCGTTCGGTAATGTTGAGCTATATACCACCCAAAAGTAGACCAAAAACTGCTGGAATGCAAGTATCGATGTGCTAGATGTCAATAATCACAGGCGTGCGGTAGCACAGCCCTGTGTTAATGGCGACTGGCTAAGTAAAGGGAGAATGGCAAAATTCGACCCCGCGCAGATCCGAAACCCCTTAACCTATCGACACAAAATTTGAAACAGGTGATTACGTCGGTGAGACGACCCCCTGTGCAAAATTTCGTGCAAATCCGTCCATTGGGGGCTTCTCGGCAAATGGGTGAAATATAACGAAAATTTTTCTATTATATATATACCTTTTTTTGTTGACCGACCTACAGGTCAGACCGGTCGGCGGATTTTCACGCACGATGGCTCACACGACGCGGTCTCACGCAAGGGTGTGCCTTTTTAGGGGTAGAAAATTCGAAGTTAATATCTAACCCCCGAAAAATCCCCCCAAAGTCGAAAATTTGGCCCAAAAACGGACTTGGAAATTTTCAGCCAAAAACGCTCCTGTATAAAAATTTCACCTATAAACGACCTTTAATCGTCATCGTAGGCCCATAAAAGTTGTACAGTGAATAGGCAATATGGCCTCGGGAATTCCAAATATGTGGTCATTTTGAATCCCCTACCCACAGGTCACGTGACACGGGGCATGCACAGTCAACGTTTTGGCCTTGAAAAACATGCCTCTGTATAAAATTTTCACCTACAAACGACCCTTAATCGTCGTCGTAGCCTCATAAAAGTTGTATAGTGAACAGGCAATATAAACTTGGAAATTCCAAATATGTGGTCATTTTGGCTCCCCTGCCTATAGGTCACGTGACACGGAGCATGCGCAGTGAACTTTTGGCCTTTAACATGGGCAAATGCAACTTTGAGGCTTTATATCTCTGTAACGGTGCAAGATAGATGCATGGTTCCAATGG
>Ga0209367_1006695_pt1 | contig 15931 bp, 8 predicted proteins | sample WorMetLIZISLAND2_FD_187412 | JGI IMG/M metagenome (GOLD analysis project Ga0209367, IMG submission 187412) | Marine gutless worms symbiont microbial communities from Max Planck institute for Marine Microbiology, Germany - Olavius geniculatus... ... | reverse complement strand
TTAGCAAACTATTCACGATTTTACTCCCACGAAATTTCACCACGGGCGATGGCGTCAGTCATGTCTTACTGCCAACTAGGAAACTATGCAGCAAGGTCGCATAGTGCAGAGCAAGCTCCATCTCACAGAGGCACAGTTTTTGCCCATTTTGGCTATCATATTTTTTACATTGTCTTGTACTTTTTGCGTAAATCAATAGGAATGTTTGAGCTTTTTGATAACTTAATATATACAATAGGGCTTCCATGCTTTTACATTTTTTTCTAATGGTTTTGGCGTTTGAGTTATCCAGAAATTTTGCATTTAAAAGTGGTTATGTGTTTAATGAAATTTCATAATGGGACATTGGTCGAAATCGTGTTGGAAATGCTGTGTAAATATATTTTGCTAATTTTACTGATGGCATCTGGCAGTTACAACAGTTATTTTCATTGAGATATTTTTAGTGTGGGAATGGCTGAAATAGAAGTGGGGTTAAGATTTGGGGATGGTCAGGGAATGAAGTCAAATTTATGATAGACAGTAGGAATGGTGAAAGTTATTCCAGCGCACATCTAATGTAGAGCAATTTGATAATTACTAGCAGGTGTGAATGTGTATTTTACAGACTGCTGATACTCCAACTAAATGCTAGAGCTAGAGCTATCAAATTAATGTGTTAATTAGTGCATCAGTATAGTAACGCACATTAAAAAATTAATGCACACTAAAAAAATTAACGCACGTGTATAAATTTATTTAATTTACTAAATTCTGTGAAGCAAAACTTGCAATATTTCATTAAACTGTGGTTATTTGACAATCGAATGAATTCATGTAACTAAACTGCAGTTGCCATTCCATCACTGCTGTAAATAAATATTATTTAGATGACAGGCTAATAGATTTCTATGCTATGACGTCAGTTATTGTTAAAAGCTGATTTCAATATTTATAAACTGAAGAAAGTATCGTCAGCTTTTTCAGCAATTTGCCTAAAAGTTAAAAATGTTTTTTGGAAAGTATTCTACAGGTGGGGCCCCCAAACGTCACGGGGCTTGGGGTAGCTCCCCATTTACTCTCCCTTTCGACGGGCCTGGGTGCATTAATCAATGTGTTTAAAAAGTTAACACAGTGCATTAATGTATTTAAAAAATTAATGCTTTGACAGCTTTACTAAATGCATTTCTTTAATTCCCAGTTCTATTGATAGCACTGCATATCCATTACAGATCACAGCATAATATGCGAGTGCGACAATTAGACCAGTGTTTCTGGCTGAACAACTGATGATATATTGATGCGATTTTTTACTGGATGAAACACAAATCCGCCTGCACCAAAAATGATTAAATTTACAACAAAGGGACTGCAGTAACTGTTGCTATACATAGGTGGCCTAAATATGTCAGACCATGAGCTTCTGACAAGGTTAACGTTGAAGTGTATGTGATCACACCGCAGTCGAAATCCAATTGGTAGGGTTATATTTTCGGTGCGCATTCAGCCATGCACGATTGATATGACTTGAAATTGTTTCCATTTCCACCGCAGCCGCGGTAGACGAACAGGAAACAGCGTTTGAGTTTTGCATCGTAGTGCCAGCAGAGATCCTGGGAATTACACGATCGTTTTCCCGCATTTACAGGCTGGTTGCACCTACTGTTAGCAGTTCTACCTTTCACCTGTATTGGTACACTTGCTTTCGTCAACATACCTCGTCGCACCTTTGGTTCTGCCACGTTCACACACAGACAGGCACACGTCACGGGTTTACGGCTACTATACCTCAAATATTACAAATAAAACATACAAAAAGTATGTCAAGATTGAAGATACTGAAGGTTTATATAAGTTTATGCCCAGTTTATACCTGCCTTGAATAGCCAGCAGCATCGTGGGTTAAAAAAAGTAGGAGGGGCATGAAGTTACAATTTTTTTTCCCACAGACAAGTCAGGCCTACATATTTTCAAAGGAGATTATAGGTGCACATAATAATTTTATCCCTAGATTCCCACAAAAATGAGGGATTTACAACTCCAATTTTTGTATTTTTGGAAGAAAATTATGGAACAAAAGGAAAACTTTCGGAAACATTTTTACACTTTTAGGCAAATTGCCGAAAAAGCTGACGTTACTTTCTTTAGTTTATAAATATTGAAATCTTTCACACTGTTTACATCAACTTTTTTCATTTTATACCCGCTCTTGTCAGTATCTGGCTTTGCTATATGGCATCGAATATAATTTGTTATCCAGTGGCATATTTAGAATTTTAAGAGGGGGCAGATGGAAGCTGAAGCAGTTTTTGTAGCCTGATGCACAGATTTCGATGTCTCAGTACGCAAAAGTGCAAATTTGTCAGCGCTGAGGGGGGAATTGGCAGGCTATGAATACACCATTGGTTATGCGCACGTTTTACACTGAATAACACTCGTGACTATGGTTATTAGTGTGCTACGTTATTTATATATGCTGAACTCACGAGGGTTGGTTTTCTGTCGACATTTGCACTCGTACTGCCCGTTTTTGTTCTTCACAAAGCCGCGCTGGCACCAAGTACTTAACCTGCACCTGGTTTGGCGTTGGAACGTGTTTGTGCCACGTTTGGCACATTGAAAGGTAGAACAACCGTTCTCGTCGACGACCAGCCCATACGGACAGACTTCAGACGACAGGCGTTCTTTAGGTGTAGGTAGAGGACACATGCTGCTGCCCACTGAGCTGCGACCATGCATGATCGTTGGTATAGCTACAGATGCTTTTGGAGGTCTGAGGATGACGTATAGTGCAGCTGGAAATACTTTTGGAGGTTGTTTCCTTCCTGTGAACAACAGTGTAAAATTATGAAGACAGTCGGTGACTTCGCTTTTTGACTTTGACCTTTGCGGAGATAGTTCTTTGAGTTGAAGTTTGGTCTAAGTACATGTATAGTTTAGCCAAAAAGTGCTTTAGACTTGGACTGTACGTCCACCGGGTATGACAGTTGAGTGATGTCGAGACGAAATCGTCTGGGCCAAACTATCTCGCATTCTGTGGTCATCTGCTGTTTTGTAGCCCCAGTGCTGATAGATAAACGAGTCCTGTTGTAGTTATACGATGTATGTAAAATTGTCTATTTTTAGTTACTTTTTTGCATTAAAGATAACTCTCCGATTTTGTACTCCAGTTAACTTTTGGAAGTGCATGTGCATGTAGTTGTACTTTGTCTTTACGGATTGACTGGTTTATTTAGTTTAAGTTTTAACGTCAGATATAAGATATATCTATACATAATCGAGGTTGGTTGAATGTGCTCTTACCAGTTTCACCTTTAACCTCTACCGGTACAATCGTTTTCGTCCACATACCTCGTTGTGGCTTCAGTCCTTCACATACAAACAGTCAGACAGTCACAATTGTGCCCGTTTGAGTTCAGTGACGGATTTTGCTTTAGGTAAAATATTGTTAATAAACGCAATAATATGAGTGGCGTTCAATAAATTCAAGGACTGCTCTTATGAGTGAGTGAGTAGTTTCTTAAACATTTTATCATGACTAAACATTGCATCACGACTAGCAAAGAATATTTAATCAACTGCCATATTTTGTTGCAATATTTTGAATTAGTATTTCTTCAGCTACAACTGTTAAAAATATTGTGTAAATTGGTCATCATTTGAGTAAATTAGGAAAAAAGCAAAAAAGGGGTTCCTTTTTATAAAATACCGTGTATATCACTTACCGTGGTTTGGTTAAGATATAAATGACGGTCGTTGACATTTGGCCGTCACAGAGAATAATCATGAAATTTTCTATTCGCAGAAGGCATAACAAGGGCTGAAATTTATTGTAGATTATCTGTAGTATTTAGCAGCGACACTCTTATCACGTTTGAGAGTATTTGAATAGCACGCCCACTTTTGCAGAGGTTATCAGTCAGTTAGTGATGATGTCCGTGTTGGAGCAGTGCGTATGGCAATAACGATGAGCTGTAAGAAAAGCATTTTTTGGTTCACTCAGAGAGTCGTTCTTGCAGATTTTCTGCTTGAAGGACATAGGCGAATGCAGAATATTACTGTGCATTGTTGTCTGATTGATTATGATCAGCAATTCACAACAGTCGACCAGGTTTGCTGCAGAAAGGTGTCATTCTTGGCATTGCACCAGCGTGCGATAAGCCGATAAGCCCGTTACACAGTTGAGAAAATTAGAGATGGGCCGGGAACTGCTACAGCATTTGCCATACAGTCCAGACTTAGCTCCAAGTGATTTTCATGTTTGGATCGCAGAACGTATCACTTTGGAGACATTAAGTTCAAGAACGATGACGATGTTCTACAGCATTGTGTCTGGGAATTTCTACATGGTGGCAACAAAAGCCTAATGCTATGGGTTCCAGCCGACTTCTAGAACAATCTGAACGTTGCAGTGAACTGTAGGGAGAATATGTTGAAAATTAACATAACTGTCCGAATCGTGCGATGTACTTTCGTTGTATTAAGAATGTAGTCTTGGAATTTATTGAACGTCCCTTGTAAATTTAAATATAAGGCACTACAAATATTGCCTACAACTTTTTCGTCACTTTGATTTCACTAGCAACAAAATTGAAAGTATTAACGTCAGATAGGCTGTAAGATATATAAATGTACAAAACATCAGTTTATACACTTGTTAATGGCAACATGCAATGAGTGACACATCGAAAACAGCAAAAATCATAAAAAGGTGATATCACTCACCATCACATCGCCTAACTGTCAATGTGCTATTGAATAGTATCACCTTTTTATGATTTTTGCTGTTTTCGATGTGTCACTCATTGCATGTCGCCGTTAACAAGCGTATAAAGTGATGTTTTGTACATTTATATGCTGTTTTATTACAAAAACCAAAAACCAAGTTTTTATGTTGGTGGTCATCGGTCACGTGACCATCGGACTTGGCATATGTAGTTTCCAATTAGTGATCCATTGGAACCATGCGTCTATCTTGCACCGTTACGGAGATATAAAGCCTCAAAGTTGCATTTGCCTATGTTAAAGGCCAAAAGTTCACTGCGCATGCTCCGTGTCACTAATTTCCGAGGCCATATTTATGGGTTTACGATGACGATTAAGGGCCGTTTATAGTGAAACCTTAATACAGGAGCGTTTTTGGCAGAAAATTTTAAAGTCAGTTTTTGGGCCCAATTTTCGACTTTGGGGGGATTTTTAGGGGTTAGATATTGCTTCGAATTTTGGTTTCCTAAAAGGTTTGACCCTTGCGTGAGACCGTGTTGTCTGAGCCATCGCGCCTGAAAATCCGCCGACTGGTCTGACCTGTAGATCTCCCATTTAAAAGGTATATGGGAATAAAAAAATCGTTATATTTCACCCATTTGCCGAACAGCCCCCAGTGGACGGATTTACACAAAATTTTGCACAGGGGGTCATCTCGCAGACGTTATCAACTGTTTCAAATTTTGTGTCCATTGGCTGAGGGGTTTCGTATCTGCAAGCGGTCAAATTTTGCCATTTTCCATTGACTTAGCCGGTCGCCATTAACCAGGGCTGCTCTACCGCGCGCCTGTGATGCCTAATAGATGCTGGTTGCACGTGCTTTTATCAGGTTTACCTTTCACGTGTACCGGTACACTCTTTTTCCTCCACATAAACCTCGTTGTGGCTTTAGTTTTACATATACAGAGAGTCAGACGGTCACACTTGTGCCCTTTAAGTTTAGCAACGGATTTCGCTTTGGGAGAAAAACTTAACAAGTGCAATAGTAGATTTAAAGTTGAAGCTTTACAGATATTGTTCAGAACACTTTGCCAGTTTGACGTCACTAGCAACAAAATTGAAAGTATAACAGAGGCTGCAGTTTGCATGTGCTCTTACCAGTTTTACCTTTCGGTACGCGGCTTATTTATTTTTTGATTAGTTGCACTAGTTATAGGCCCAAAGTTCGCTTCACTTGCTGATTTGCTGAAAGCAGTTGCATGTCTTTATTATTCTGACTATTTTGAGGTTTGCATTATACACACCTGGTTGACGACGATTTGGATTTGATCTACGCCCTACAGAACACCACGTACAGTTTGAACTTAGTGCATTCGGTTTAGCTTAAGATTTTCATGCTGAGCATTGCTCATGGGCGTGACAGGTTTTGTCGCAGCTAGACCGTGGCTGTGGGATAATTTGTCGGTCGAACTTTGGTTAGCGGAACACAGTTTTAAACAGTTTGAGCCACACCTGAAGACGTTTCTGATCGATTGAGAACGCGGCACATTGCGACTTTTCTCGTTTAATCGCGCCGATCATCAGTGCACTTATTGCTTACTTATGGACAGACAGATTGCATTTGGTAATTAGGCTACAATAGCTGTTTGCACACAGCTTGCTTGATAATGATGTTTCAGCGGTTATTTTGAGCATGCAAGATGTACATCCGTTTTTGTATTCGCCAATGGCGGAGCGATTTCAAGTGGATGCAAATTGACGTAGGCTCACTCACATGCTTCTGTGATGGGCGAAGGGCCGAAAACTGAGGCCGAGGGCAGAGCAATGCTGGGGTTTAGGGAACAGAGATAGATGAGGGGGCAGTGAGTTTTCTTTCATTCGGTGTCTCTAGTTTTTAGGAGGTAGTTGCAAGGTGGTCAAAAATTGGCTTAAAATGTAGCGTATTAGCTGCGAGAACTTTGGAGATCTCTTTTCGTTACGGTGCTAGATAGACGTATGGTCACAATGGACCACCCATAGGAAGTCGACCACAGCGAGTCGAATGGTCACGTGATCGATGACGTCATGTGACCCCAAAAGGTCAAGGTTACGACCCCATTATCTTTGAGACGCCATGTTTTGATAACGGTTCCAGATAGACAGGGAAACAATTTCCAATAACGACCTCGACGCCAGTCACTTTTAGTATAAGTTTAGACCATTTTCAAATTGACGCTGGGTCTTTAGTACAAGTAAAAAGAAACGAAAAAAACACTCGGAAGAATACGGGAGAGACATTAAATTGGACACAATCTAATAATATTTCTTGTAGTCTATGAAAACAAATTTATTTTGTTGGAAACTCTTAGTCCAAAAACACAAATTCAGATGCCAAAAAGTACCCGTTTGGGAGAAATTTTTGGCAAAATTGAAATTCTGGGCCTATATGGGTTTGTTTCACTTTGAATAGCCGAACACTCGTGTTTACTGGTCGTGACGCGTCAGCTAAGCGCACAGGCCTTATCGCTGCTCATTGTGACATGGCATGGGTTGGCACGTAACGTATCCAGAGACGGCCATCTTCAGATGGATATGACTTTGCAGTCGACCATCGGACTTACTTCGATTTTGGTTTTATGGTTGGGTATTTTGGGTAGGCGGATCCAACGGTTTCGTGACCGATGGCGTTACGTAACCCCAAAAGGTTAAACTCGTGATCCCAATATCTCTGAGGCGACGTGTCTTTATAACCGTGCAAGATAGATGCATGGTCATCGTTGATCACGAATGCCAGGTCCATTGGGAACCTTTGTTCAAAGTCTTACCAAAACTTGACATCATCTAATGTTACTTGTCTTGTAGTGCTCTCTAAGCGACTCTTGTTCCCAGGCATCGTGTCTGTCTGTGTCTGCTTCTCTGCGTCCGCTGTCAGTTTGTCCGCAAAACTGTGATCGCTAGTAGCCTAGTCGCAAGCCACGTCGCCTAACAGCTTATGGTTGTGATATTTACCGTGTACGCTATACAGTATATATAACGCTGAAGAGTTACTTACTTGGGTACGGTCGGCATTGGCACTGGTACTGACGGTACTTCGGGTACTTGCTCTTCATGAAGCCGTTCCTGCACCGTCTGTTTAACCTGCATCTTACAACGGCACCGAGCTTGTTTCTGTGACTTGCACATTTAAAGGTGTTACATCGAGTCGTGCGTCGACGCGCTGAGTTTTTGATTTCCGCCGCATCTGGATATGGTTTTCGATTCCTCATGCCTGTGAACAACAGCGCAGAAATCTCCGACAGTGGCGTTGCCGGGATTCGGTGCAAAGGTGGCGAGCGCAAAACTAATTTTTTGAGGAAATAATGTAAGGGTGAGGCATGAAAGACATTATGAAATCCATTCAGTAAGCTTATGCTGTGACATAGGGTCGTGTGTGACCTAATGTGTCAGAATGCGCAGAATACGCTATACTGGACCTTACTGGTTTTAGTGTAGACAACCACATGAAATCGAATCTCAGAGTTTATGGCTTTGTGCGGCTGTGAAGTGACCTGAAAAATTAAACAGATGACATTTCTATATCTTTCCAATGACATCATTTATGTTACAACAGTATACAATAACTTATTTATTAATGGGTGTCTTTTTGGGTACATTCATAATGTATGATTCTTTGTATGTTGAAAAATTGCAACTGTGTGCCCCCAGATTTATTTGCTTTTTTGTTGTTTTTGTGTACTGACAATGTTTGCTTTATTTGTTTTTACCATTTTTGCTGTTTGCATAGCACTGTTTGTCGTTTGATCTGAGTAGCGGGGACACTAACGAGTGATAATTATTGATACGCGTAGCACGAACTCATAGCTGGTAATATGCAGAAAACAGGTGGGACAATCTATTGGCCTGCTTACTGAGATAGTAAGCGATAACTGTTGCATTTCTTGATTAGGACTTTATGCATTCACCTTGATTAGGAACAGGACGAATCTGCTGACGGTGATATCGATGAGCCTTTACACAGTGACACGTTTTACAACCGTATCGGTCTACTCCGTCTCTCTTGGCATCCTTTATAGCACTGAAAAATTCCCTTGGTTTTACACTTCTTCCAGCCTTCCAACAGTTTACCACCACATTCAGTTACTGTATCGCTTTACATTCATTTTACATATTATTATAATTATTATTTTTGACCCTCAATAGGAGTTCCAGAGGGACAAAAATCATACTTAACTATGATAACATTTACCATTATAATTATGCACCAAGTATGACCACAGAGAGTACGACAGATTGTAGGCCTTCAAATGTACACAATAAGTTTGCTGACCGCTTGTTGGTAAAGTTTTTATTTTTAAATTGTGACTTGTGCAGTTTTACATTTACAACGACGATGCCACCCTTGCTGAACAGTTTTTTCGTAATCAGTATTGAATTAATAAACTTCGCTGGTACACAACGTCGTGAAACCGGTACAAGGAGTCGCCCACCTCGGTGTCGGGCTTTTTGTGCTCAGTTGCGCCCGTCATAACTACATTTCACTTGCTTACTTATACAGGGTGTGCCAGTAAAAATGACCCAACTTGTTTTTGTCAGAACTTCGTCAAATCTCCATCAAATTTGATAATTTTTGGAATACAAATAGGCAAGACGATAGAAATATGTAAGGTGTACTCATTGTCCACTTCACCTTGTTTATGTCAACGCACTACAGTGTGAAATGCGGATGCTCCAAATTGTTGCATAATGCTTAGTTGTTGTCTAAGTAAAAGTTCTAATGACATATCATTCAGCAAAATTATAAGTTTTTGTAACAACTTGCTTCCAAATTATTAGAATTTATATCCAAAGTGAACAAAATGGCTTAGACGTGATGCAGAGGCGTCATTTAGGGGAAGGAAGGCTGGAAGGGTCTACAGACCCCCAAGGATTTACGATTTTAGTTTTTTTTCCTGTAAATTGTACTTTTGAAACAGTGTTACTGCTGCAAAGGCAATACTTTGCGCAGACTTAGACCCCCAAGGATCACTGAGACCACAACAATTGACTGTCGGCGCCCTAGCGCTATGGCAGTTTTTAAAACCAAGCACACAAGCAGGTCTCTAGTCTAGGTGCATGTATGTCTCTCTGTTTGTCTGTCTGTCCACGGACACCGCAATGCATTGGGTCGCAGCAGCACAGGCTCGACTGGGTCGAGTCAGTGCTGCTGCTGCTGCTGCTACAGCTGTGTGGTGGCGGGAAATCCCAGCGTCACACGGCAGGGCTTGCTGCCTCGTCTGCTGCTTTCTCTGTGCGTTACCAGTACCAGTGTGAGCTCAGCATAGATGCATACGCCTATAGCCCTATACCGCGGTGCACGACCACCGGTCACGATTTGAAAGGAGACAAAATAGGCTACTGCAAGCAGCATGAAGCCGAATGCAGCATGTGTGGTGTACATGGCTTAATAATAGCGATGACAGACTTATGGACTATACTGTATTTGCTATAGAGTGGAGTTTGAGTAGACCTACATGCAGTTTCGTAATACAGGCACAACAAGCATGAGACAGTCAGCTGAAATCTACGTATATTGCTCTGGGATTTAAACGCGTACCGGGCATGAGAACGACTGGCACAGGTTGCCATGTTACTGTTGTTGTAGTGTTTGCTTTGAACAATAAACTCGCCCACAATTATTAAAGGCAGCCAAAGCAAACTTGTATAGGACAGGCGTTGCTGCAGCGGCCAGCAGTATGGGCACCAGTCACGTGCGTCCTAGCATGCTACGACTGACGACCGAGACAGAGGCCTAAGCATTCAAAACATGGGCAGTGGTCGATTATTATCTTATCAATAATGCCACAGTCCAGTCGTCAGGTGATCATGTTTATCAGTCGGTGTCAATGTCTGTTTTTTAGTTATACTTACTCATTGTCAGTTTTTTCGAACGCTGTCTGTCTCTCTGTCTGTCTGAACGATTGTGTCACGTTTTCTGTTTCTCATTATTTCATTTATTTAAGCGTTGCGACGACAGTTTTCTAAGCTATTAACTTGTTTACTGAAATGACGCCCCTGACGTGACGCCATGGCTGACAGCGCCATTAACGATTAACTGATCAAAATGCACAGCACTCATTCGTTGATAAAATGTGTTTTAAGCTTATCAATCAGCTATTTTGTTGTCTGCTGTTTTCAGTGTAAAATGTTTAATACCGCAAAATTATTAAATCCCATGGTGTAATTTGTGGAATTGATAATGCTCAAGTGAGCAATCTGATACTGATAATCACCGTGTAATGTAACAATTTGGAGCATCTGCGTTTTACACGGTAGTGCGTTAACATAAATTATGTGAGATGGACAATGAGTGTGCCTTACATAATTCTATCGTCATAGCTATCTGTGTGCCAAAAATTATCAAATTTGGTGAAGCTTTGACAAAGTTCTGACAAAAACAAGTTGGGTCACTTTTTTGGCACACCTTGTACTTAGAAAATCACATGTTGCATTTCATGATTGGGACTATTTAATGTTTAAATACATACGTGGCCGTCTTCTGCAGTCGCAGTACGGACATCCGCGTGCATCTTTCTTTGTAATGCAAGTTCTTTTACATCCCCGATGAGGTGGACATTTGGCTACACAGAACAGCATGCACAGGTTGTCAGATCATTCTGTTTACCTTGGGATTTACGCGGACTGCCTGTAAATGTATGACCTGGCACTGCGTACGGGCATGGCATGGCAACCACTCGCATTTTTCGCATAAGCTTATATGATATAGCTGTCAGAAACTTTTTTGACAGCAGAACACTAGTTTTGAGCTGTTTATGCGCGACTGCTGAGCTGAGCACGTTCCGTTCGAATGAGTCTTGTTTTTTTTGTTTAATTAAACGTTTATTGCGCCGGCCACCAGTGCCCGTACGCAGTGCCAGGTCATACATTTACAGGCAGTCCGCGTAAATCCCAAGGTAAACAGAATGTTCTGTGCACTCACTTAGGCCAACTTACTTACACATAGACAGACTGACAGATTGTATGCCGTATGCCACGAATCTATCACACTTAGTGGCGTACTTGGAATTTAAAGAAGCAAGCAGGGGAAGTTGATTTTTTGTTGTAAATTGATACATTTTGAATTTTGAATCTCCAGCAAGTAAAGGTAACAAGAAATTTGAGCTAATGCTTACGAGACACGCGAAAGCCTATAGTAGTTTCTGTTCGTAAACTGTCAGTCTATCTCCAGCCATTTCGTCGCGACTTTTACGGGGGTACCGCTATTTGATGCTCTCGTGCGCAGGTTTCCTTGAACCTAGAAAATCGAGACTTGGACCGTCGAAATCTATGTTCAGTGCTGAAAATTTCATGCGCAGCTTGTCCATGTCTATCGCAATTTGTTTCGGCGCAATTCGCTCTTGAAATGTGTCTCGCAGCCCAAAATCGCCAAAAAATCTATAAAACCCCCTATTTTAGCGTTTAAGGTCAATGAATTCGGTAGCAGTCGAGAGCCAGTGTACGACTTCCTATTAGTGATTAATAGTAACCTAGGCCCTATCTTGCACCGTTATTGAGATACAGCTCGACTTATTGGCTAAAAATTGCAAATTTTTTTACCCGCTCTCATTTAGCGTTCTCGTTCGGGGTGACCTTCGAATTTATGGAAAAGCTTTACGGTTCCTGATACTAGAATCTTCTAGACAGCCGACGGTGAAGATTTGGTGATCCTAGCTTGCACCATATTTGACTGATCCACCCATGTGATGGACGGACGGACGGACAGACAGACAGACGGACAGACAGAATTGCGATGGCTAAGACGCGCTGAAAGCAGTCGCTGCTGCGTTAAAACAAACGAAGGAAGCTGCATAGGTTGCTTCTCATAAATACATCGCTGGTTATCAGTGGCGCCGTGGCAGGGACGAAGTAGGGCGCTAAATTTTAGTCTGTGAAAAGGAAAAATTATTTTGTTGGAAACTTTTAGTCCAAAAACACAAATTTCAGGGCCAAAAAGTGCCCGTTTGGGAGAAATTTTGGCAAAGTTGAGATTCGTTTAACCATAATGTTTTCTTTGGGAAAATTGCAACTTTCTGTCTTTGCTACTTTTTTTTTGGGGGGGGGGTATGCGCTTGTTTCACTTTTAATAACACTCGCGATTAAGATTGTGATGTTTATACGGCTCTCGGTATACGGTATAACGCCGAAGAGTTACTCACTGATGTGTGGCCGGCATCGGCATAGATACTTCTTGCGGTACCGGTACTCCGCGAAGTCGTATTCGCACCATCTTTCTAACCGGCACTTGTCCGACATCTGGCTTGCAGGACTGGCACACCTAAAGGTGTTACATCCGTACTTATCGATGATCAGTTCGTAGTAACAGGTGACTCCCCGAGGCCGCCTTTTGTACGGACACCGTCGCGGCGTGCCGGGCAAAACGGCCTCATCTGCATCCGGATATACTTGTCGATTTCCACTCCTCGTGCCTGTGAACAACAGCGCAAAAATCTCCAACTTGGTTTAGTTTTTTTGCGAACTGAGCAGCGGGCAGTTAGTAATGCTTTACAGTAGGCACCGTCTGACGGCGTCGGTGGCCTACGTGACTACGTTCACGTACGCGTCAACCATTGAACACTAGGCTCGCCCTGCTTGCCAATTGGCTAGTTCTTTTAAAACTAACCTGTGCCAGTTCAATTGAGTACAGCTACGTCGTTCTGTATGCGCCTTAAGCGAAAATAATTTCACAATGACACGCAAAAATGTTATGAAATTCATTGGGTAAGCTGCAGGACCGGATTTACATGTAGCTGGTGGTAGGCCTGGGTCCAGTGGCGTATTTGGGATTTCAGAAAGGGATTGGCTATCGAATTACAGGGTTTTAAAAATTGAGGGGTTTGGTGGGAGACCCTTTGTTGGTGGGAGGCCTGGGGCCCGGGGCCCCCGTTCCCCTCTAAATTTGGCCCTGGTAAGCTGTGATATATAGGCCTGCAGTGTATGTGTGTGTATTCGCGTCTGAAATGATATCCGGAATGCGCCGAATACGCTGGATGGGCAACCACATGGAGCCGAGTTTTTGAGGATCCGAAGTGTTTTTAAAAGTAGGCCTAAAGAATTGCATGAAAGTTGAGGGGTTACGTGTCATGCAGTTTTTGACAGCTGTTGACGCCAATGTCCGACGATTCACTAATCGTGATTTAGCTTTGCGCATGATGACTTGACTGATATACAGTATTTGAAATTGTAAATAATGTACGCGAAAATTGCATCCTCGGTATAGTTCATGTATTACATGACATTGGCTTACCTTTGTTCACTGTTCCCGGCAGAGCCGACACCACCACCATTACATTCTGAATCACAGCCAAGCAAATTGTCGTTCACATTTGTGCAGTGGCGTTGGGTGACGGAGAAAAGGATAATTACTCCCCCTTCCTAAATATTAACATTTTGTTTGGAAATCCCCGTATCTGAGAATTTTGGGGACCGAAAAATTGCGATTCTGAGCACCACCCATAATCAATTCTGCATGAAATTTACAGCTGTCTATCGGAAAATGGCATATACTCGTTCGCAGATTTTTTAAGCCACTACGCCACTGATTAGATGAAAGTATTCGGTGCCAGGCTATAGTCTCAAAGCGAAATGGTAGTGACGCGTGAAACGTAGTTACGTAGAGCAAAATCTGCTTGAATTTTGGCGCACTAAACGTTTTGTTTCACAGCTGCAGTGCGTGCAAGAAAATATACATGTATCACGCGCAATACATTAAGATGCAGAGTTGCAATTTTCTCAGTTAAGTTACAGAAACTGTCGGCAAATATTTTTTATTGTAACATTACAGAGTTCAGACGGAGAGCGGCAGATAAGACATGTATTGGTCTACATTGTACACTAAGTGTTTCAAACACGATTATGCAGTTATTATCGCCATAGCTGACATTTTATTTTACGTAAATGTTAGTAAACTTAGCTGGTGACATCACATTCCCCGTGTCTTCTGCGCACTGTGTTCCTCCACAATAAGACGTGGGTGGCATATTTGTCATTTCCCCTCTCTCCTGTTGGTTTTAGTTTAAAGCTCATCATAAACGCAGTGTCTTCTAGTCGCAATTACGGGTTTTGCTCGTCTGTCTGTTTCCCCCGTACGGGCTCGTGTAGTATCAAGCGTAGAAAAGAATCAAAATTGCCGTGAACGCTCCTCAGGGCGGGGGTAATCGATGTGCTACTTTTCAGTATTAAATTTCAAGGATTAAGGTCACCGGACGTCAGAAGTTTTCCAAAATCGACGTATCCCCGACGACCATGTTTACGAGTCAGCCCAGGCGCAGCGCTCAGTTAGTTGAATAAGTAAATGCTCTCTAATAGCTGGGTGGCTAAAAACGTCAAGTCATTGCCGAGTTGTAAGGGCCCATACCATGGCGCTGATTTCCGTTTCCTTAGCCTCATCCAGACACTGGCTCACACTGCAAGACCATGCCTGTTTACGGCCTAGCTTTCGCTGGCACTTATTGTGCCTATCCACGTATGGATGGCCAGGCTGAGTTGTCCTCGATCGCCGGTTACTTCCTACTTGGTTAGACTATGCTAGGTGGACGGCCGCATAATTCGTTTTCTAGCTAGAACAGCATTTACCAGTAGCGCTGCTGCGGTGAGAAGTAGCAATGGCATTACAACGCTCATCATCATCATCAGACTATGCCAGTTGATGTGAGATAGAGCTAGACTGAATCTGTATAGCTGTTTAATCTACTGACAGTAACTTAGTCAACTATTTACGCCTGTTTATGTCGACTCTACACTAGTCAGTTGACTGCTCTTTGCTGACTTCATCCGGACTGAATATTAGTCGCAACTTACCGGGTTTAAGGGCAGTGCAGCCTTTACATTATGACGTGGGGGTTTCTGATGTATTCCTCTGCAAAAATGTGAATAAAATTTAAGAACTTATGAGAACTTGTACGACATTTAAACATTGCGTGCAGGTTGGCAAACGGGAGTGCTTTAGTACAAAATAGTAAAATTGCTGAAAGTATTGCTGCATCATATCTGTGGTTTAGTTTATGCAAATATTCAGCTACAGACTTTCATTCTCTGCGAGAGGGTTGGGGTCTGGTGGTAGGTTTGGAGACTTAAACTCTTTCCCAGAAGCGGAAAGACTGGAACTGTCCAGCTGCAGCTGTTAGCAGTGTTTGAACTGCCGGGGGTTGAGCCCCCAACTTTTTTCTTAACCCCCCTAACACACTGTCAAATTATGTTCTGGAGGGGGGTCAGCTATATACTATAAACATAGGAT
>Ga0209367_1006694_pt1 | contig 15931 bp, 10 predicted proteins | sample WorMetLIZISLAND2_FD_187412 | JGI IMG/M metagenome (GOLD analysis project Ga0209367, IMG submission 187412) | Marine gutless worms symbiont microbial communities from Max Planck institute for Marine Microbiology, Germany - Olavius geniculatus... ... | reverse complement strand
TGGGCAAATTTGCGGCTTCCATTGAACGTTCAAAAGCAAAAGTGTTTCAGCTTCAGGGGGCTTTGCCCCCTTAACCCCCCGACCAGGGGCTCTGCCCCTGGACCCCGCTGGGGGCTCCGCCCCCAGACCCCCGTTATAAGCTCGCGCTCTGCGCGCTCGCCATGCCCCCCCTTTTGCCAAATCCTAAATACGCCACTGGTAGCCAGAAAATAGAGTTGGGGAGGGGAAAGGGCCAACTGAGGAGCAAAGGGTCGTAAAAACGAGGTTTAGAGCCGTGAGTGGATTTCTTGGGAGCCAGCCACTTCACACCAGCATGAAGAATGGGGAACAATTTGTGAACAAAAAGCCCTGAAAAACACGGTATACATTTCGTTAGTTTTACTGCAAAAAAATTGCAGAGGTAAAATCAACTGAAGTTCGGGTGGGCAGCCGACCCCTATACTGCCCCTGGCTACGCCACTGCTGTCGATTGTATGAGAACACACTTAAACTAACAGTGACAGGGGCTTCTGTCCCTATACCTGGTGTGCGCAGTCCGATGAAAAATAGCGAGGAAGTTTTGTTAAGGGTGTATGCAAAATTGCTTATCACCAGAAGCGCTGATTCAGCTCAAAACAAACTGTTTGGCGGTCGGGCTTGGCCCGTACCCGCTGGGGAGCTTGCAGCGTTTTCACAGATCCTCTGTAGCTGGATTAATGGTGGGGCCCCTGGGAAGGGAAGGGAAAGATGGAACGGGGAGGGAAAGAGAGGGAAAAGATAGTTAATAAAAGGGGTGGAGAAAAAATGCAGCGGGAAAAGGGGATAGAAGCTCCTGTCTAATGATGAATACGCTATAGAAATAACCCTACTGCAGTTGATAAAAACCTAAGCCTAGACGTCAGATTTCGTGTGAACGCGGAAGACGCGAACACGCCCGTGTGTGTCTGCGACGTAGAGGCGTTGTACGCTGTCGTTCCAGCAGATCTTTGCCACCGGCGCCTCTTCTGCCAGTTCAACGCTCGACAGCTTGGCGGCGCAAGACGTACGGCTGGAACAGGATTGTGACGTGGTAGGTACTTGGAGCATGCGAATTACGCCGTCTGCATTCGCTCCATGCTCGGCCAGCCAGACGCAGCAAGACGATGAACTTTCACAGCGATCAGCCACCACGGCCAGATGAGTCGGACAACGACCAGCGCACTCGATCACATCTGTACCAAATACAGCATAAAGGCGCGTGCAGAGCTGCTTCTTAACCCATTACTGCATGACTTATTTTATGATGTAGCGTCAAAGTAAGTGTCCTTTGTTTAGGACGCTATGCAGTAGTGTGTTAACGTATGCTCCGCGTGCAGAGTTAGGCAATAGCTTCCTCATCAGCCAAATGTAAGGCCGACAGACCGCGGGGAAATTTCGTATCTGGACAATCGTTCACAATGTGTGACACTCGTAGTTTGTGAAGATGCGCCACAGGAGCAGGATGGATGCAAAAGTGGTTCAACGTTGACCACAAGCGTCGACGTAGGTCGAAACCAGGAGGTGCAATGGAAGGGTCTACGATCAGGGAGCGGTTTACTACATCTGAAGCAGCCCACTCTTCAGTCCATTTCTGTCGAGGTGACGCTTCTTCCTGTTGACGCTTCTTCCTGTTGTGATTCCTCGAGCCACACTGGACGCCTTGATGTAAGGCAGACACCAGGATGGGACTCGATGTCTGATATCAGGGGCAGAGTGACGGTTGAGGACTTGATCTTACTCAGAAGTTGATTTGTTGCTGCCATTCGCCGGATGTGAGGGGGAGTGAAGTGGCTGAGGACTGGCAACCACGGAAGAGGCGTTAGGCGCAGAGTTCCAGAGACAATGCGCATGGATTCATTCAGCTGGACATCAATCAGTTTAGTGACGTAACTGAACTGAACTGAACTGAACTGAACTGAAATGACCAGCGGTTAAGTTTTTGACGAACTGATCAATGGGCAAGCAGGGCGAGCCCATTAGTCATCGGTTGACGCGTACGTGCGCGTAGTCATGTAGGCCACCGATGTCGTTGGACGGTGCCTACTGTAATGCGTTACTGCTTGCCTATTGGTCGATTCGTCAAAAACTAAACCATGCCAGTAAAGTTCAGTTACGTCGTTCTGTGCGCACCTTAACACTTTATTCGCTATTGATCACGAGAGAAAGAGACGGGACAGACATAAACACAATATAAAAAACTTTTAATTATTCGCCAAAGATGTTCACACAATCGCACAGTACAGCAGTAATGCGGCTGGATCAAAAAAAGTTAAAGGTTGTCTATAGCTCAATGTTAACTCATCACAGAAGCGACAAAGCGTCACCTGCCATATGAGTTCACTCAGTGAGTGTTACCTCCTATGCTGTCACCCGACAGGTCAACGCGCCTTAACCCCACTCAAGCAAGCCGTGGTGCTTGATTTACATACCCCGCAGAGATGGAAGACTGAGTTGACCTTGGTGTTGGTTAAGTACCGAGATGGTTTACCTGCCGCAGACAGTTACCCATCCAGACAGTAACCAGTTGTTCCTTGACCCGACCAAAAGTTGAACCCACGACCTCTCGATCTAAGTCCAACGTCTTAGCCATTACGGCTGAAACTGCATTTTAACAGCTGCTGTGAAATAATACAAGAAATCTGAGCTAGTGCTGATGAGACACGCGACAGCATCAGTTTCATTTCATACGCAAGTTGTCTTGTTCTATCTCCAGCAGTTTCAGCGAAAATTCACTCTTCAGATGTGCGTCGCCGCCTGAAATCGCGAAAAAAATCACCAAAACCCGGTATTATTTGTATTTCAAAGTTTTTGCATTTCGAGGTCGTTTAAGGTCATTGATGTTGGTATCCTCTGAAAGCTCGTCAGCACTGCTCAATGATAAGCAGCAAGTCTACATATATCTGCAACCGCTAAAAGATTTAATAGCGGTAAGATAACGATTTCATGGAAAGGATACCTTTCGGACGTCCTCGTTCGACAAGAATCCCCTATCTATCAACCTATTATACGCTATTATACGGTGAAAACCAAAGTTTCTATTCCGCCTGCGCTTGATACAGTACCGGGACGTGACGGACAGACAGACAAACAGGCGGACGGACAGAATTACGATAGCTAGTACGCGCTCCAGCATTACGCTATCGTGCGTAAAAACGAAATAAACATCTCGTCTGTAACCTTGCAGATAGGAGGCGTCGTTACGGTAGACGCACGCCAGTCTGTCGCCACTCTGTTTGACGCCGATGACGAACAAAGAATTACTGCACTCCAAGGCATGAACCAAACCGACCAATGACCCATGGGGTTCCGACAGTTGAAGGCTGATCGCACAGACCGGACAGCCGAGTGGCGTGTATATGCGCACTGTGGGGCTGTCACGGCTGCAGACGAGAACGTTGAACGAACTGTTGGATACTGACAGACCCGTTACAGCTGATGAACCGACTGACCATTCAACCACCTAGTATGTACACGCCATGGACATTAGGAAGAGTTCAAAAAAGTACATTAAAGACAAGCAAAAATTAAAATAAGAATTATGAACATCGAATGAAAGAAAAAAGGCGAAACATCTTTTTACACCATCAGTTGTCATTTGCATGCAAATGAATCTGACTTCCAAATTTGGGGATGTTTTTTAAACACAGTGTAGATACAGATGTACGTACCTGTTTGGCGTTCCTGCGGTCAAGCCGTCGCACGAGACCGGCATCGTGCGCCACGTACAGACAGCGATGACGTCGACATGACGTCAAGTCTGTGACGTCGCCAACAGTAGCAGCAGCAGCCGTCGTTCTGAACAGCAAGGTGCGCTGCTGCTGAGTACTTCTGCAAGCAATACACTACGCGAGTTCATGTCTTATCGAGCAGTAGGATTAAAACGATAGTTAACAATTTACCTTAAAATAAATACCAAGATAATCGCAAACATGAACTGAAGTCTAACTTCCATGCTTTTTTTCTAAGAACCAACATTTGCGATTATCTATCAGATAAGAAAAAATAATCGGAAACGGCAGCTGACACCAAAGTTAACCCGAACATTACCGATTAACAGTGGCGGATCCAGAAGTTTGGAATATGGGACAAAGGGATGGGGTATGGGGAAGGGGCTGTGCCCCCTCCCGAAAAATTTTTAAGACATTTTATTCAAGAGTCATGCATTTTGGTGCAAAATTTCCCCTTGTTTTAAGACGCATTTGGTCAATAGGGGAGAGGGGGTAGCCGCCCCCCTTAAATCGATTAACACCAGACAGCTACAACGCAAACAAGTACGCGATTTTTCTTAATCCTTGGATATTACACTGTGTCTCAAAAAACATCCCTGACATTTTCGACTGTAACTTGAAAATCAATTATCAGATTTTGATAATTTTTGGTGCGAATATTCCTGACACAACTTGCCACCAAATGACCGTTCAGTTTCCCACCTCATCCAATGTATGCTACTGTACTACCTGGGGAAAGCACAATCAGCAAAATATCACTTTTTTATCCGATGCGATATGATTGCGCAATTAACATAACGCGTAAAAACACATTTTGTTTACATTTCTGACACTTTGGTTGACATTTCATCCAGTTGGCCATTTTTAACTGCCTACAGTAAAATTGCTTGAAGTATTGGCCCACTATGAGAACACAGGCAAAAAGACGCTTTCTCCATTCATTGACAGCAGTATCGACACTGTTCTGCTCCAAACCAATCCAGGCTGTACAAATCGCTTCTTGACTTCACAAACATTCCTAAACTTTATCTGGTAGACACACCGCTGCACGACAGTCAAACTTTGTAATAGACCGGCTGTCGGGGTCCACAGATTAGGATAGATGGAATTTATCAACGTTTTTTCATTCATTTTAACACGAATTATGCTTGGTCTGATTTCCCCAGGTAGTGCAAAAGTAGACGTTGGGTGAGGTAGAAACCAAAATACTTATTTAATAGCTGCCAAATATTATTAAAATCTGCTAATCTTTCTTCAAGTTACGATCAATAATGTCGGGGATGTTTTTTCAGGTTTTCTGTTTACTTTAACACATATTTTGCTTGATCTATTTCTCTAGGTAGTGCAGATGCACCCATTGGGTGAGATGGGAAACTGAACGGTCATTTGATGGCAACGTGTGTCAGGAATAATTGTACCAAAAACTATCAAAATCTAATCATTGGTTTTAAGGTTACAGTCAAAAATGTCGGGGATGTTTTTTGAGACATAGTGTAGAAATGAGTTTCTAATGGTTTTTCAGTTCACTCTTTTATCTGTGCATGAAAAAAAAGTTAATCGGACACGGTTCTTAGCGAGTGTCGGATTAAGAGTAATGGATTACAATAAAGATAATCCTACAAGTGTTCTCGACAAAACATAAACTCACGCAGTGACAGCAGCAGCCAGGCTGAAGCAGCGGCTCAGAGTCAGTGAGTGGGCGTCGAACACGTCAATATGGCGTGTAGCCGCCCACGCGACGTACAACTCGTCGTCTATCGACGTCAACGCAACGATCGCTGAGCATAACTTCTTCTCGTCGACTGACAATGTCGCCACCAACTCTACAGCCAGCCAGCCAGCTACACAACTCAAAGATAGATGGGTTCAAGGACAGCATTTCCAAGGCCAAGGTCACACAAGTGGTCTTCGAAGTCTTAACCAAGCCCACTATAAACTTGTAAGAAACTAAATACGTAAGTGAAGTAAACATGAAAATTATATAGCGCACATCAAAAGCCAGCCTAATCTTACTCAAACCGCAATGAACCATAAAAATGCTAAGACAAACAAAGTTTCAATGTTTCAGACTAGTTAATTCCCCGGTACTTCAGGACTAGTTATGTCAAAACCGGAAAAAGTCAACGTTCTTTCAGTTTCATTGCACAAAGCACATCACAAGTGACCAAGTGGCCAAAACGTCGAAGCCAAAGCCAAGGTCAGTGTAGTAGTCTCCTAGGCCACGACTAAGACCAGACCATTTCGAGGCCAAGACCAACGCCACGATTTTTTCCTTGAGCTGTTCTCAAAGTCAAGCAATGTCCTTGAGGATCTCATTTTTGACACAACTCAACCTGGGATTAGGGGTCATGGCGTCGTAACTTCACGAACTGCATAACTAGCTATATACCTGTCGAGGAAGTTTGAGTCTGTTTTGCGTCGACTGTTGCGGCCCGGTCGAGTCTCGTCTGGTGAGCAGAGAGCAGAGAGTTGGCTTCCGTCTTCAACTGTTTGACCAGTTGCAGCAGCCCAGCAATCGTCGTCGTGGTCGCTAGTCGTCGGGCACCGCTCTTAAGGAACGTTTCAAGCGACGTTTGATCGACATCGAGAAGTTCCCTGGCGGCGGCAAGCTGTTGCAGGGCGTCGTGTTTCTCAGCTGACAACGCGCGCAGGCGTCCTTCCAGTTCATCCCTAGCATCACCATCAGCAGCAGCATCATCTATTCACCAACAATGCATGTACAAAAGAACACTTATAAAAAATAAACGCAGTTGGCAAGGCATGCCAGCCTCACAAAAGACGCCACTTACGGATAAACTTAACTAGTAGCTATAGCTACATCACGTGAAATGACAATAGTAATGCAAGTTGAAATCATTATTAAGTTTAAAACGCAAAAATTCCATCATTCAGTAGGACACTTGAAAACATGCGGAAACGTGAAGACCATTTAATATAAATAGGAAAATAGATTTGCGCTGGAAAAAAACTAACAGACAGCTGCCATTATTTAATCAAGCACTTAGATCAAAATAAACTAGAAATGTCACAAACGGAAACGGGATTAGAAAAAGTGAAATAAAAATATGAAACGAACTCTCAAAGGTTGACCGCAAGAGAATGAAAATTAACCGCATCACAATGTTCTACGGAACTCGATCAATAGAAAAAAATTTCGCCGACGAACGAACTGCGTTTGTAGATGCGTGGCGGCGTCATTCCTGGCCTGGTGCTCGTTGTGTCGCAGTTGCTCCAGCACGCCGGTCCTGCGCTTTTCGAGGTGCAACAGTGCGTCGTACGTAGAGTTCAGAGCGTCAGTGAGGCGCGTCATCTCAGCAGTCACTCGACGTCGACACTCCAGCGTCACGTCTGTCACACGTCGACGTCGATGACAACTATGAGCGTCACCAGCTGCGTCACACCACGCGTAGGTTCCAGGTCAGCTTTATCAAGACCAAAGCCAAGACCGCTAAGTAAAGCTGTAACTAAAGTAAGTATGGCAATTTCATGCTGTGCACCAAAAGCTATCTGAATCTTATTCAAACCGTAACGAACCGTAAAAATGCTCAGACGTACATAAGCCTAGTTATTAATGTTTCGGTGGATAGAATTCACACAAATACCAATAGTTTATTATACAAAGCACATTCATTATGACTTAGACCTGTAAGCGAGAGCGAGAGCGAGCAGTAGCGAGCAAGAAACGGGACGAGCGAGAGCGAGCGAGATTTTTCCCGTGAGCGAGCGACAATACATACGAGCGAGTCGAAGCGAGCGAAATTTAAAACGGCACATGATTTTTCACGCGCGACAGTATGTAATGCTTCACGCATCTTAGCTGTCGTCGAGGCGTCTGTCTTACTGTGTGTGTCTGTCGCTCTGTCTGTCTGTCCATCGTACTCTGCGACTGTATCAAAACGGTGCAAGTTAGGATCACCAAATCTTCACTGTAGACTGCCACAAATTTGATTCGAGTTTCAAGATGTCAAAAACGGTGCAAGATGGGCCAAGGTTTACTATTAATCAGTTATAGAAAGTTCCATAAGTCCTTTCGATCGACATTAAAATCAGCGACATTAAACAACCTTGAAACTTAGAACAAAGGGTTTATTAGTAATTTTTGCGTTTTATGCTGCGAAGAACATTTAAATTTCAGCAGTTGAAGTTTCGACTTTTCGACCCCCGATGACCTCAATCGCTTTTACCTTGAGTATCAAACACTTAAATTTAAAGGAAGCAAACTATGGAATCGACGTCCATGTGATTTAATAAAGATCATAATATTCTTTATCATTTAGAAAATTATGAAAGAACTACTCAGTATATACAGGGTGCGACAAAAAGTAATCCCCTGTTGTATTTTGCAGAACTTTAAGCATCGACTTGAAATTTTCTGATGGAACCTTGCAAGCGAGATTTGTCTACGAGCGAGCGAGAAAACGGCTGGTGAGTCGCTTATTGGTCTATTATAACTCAAAAGCAAGGCGTTAAGGCCAACCTTTTCGGAACCAAGGCCAGGCAATTTTTCGTCCTCCAGAACCCCATCCCTGCGCCACAGCATGAATCACCGGCATTCGCTTATTACCACTTGTCAAAACGTACACAACGTACGGCTGGCTATATGAATTTCAGTGCTCAATTGTGTATCGAAGAGCACGTGTCAATATTGAACTAGCATGGACGTTTCGCCACTAACAAACTGCGGACAACGGCGAAAACGGTCGGACAGCGAAGACGATGGAGAAGTCAAGCGGACGAACGGAAACAACGTCTTCTCTGTCGTCCGCAAATATTTTTAGTTACTTTGGCGAAGCGTTCAAAAGTGAAACGTCCACGATATGGGCAAAATGTCCCAAAGGCAAAATGTCAAAGAAGCCCTGCAAACGACATTTTTGAGTAAGTTGCCCCGGGCTCCGCGACGTTTAGGGGCCCCGCCGTCGCTCAAAAATGTAAATTACACCATAATGGGCCATTCTAGAAATAAAAATTTAAAAATTTTACACATTTTCTCTCTAAAGGGATCCCGCCAGAATGTTTCCCCGGGCCCCGCTGTGGCTCTCGACGGGCCTGGTTTTGATACGCACAGCATGCTGGGCAGAGGTCAACGCGACAGTCGAAACAGAACTCGAGCGAGACGTCATCACTGCAGTGTTTGTCACAGGAACTAATGCAGGCGCCCGACTCAGTTGACACAACGGACGACTGCATGGCATCTCCCACCGGTGAACATTTCATGCAGTCATAGCCATCTGTTGTCAACCAGTCAATCAATCAACGAATCAAGTTCATACAACTGTAGCCTAAACCACGCCTGTGCAGGTAAAACACCCTCTGCAAAACACATTACTTCAATATCTTCAAAAGAGCGTAATAGTTTTGTGCAAAATTTCCCGCGATTAATAAGGAAAATGTACTAGAAAAAGAACAAGTTTTATGCAATATTACGAAAGTGTGCGTAAATGGTACGTTTAGTTTTAATGCGTTATTTTCAAGTGCGTGAACACGCCGTTGTCACTTTACTATGAGTACTATGAGTACTATCGAGACTGAAACTTCGAAACACTGATAATTACATTAAAATATACAATTTTAACTGACTACAATGCGCTACCTGCAGTGACTTCTGCCGCATCTGTGCTGTTTTCTGCGGTTTTCAACGTCATGTCATTCTTCATCTCGCTATGCGTAGGCTCACGCCCCTTGAGAGAAACATCGCCACTAATCTCAGCACTACATGTAAACTTGTCGACCTTATCATTGGCAGTTTTCGTGACGGCTACTGACGCAGATCTGTTTAGTTCCACCAGTCCGTCCAGGGTGAAGTTTTTAGGCAGAGCGCTCGGTCCTCCAGCCGGCAGCTCAAAGTCCTGGCGGCAGATCGGGCATGCGGCCACATCGCCCGGGTAGTCGGCGGCGAAGGTGGTTCGCAGACAGCGCAGACAGAACGTGTGCAGACACGGCAGAGAGGTCGGAGCGTCTAGTACATCCAAACAGATCGGACATTTAATGATGTCGCTGATGTGACGCCGTAGCACCACTGACGACGCCATCTGACACACGAAAGACAGTCAGTCAGCCAACCAATGCTCGATAAAACCAAACGATTTACCAGTTAAAGTTCGCACTTTGCACTGATATTTCTTACTGAGCAAAACGCGTAAATTAATGGGAACATTTATCATTATGGCAGCGTCAAACTAGTTCTAATCTCGCCACAAGCAGCGGAACGAACACACGAGAATATGAAATGTGCAGCAGAGATACAGTTGTTTTACAGCACCAAAAACTGCTACGTGGGAGAATTTTTACCACTGCAGTCTATAAGCCTACTCACAGTCGTTAAAATCAAGCTCGTGTGAACCGATAGCGAGGGGCGACGACACGACAGTGCGTGAGTGCGGCGTGCCTTGACTCAGGGCTTCAGGCTCCTACGCCTACGAACAACAGTGTACGGCACATTAGATTCATTCGTGCGTGCAGACCGCAGAGCCTCGTGCAGAAACATAGGCCTACTGCTACACGATCAGCGCTGGATTTTGGACAGAATTTCGGAAAAGAAAGGGATAAGCAGTGGTTAAATTATGGGGAAACGCAGTTCCCCCACCTCTAGTTTTTAGTCCAAAGCGTTCCCTCACCTTCAAGTTCCCAAAAGACGCAACAAGAAGCCAAAAACCACCAACGGGGGCCCGAAGCCAAACTAGCGTTTCCCTACCTCTGTATTAATACTTTAACAACTGGGGATAAGAATTGGAAGGAAAAAGGAGAAAAAGCGGGAGTGAAAATAAAACAAAAGCGGAGAGCGAAGAGAAAAAAGGGGATCAGTCTTAAGCATTTTTCTCCTCTACTTTGGCAAGTTGGTATGTTTTGCTGCTGATTATGGGGAGCCTATAGACGGATATTAAATAATGCACGGAACATCTGTCAGACAATCTGCTCTGCTATTGACCGAAGCGCAGCGCTCTATCCTACACACGCGCGCACGCGACAAGTACTGTAGGCCTAAGTGTTGTCTTCTTAATGCATAGGCCCATAAGCTAGACTAAGACTATTATTTTGCCTGTTACAATAACGAAAAATAAATCGAATTAAATCGACGGATATCAGCCGCGAAATTGCGGAATTCAGCAGAAAAAAAACATGCTACTTTCTGTCGTCGTACTGTGCGGTAAGTATACAGGTTGGAAGTTGAAGTGCAGGAACAAAAAGTACTCCAGATATTGTTCTGTGAATTCTAAATGCTCTGTCGTATAAACAACTAAAGCCTCGCTAAAGACGCATGAAGCCTGTCGGTTAGTCAATGTTAAATTCTGCATTTCAAAATATTCGGCAAGTTGGGCATGTAGGCCCTAATTTGCAGAAATCTGCAACGGGGTCCGGATAGCCCCAACACGTAAAAGTCGGCTACTACCTATTAGCCAACTGCAAGACAGCTGACATTTGTGCCAAGCTAGCCATGAAATTGTTGGCTTAAAGTAAAAATGTGCCAAAAAAATTTTAGCGGTCGGGCCCGTCGGGGTGACCACCAAGCAATTTTTTGGTACATTTTGAGGCCGAAACTAGGTAAGTAAATAAATAAGTACGTATGTATTTTTTTACTTTCTTAACGGTCAAACGCCACAGAAATAAACACAGAAAATCACTTAAACAACGAGGCACTGTATTTTTCACTGTTTATTTTTAGTGTCAAGAGTTTTGTTCCTATTCCTGGGGCGACAGTACATAAGCACAAATGCTCTCAAGCACAATAGTGTCAAAAACACAAACTTAAATACGACATGAGCACAATCATCAAGTTGTCTATAACACAGCAATGGGTAGGCCTAATGTGACAGACAATACAGCATAGTGCAAACAGCGCTAATCAGTTATGGAGTGTGTTTCAAATAAGGGACGGCAGTGTGTGATTTTTCAGAACAATAAGTTTTCTCAGTAAGTCATTTTCGGGACCTCATCCCAACATTTATCATTTTTCGAACGCTCTTCTTCTGTACCAAACGAATGCGTACATTCAGCGGCAGAACATTCGGTCTCGAAAACTAGTAAAAAACAAGAAGCCCGAAGGGACTTCACAAGGAGAACTTGGGCTTCGTATACAACAGGCCAAATCAGTCGCAAAGACTAGGCCTACATGTGCAAAATGTGCTACAAGTTTTTACCAGTACTTTAGTTGTAGGCTCACACCATGCATACAGCTATAAACAGTGCTTATACTGACTTATGTTTTTAACTGCTAGTCTTATGAATAAAAAGAGTTTTTACCACAGTAAATTTGTGCTTTAGTAGAATTTTATTTTGTGCTTATGTATTATTTGGTTTTGTGCTGATGTAGAAAAATATTTGTGCTTTCGTATCAGTCATTTGTGCTTATGTATATCTGCGCAGCTTGCGCCCAGTGAACAATAAAGGGGAAGGGTTATTAAAGGTGTATGCAAAATTCCTATCACCAGAGCGTTGTTTTAGCTCAAAATGCTCCTCAAACCGTTTGGCGGCCAGGCTCTGCCCAGACCCGCTGGGGGAGCTTACAGCGCTCCCACAGACCCCCGTGCTGCATGTGGGGTCCCGAAGAGGGGAAGCGGGAGAACGGAGCGCGAAGGAGAGGAGAAAAGGGGGAGAGGAGGAAATGGAAAAGATAGTGAAGAAAAGGGACATAGAAAATAAAGAAGGGGTGTTGGGATTAAAATGGGGTAGAAAATGGCGGGGAAAAGAGAAGAAGGTAAGGGAAACTCAAGCCTGATTTCGATTTTAGATTTGAGGGGATAGAAGCCCTTGTTTTGTATCAAAATGGCGACTTACACTGCTATTAAACGATGTTGACGATGTTGCTGATGCAGCAGCGGTGGTGCAGCTGAGTGAAGTGAGTGCAATCAAAGCGGCTGGTCGTCGGTTTGTCGTTGCGTTTCCTCAACATCGACCTCGCATGTCTTACGGACCTGCTGCTGCCCGTCTGTACGTGACGTCAGCGAGCAGGTATCCGTTGAGTGTAGTGATCAGCCTACCTGGCCAGGACATCGTCGGTCTGCTGTGGCCGCCTTCAGAAGCCGAGCCGTTCAGAGCTCGCACGTATCGTCTGCTGCACCACGGCGACTTTATCGAGTGTCAACTGCCGTCAGCCGTCCAGCTGCACGGCACCAACATTGAAAACAAAGGTGCGCTCTCGTAGATACGGGTAAAGGCCTATACAAAACAAGAAGCCCAGCTGTCGCTAGAGTGGACCTACCGCACTGCCTATATCCGAAGGCCAGCGTCCGACTTCTAGTCGCGGAAAGAAAGCGATTTCTCACTGTGCGTAGCGTATATGGGTTTAAGGGCCGAAAGCGTCGATCACGATGTATGGGGGCTACCTGAGTCTTTGCCCCTGGACGTCGTCCCCACGCCTTCCTCACGATTGGGCTCCAACCTTAATAACAGATCGACGCCCTTAATTTACGTAGGCCTACCCTTGAGGGATAGAAGGCTGAGTTGATCTGGCCTGGGTGGTTCGTTATATACCGATGGTTTGCCGGTCTACTGATAGCTGAGCGATTGAGAGTTGAACCTGCAGAGAAGACCATGAATGCTACTATAACATTATGCACTTGATCAGAGAGTTGCACTTTGTCCTATACATGTACACTGTGTACCCCCACTGCATTATAGGGAGGGTTTCCCTGCATGAAATCCAGTGTTTGAAATGTGAAAAATTAGCTGGGGTTTAAACTTTTCGACGGTCGGAACCCGACCAAAATTGTGATATAAATCTTATGTATATAGTATATAGGGACCTAGCTGACCCCCAAAACATAATTTGACAGTGTGTTAGAGAGGTTGAGAAAACAGTTGTGGGGTTCAACCCCTCAAACCCTCCGGTAATTCAAACACTGACAAAATCGGAAATCGCAACTGTCCATATAATTAGGCCTGTCGTGGTCAGTCTGTCGACGGTATTACGTGTTAGCTATTGGTTTATTATGCGCCATGCGGCCGTTCTCATAGCTAGGCCGCATTACGTGTCTCACCCGTTCATCCGTCTCTCTGTCTGTCCAGCAGTCCGTACGGGCTGTTAACTCGCAAACGAAAACGAATATGCATTGCGAAAAACCGAAATTTGTGTGAATGTTCCTTGGGGGCAGGATTAACCGGCGTGACAGATTTTGGCTGAAAAGGCACTGAAATGACATAATATGAATGTGTTTGTATTGGTTGCTGTTGTTGCAGGTGTTCTTGTGGAAGCGAGTGGTGACGTCACGGTGCACGTGCTGAGCGTCAGCGATTGGTCGACCGGTTCGTACTTCGCGCTGCCATTGGACAAGCTCGGCACTGATCATTACGTCATCACGTCGCCGTTCTCGTCCAATCAGACCCGTGCCTCGTGGCAGGTGTCCGTCATTTCATTGGTCGACAATACAGTCGTACGGCTGTCGAGTAGCTCAGGACAACTTAGACCTGTCGACGTCGGCATCGATTTCGCCAGCAGTTTTGTTCGTTCAACCTCAGCAACACTGCTTCTGCACAGATACCAGACTTTTCAGGTTATAGCAAGATATCGGCCTATGCTATACGCATGTAAAAATCTGCAATAATTGTCTGCACACCAAAACCCTATTTCTTATATAGCCTAATCTGGAATTGTGTACATTTATCCAGGGGGGCAATAATTCCGACAAAGAAGAGAAGGACTCCCGGAACTGAATATGCAGCGTAAAACAAAAATCTTGTTCGAATTTTATACTTTTTGCTCTTTGTTATAACGCTGTACAAAAATGCAATAAAACTACTCTAATACGCAGGCCCGTTTTTAGGGGGTGGCACCTTGGCACTGTGCCAAGGGCCCCGCGCCTTAAAGGTGCCCCGCGCATGGCGGTGATCGCCGCAACGGACGATGGATCGATGATCAGTCTAGCCAATTTTCATCGTTTTAGAGATGAATTATTGTCATAACTTAAACTCAATTAAAAAATCAATTTTTTGCGGGGTGGGGGACAGCTAAAATCTAAAGTCCAATTTTTTTTCGCGAGCGGAGCGAGCGAAATTTAAGGCCTAAAACACACAAGGTACAGATCTACTTTACAGACAGGCCTTTTCCACAGTTTGTGGTGTGGTGTGGTCACAGGTATTAGGGGCGTTAGGTAATGTGGTATTAGGGGCCCCGCGAATAAGTTACGTGTCAAGTTCCCCGCGCTGGCAAAAGACCGCCATGATAATACGTTGAGAATGCTTGTTATAAATCTGCAATTTTCTCAGCTGCGGAAATTATTATAAAATAAAACAACACAAGCAAGCTGTTTTGTCGATATCGTCCGTAGGATGTCGGCTTGTTTGTGTTTGCTGCATGTGCAGTTGTTGAACTCGCAAGATGTGAGCGGGCTTCGCGTGACATCCTCTGAGCGAATAGCGCTGCTCGTAACTACTACAATGGACAGTAGTAGTAGTAGTCGTAACACTGAGCACTGGTTTACTACGACACAACTACCGCCTGTCACCCACTGGCACAGAGAGTACCTACAGCTGACCGGACTTCATCCACACAGTTTCCGTGTCCTAGGTATAGTCACGTCTTGATCTGCCTTTTTCTAGTTTATCATCACCCCTCCTTGATCGTCTCACTTCGCCTGTATCATTAAGCCTACTCCTCCATCAGTTTTTTCCAACCTTAAAACTTTCCTTTTTTATATCCTACTTTCCGTTGACTTATGGAACCCCTTCGAACTGATTTCACCGTTATCTGGACTTCCTCACAATTTTTTCTCGTTTTAGTTTTTTTCTATTTTTAGGTAGATCCCTATTGTTATTTTACATTTTCTGGTCTCAGGCTTTCAGCTCTCCCATACTCAAACGGGCTCAACACTCTCTGTTTCTGGATTTTTAATGTTTTTAGATAATTGCACCTCCCTTTCAGTTTATTTCATTTCATTTCCATTTCACTTGAAAGCAAAGACAGTGAAACCAGAAGGTGGATTTTCAATTAAAGCTCGTGTAGGCCTAGGTTCTATCTAACAGCTAGGCGCACAATATGTCGGCACATGTCCAACATTATTTTTAGATGTGTCAATAATGCCACTTGATAAATATTAATCCATTAGTAGAATTTAATACCTTATAAAGTTGTAGAATCATGCATATTGTTTTCAACATCACACGATGCAAAAATTTCAGTTTTACTTTCAACTTCAGGTACATGTAGGGCCTACTTGATTATAACTGTGATTGCATGACTCAAGACTCAAGACCAGAAGCGCTTTACAATCTCG
>Ga0209367_1006693_pt1 | contig 15932 bp, 8 predicted proteins | sample WorMetLIZISLAND2_FD_187412 | JGI IMG/M metagenome (GOLD analysis project Ga0209367, IMG submission 187412) | Marine gutless worms symbiont microbial communities from Max Planck institute for Marine Microbiology, Germany - Olavius geniculatus... ... | reverse complement strand
TTTCTGACCCTTGGAACACATGTTTTATTGTTCTGTTCTGTATTTTCTGACATTGTCCTGTTTTGTGTTTCCAAAATAAACTGATGATGATGATGATGACGGTGTTTGCAGTGACACCCTCCCAATGGCATAACATGATAAGGACCTATACGTACTATAGGCTACTACGCATTACGGAAATGTAATCTGAATTTTATATATACTGTATATAAACAACTTGGTGGTGACACAAAGCGAGTGGTCGAGAGAAGGTTAAAGACGCGTACAGAGCGACGGAATTGAACTAAACTGAATTTACTGACGCGGTTTAGTTTTCGACAAACTGACCAATAGGCAAGAAGTGCAGCTCGTTGGTCATTGGTTGACGCGTACGTGAGCGTAGTCGCGTACGTAGACCATCGACGCAGTTATGATGTTGCCTACTGTAATGCATTGCTGCTTACCCGTTGGTCAGTTCGTCAAAAACTAAAGCACGTCTGTTCAATTACATGTACGTCGCTCTGTACGCACCTTTAGTCATACGCAACTGCAGCATTTGCAGCGTCAAAATACATACGAGCTACGCATTTTATTCGCGTGATAACTTTTAGCTCAAAACGTCAAAAGTCAGTCATCCAACATCAAAACTTCCAGGAAATCACTCATATCTAGCGTTAAAATTGGTTAAATTGAACTATAGGTCCGTTGGCAATAATCGCTGTTTTTGCAACTCAAAAACTGCAGCAAATGTTAGAAAAACACTATTATGAAGAATTTACCTGCGGGACAGTGAGGATTTCCTTCGTTCTTTATATGCTGCTTATTCAGTATCTGCAGTAATCGATGGAGATCTTTCCAGCAACGGACGTATTGTTCAATTTTACCTAAAAATTTACATACGGCTGCCGGATCGCGCGCTGGCCAATTGGTGCTGAGGCGATTTGCTTTTCCCACTGTACACCAAGCGATTTAGTCCGTCATTTTCATGGTTATGCATTTGACTTATTTCGCATTTCCAGTCGCCCTCTTTCTCTCATTCTCGCGAGCCAGCCGCCGCTGGCCTTAAGTAAGCAAATATATATTTACGCTACTGCATGTGTCATTTTTGCAGATTTTTGACGTCCGATGATCTTGGCCTTTAACGTTTTGAGCTGAAAATATGCACACCAATTACTCCAGCCAGGAAACGTTCGTATTATTTTTTCCGAACTTCTTTGTTATTGAGTTAGGAACCAGTACGGGACAGACGGACAGGCAGACGGAGGGACGGACGGGTTGAACTCGTAATGCGGTCTATTAGTTAGGACAGCCGCATAAAAAGTAGTTCTTTGTTTAAATTCTGACATTTTTTCTTTAAAAATATTACAACTTTGCATTTCATTCTGTATAATTTTGCATAATGGTAAAATGTTACAGGTAAGAAAACCCGAAAAACCACCTCTCTCACACACAAGACATTGTCAGTAACACTGAATATCACTAGAGAGAATTTTAACGAACGCGACCATCATGTATAGCTGCTAAAATAGCATTATCTACATTAATAGCAATAAACGAATGCTGTCACAAATAGTAAAAAAAAGCAATAACAGAAGCCTGAGTAAATAAACACATTCAAGTGTCCTGGCGCCGAAAATAACATAAAAAAAGACGACGACACATAAGCTATCATAGACAGTCATTTCTATAGGCCTATCAAGTTGCTAACTGGCTATACCAATGTGAAATAATAGGTTTATATTCACTTTACAATTAGATTTTAACTTTCTACTGGTTACCGTTATCTAAATACACAAAAAACAAGAACACAAATAGATCAGGGAGTAACAGTGATAGACATGGACATTAAACATGCTGATTGACTGAACAAGTAAACACGCAGTAAAGCCAAAACACAAATCGCAGCCTATAACCACTTTCAATTTATCGAAAGGAAACCAACCTGGCAATTACCAGAGTGTGGGCTACAGTTTTACGGCGGTCTAGTTACACATCTGTCTTTGTGCGAACATGCCCTGCTCAACACTTGTAACGTAACGACACTGATGCAATAAACGTTAAAGAAAATTAAAAGAAAACACGCTAATAACGCGTTTTTGTACGCAAAATACCGCAAAAAAACGTTTGTAAAAAAATATTCTGCACTTTGGACGAAAAATTTTCGCCGACCAAAAAATTTGTCCGCAGCCCAAAATTTAGGAAAGGGACAGTGTTGCTCCTTCTACCCCTTCCAACCACGACGCCAGTGGAGCATGGCAAGCGACGAGAACTGGACTGAGGAGAACTTGTGTGTGTTCTGTAACTTGCGCGTTCGGCTCATCATCGGCAGCCGCACTCGGCGACGACCATGCCGTCGTACTTGTACTTGTACGTGACGGTGCCCTGGTCGTCGACGTAGAGGATCGAGATGGGTGCAAGTCGTGTCGGCACGCAGCAGGCCCGCCCGGCCTTGCGCGGGTAGTTGGCGTTGAGAATCGTCTGCACGATGGCGTGCTTCGTCGGCGTCAAGTGATCGCTGAGCGGAAAATAGCACCGACCCGTGCACGTGTACGCCTGTCACAACCACACATCTAACGCCTTACCGTTTCCCGGTCTGGTCACTATCAAGTGCTACTTGGATGTATGACTGTCTGCTGACAGGTAAAGCCCGAATTCCATTACGCCGACTTTCACCGAAAGTACATTACGTTGAATACATTGTACATTGAATACATTTGCTGGAAGTTTGCTGGACGTTTGTTGGATCGTGTAAACACCCCATAAGAATGATATAACTTAAGTAAGATTATAGCCTGCACAGTTTTGCAGTAAACTAACGCAGAAATGTTAAATATTTAAGCACCTGTGAGAACTTTGTTTGAGAAGGCGCTTTCCGAGTCTATAGGCCTATATACAAATTGATTGATTGATTAATTGATTTATGGTACCAGATGTTTTACCGTAACTTGTTGCTTTTCCCTATCTCCTTCATTCTGCTTCTATCGTTCCAACTCTTCTTTCGCAAGCGGTTTGCACTGGATGTCTCGACTTCCTCGAAGCACAGCTTGCAATTCAAGTTTACAGCTACGGAATCGACGGCAGTAGCGAGGATAACGACGACCGTAAAAATTTTCTGTTCAGTCTCAGTGCCATATGGCAAGCATCGAGATCTGCTTACGACGACGAAGTCCAGATTTCATCCGATAACCGACAGCAGGAAAATATCCCGCAGTCGACCAGGCATTAGCTTGACCAGCTGGCAGGTCAGGCGTGGACCAGTCTTGATAACCACATCTTAAGATTAAGACGGTCGCTCGACGTCATTCGTCGTCCGGCGGTGGGATTCCACGAAGCCTCACGATCCCGGGGCCAGGTCGCCAAAGTTCAGCTACGCCGACTAACGGTAAAACCTCCCTGTATAAGCCTATCTCTCGATTATAGCTGCCACGCTGCCCTCCTTAGCGTTGGCGAAAATACGCAGACAACGTTTTAACTGCACGCTTCTGCAAGTGGTGGTCCTCGCCAATATCTTTCTCGGCTATGTAATCATGGGAGTTTGTATGAGGCCTCTAACATTCCTGCGTAAAGTGTGCGACTGCAAGCAGCGAACTTCCGTCATTTGTACGTCGCTGCTGCAGTCAAAGATTACGGCCGACAGCAATAACGCATCTACACAACCGCGATTTATATACCGGGTAGGCCTACCACAACGGCAAATGCACAACCTTGAGTGAAACAACCGCAACTGTAACAGTTACATCCGAGACAGACACGTGTACTTACTCAGCTGTTGGTACACACAAACCGCGTAACGTAGCATATTACTTAGAATTAACTTTCTGCATAAAAAGTCACCTAAATTCACCCAATTTTCCTGTCTGCAAACAAGAGTTACCTATAGTCGTCGTTTCCGTCTACCAAGCTGAGTAACGCCGTAATGTCTTCAAACAAGAAATGCACGAAAAGTCAAAAACCACAGTCGTGACATTTGTCGTACGATCTTCAAATTGAAGTTTGTGTTGCTCAATATTGAGATTATGCAAAGCTATAATTTAAAGAAAGAGAATAGCGGTCACGAGATATGTATGTGTTTATTAGTAGAGGTTTCAAGTGAACTAAAGCTAAGAACACACAATGAGTTTGCGGCAAACGCTTATTTCCGGTTTTCGGTGTCAGTCTGTAAACGCGCTTTCTTCCGGCATCATCTCTGCACCGTCATTGTCGGTTTTCAGCTCAAAATAATGTTTTCTGTTCCCCATAGCTCATACCCGGATCTACTATTTACGAGATTATAAAGTGTCTGACACTTTAGTGTCGTGGTCCCAGAGAAATACTGAATAATCTTTCTCCATAAAGGCCACGTTAAAGACAACAACGACAATGATGATAAGTACCTGGTAGCCTTTCGGCTCGATGATCCAGCCGTTCCAGTGAATATCTTCGAAGTTGACGTACATCGGGCGTCGTCGGCAGATGTTGCGTCTCAGCCGTCGTCGGTACTTCGCTCGTCGCACGCGAGTTCTCGTCCAAGTCTCGTCCGTCGTCGCGAGATCTCGCTTGGCCGGCGCGCCCGGTCTGGCGTCTGCTGATATAGCCTCGATATCGCGCTCGACCCGGCTGACGACGCGCTCGCCGGCGGGCTCCGTGTCCACTCTGTTGTCGTAGTATTCGTAGTCGTCGTAATCGACATATTCATCGTTGTCGTCATCGTCGTTGTAGTCTGCGAGCTCGGCGGCGGCGGCGACGGCGGCGGCCGGCAGGTCTCCGCTCTCGTACAGTTCCATCTCGCGTTCGATGATCTCGTGCAGTTCGCGCGAGTCGAAGTGACGATGATGCCGGTCGTTTGAGAAGACAACCAGCAGCGGTTCGCTGTCGCTGTGCGGTCTCGTCGCAATGTCAATGTTCACGTCGTCGTCTTCACTGTCAGCGTTATCATCATCATCATCATCGCTACTGGTGATGTTATCATGTTGACGATCGACGCTCTCAATTCGCACTTCGATAACCTACATCACACCAATCTGGCTCTTGTCACCAAACTGTCGCAATATGTCTCAGTGCGCCCCTATCGTTTGTTGGACTACCAAATCGAAAAATAATAAGAAGCCCAGCTGTCGCTAGAATAACCGACCGTATAAATTGTCAGTGACCTTCAAGGTCATCCAAGATCGATGATTTCCACTTCATCTGAAAGGACGCATGCCACTTTTATTGGTGATTAATAGTAACTTTGGTCTTATCTCTCACCGTTTCCGAGATGTGGCCAGTTTTCCGTTATAAACGCACATTTTTCCTACTCCCTCTGTTCAGTGTTTAACCCCTAGTTTGAAAATGTTCCCCTTAAACTGCATCCCTTACAATTTGTATGCGTGAAGCTGCGACAAAAAGCTAATTATTCTCGCAAAAAGTTTTCTTTTACGATTAAAAGCTTATCTACAATGCATCTGTTACGGACAGACGACAAACGACAACCGTACCATGAGCTCGACCGTTACTTAAATATGGTCTGTTAAAAAGGAAACGAGCGCAGAGAACCAACATTTGCGTAAACGTTTCCCATAGCTAAAGTAACCGGTGTGCTAGTTTTTTCAACTCAAAAAGCCACGGTCACAAGACATCAAAAGATGCTAGAATATCTTAAATAAATATTTATCCTGGGCTAGCGGATCACGCGCCGTTCGACTCACCGGCGTCGGACGGCTTCAGCGCTCACTGCACACCATACGTGCAGTGGGCACGTAATATACTCAGTGTCAAGGCGAACGGCCGCATACATGTCGGGTACACATATCGTGTTGATACCTTCGCCAGTTTTCACTGGCTAAAGGACGGTGATGCTCCGTGGCGGGCTAAGAATTGCAGGGTTTACGGCTAAAGAGTGGTTAGTGTACATTCAACGCAACGCACGCAAAGTACGCAATGCAACAAACACAGCTGTCGCAACGACCGTTTCTGTTTTTTTTTTGTTTTGACCGCTGCGTCAGCTGCGTTCGTTGCGTATGTTGTGTGCATCGCGTTGGATCAAAGCCACAGGCGGCTGACTATACATAGAGATCAGCTCTGGATTCAACGCTCGGATTAAGTACGTGACACATTCACTTTAACGATCTAACGAAATTGCATATACTGTTCTGATCCAACTTCTAAATTCACATTATTAATGAATCTTTTCGCGATATTTTATTGGTCTTCGGTTGTGTCCGTCTGCAGGCATCATCATCGTGGCATGTAGGCCTAAATATCGAGAGCACGACTCAACCACTGTTGCAGGTTAAAACATCAACTCATCAAATGTGACAGATGCAGAAAAAAAACAATACCGTGTTGCCCTGTCTTCATACAAGATTAGTCTAAACTATCATAATTTTTCGCAAAATTGTAAATATGTACTGTTTATAATTAGATCTTCTTCGTCTTAATTCACTTGACCTTGACTGACTTTGAAGATAGATCACTCAACAAACACAAAAGTATAACACATAAGAAAAATCACAACCGAGTGACCTGAGCGGTGGTGCGTAGCCTGATCCAACGCTTGACAGCGTCGGTGACGGTGAACGTCTCCCAGCCGCTGGCGCGTCCGTGGATCAGCTTCGACGTGATCTGGTGGTAGGCGGGTGCTTGCGTTGTGGTTGAGTTGGACAGGGAAGCGGGGTGAAGCTCACAGACGGTGACTCGTCGGCTGATGCCTGCGTACAAGCTACGGTCTGTCTCGACGAGCGTCAGTAGACGCAGCTCGGCCAGGTAAATGTCCTCGTCGCGACCGACACTCGACACGTTGAACACGAGACGATGTCGCCGCGTTCTACTGCCGTTCCTCGCTTCACTCAAACTCACTGTCTCTGCGTCTACACCATCAACATAACGCGTAGACAGAAATGGGAGTTGAAAAGGGTGGATCGAGACCTGAGAGACCTAAAATTAAAGGTACAGTTGGGAGGGAACAGTATGCCCATCCCCGCTAGCTAGGCAGTCTGGAGAGCTTTGGAAGCTTCCACGGCGGGCCACGACTGCAAACGCAAAAAATTGTGGGCATAAGAACGTCTGAAAATATGTGCAGCGAGTATAAATTTTGTTTGTTTTGGTGCACAAATTCACATTTGCAACTAAAGTTGAAGAGGGCGGTCGCCCCCGACGCCCGCCTCACTCTGGGTACGCCGCTGATCATCAACCCCATAATATTATAATATGACGATTAATGACTAAATTTTCATGCATTGCAGTCGCACGCCGTGGCCAACAAACAACTTTATTGCAATTCGCAAAGCAGTGTCAGGTCAATTGCATCATTTTCGACAGAGATGAATGACAGTATAGAAGAACTAGGCCAATGTTCGACTGTGAATTAAGCCCACAAGCTCACGATCGTAAATAATTAACCATTCGCGTTGATGAACTTGGTGATTTTTTTACGTTAAGCAAAAATTAACGTGGACGCTTATTAAAGCTAATTTACGTGTGTGGTTTTTATATAAAAAGGAGGCCTAAATACGCTGATAAGTGACGAGTTGACTGATGAGTTAAAACTTATGATGCGCTTATGTTTACCTTGATAATCTCGTTTCCTTTAGGTTTGCATTGTTAATTAAGTGCTTGGAGCACATCAGTGGTTCGCTGGTTCTTTTCACCACTAGGCCTATATTTCACTCACCAAGCTAGTGCAGTGGTCAAGAATGTCAAATTTGGCTCTCATTAAACGCAGGTTGACAAGTCGCGGCTGCAGTCTGTTTACTGCCAGCTAATGGCTCGTTAGTCGCTGACTGATCTCCGAGTGCGGCAGATTACAGACGATTTCACTGAGAGCGTTATCGTTCGGTGACACCGTCACGCCTATACGATGAACTTTTACGCCTGTATTTCATGTCACTCGTACACCTGTTTTACAACGAGATTAAAATATCGCCGTGGCTAATTACCAAAACTAGAAACACGTTGCAAGTTCCTACTGACGTGGTGCACAGTGCTGTTTAGTTATTAAATATTAAGCTTATTATCAGTCAATCATTCATTCAATTAATTTCATGTTCTCACTATAGGCTGCAACATTTACAAACCAAATGTTTATCGATTTGCTCGATTAATGTAAAGCTAGTAGAAATTAAAACAGATGATACATAAGCACTCGTTTAAACTGAGGTCAAATTGTCGGAATTATTATCAGCAAAACCGAGTTGTTAAGTTAAAAACACAGAACTACTATAACTGACTGCACGAAGTGATATGAAATGACCGCGTCTGCGCTGATTACCTGTATTCATGTTCGTGAAACTACGAACGATGTTCGCCATCGGATGCGAATATTTGTCCTTTGCAAACTTGTCGTACAGATCCAGCATGTATTTGGGAGCTATTCTCACGTTCGCCTCACCGGAAGCGCTCGTCGACTGCGCGTGTTCGCCTGTCACTTTCAACTCGCCGCTTCCGGTGACCGAACCTTCGGCCGACAGCGCGCGTTCGATGTCCGACAGTTCGGAGAAAATGACCGGAATTCTGTTGTCCAATTCCGCTGCGGCGGAGGATTTTGACTTTTTGTCGACTTCGTTGAAGGACGGATCGTCGTAATCTTCGCTGTCGTCGGCTTCAGCGACTGCGGCGGTGGCGGCGGATGACGCCGGCCGCAGTGCTGCGGCAGCTGACAACAGCAGCACGACCAACAGATCAACACAGTGCGGCTTCATCTTCACTCGACGCCGTCGATCATACTCGCACAAGTCTTGACAAAATAAACTATACGCAGCGCTAACATCTGTTCACATTCGAAACAAAAGCGTTGGAAGGAAACTTCAAGTGAAAGCGCTCCAGATCCCAAAGATTTGTTTTGTTTTTCTCAATCGAACGGTGTAAGTCCAGACGTTGTTAAGGCAACTGCTCGCACTGAAAAAAAACATCCGATTGCTGACGGTAGGAAAAAGTAGTCAACCAAGCGATGATACGTGACTACATCAGCTGGTCAACATCCACGTGACCTCAGCAATTACCACGACCTGTTGCTTCACATACGTCAGCGCTTTTTCGTCTGCTTCTCGGTCTTACGTTTTCCGTCAGATATCAACGTCGAATGCGCTCAGCGGGCCTGTCGTCTTCGTTATGTGCACTTCCAACTTGGTTACGCCGTGAGATTTAGCTGATTATCCACCGCAGACGAGATGACGCGTTGTTTCTTGAAATATGAATCAGTGCACGCATGACACATCGCCAAACCAAGATGAATAGCACTTTATCAACTCCTGGAACATCGCGACTGTCGCCGTTTCTTCTCACTACGGATAGGTGTAGAGCAGTTTTCCTGGAAGATAGATCTCGACCGGTGTGATCTGACTGGTGACTATGCGCTGTGTACAACGAGATAGAGTGTAACACACAGTTTGCGTCGATTGGAAAGTTTTCTAGGGCGGCAGCGCAGTCTCAAGTGAACGTACACTGCTTAGACCTACGACTTGCTGTCTCGTATCTGCAGCGCGCTGCGTCGTAAAAACGGAAAACCGACAGCTGTTGTCGACCGACCACAGCTGACTGCTACACGCCAGACTCGCGATCTCCTATGCGAGGAAAAAGGATTGTTACAACTTCATATTTAAAAGATATATACTTTGCTTCTGTGTGGGCCTAGACCGCGGAACCGCGGGGGCAAAGGGGGCAACTGCCCCCTCACTTTTTCGAGTAGAGAGGCAAGCAATGTTGCTGGCCCCCCACTTTTCGTGCCCATGCATAAATAAATTGTTGGTGCTAATGTTTTCCATTACATTATATTAAAGTTTAAAGTAAAAAAATTCCTAGCGTGCACTTTACAGTCAGCTGTGGGAAACACGGAAAACAGAGGATGTTTAGAGACTTCAGTTAATGATCGTAGGCACTTTGGTGACGTCACATCTGATGGCAGTCTGTTCCAAGTTTTTGCTGCAGAGACGGGCAACGCTCGCGCGCCTCGCCGATGTAGATTGTAGAGTGCTACAGCCAGTGACGAGTTCGATGATAAACGAACTAAATGAAGGCGTTGTCGACCAGGAAGTTTATTGATAGAGCGTTACCCAGGTAGACCTGCGCCATGGACACACTGGTTTATACGTTATAACGTTTAACGATTAACGTTTATACGTTATATAAGCCAATAAGAGGTAGGCCTACCCTGCTTTTGCATTTTTGTTCGAGGGAAAGCCGTTAACTCAGCGGCAAGAACTTTTGTCACAGAAAATAGAGTCTTTGCAACAACCACAGTAAACTTTAAAGATTTCGTGATCCTAGCTTGCACCGTTTTGATAGGACTCAGGGGTGTGATGGAGACATGGACGGACGGACGGACAGACGGACAGACGCCTAGACAATAGTTAAGACGCGCGAAGCATTCTATGCTGTCGCGCGTAAAAAAAGTAAGCGTATGCCAAAATGAACATAAGCCGCGCTACAGAGTGCAGAAGTAGACCTACGTCACAGCTATTCAGACACATTCAAACAATAATCTATTATTATTTTTATCATGCTAGATATCGTAAAATGAAAATAACTAAAAAGAATATATAGCCCACATTTTGCGATTTGATCGGACAATATGATCTACTACACTAGAAAAAATGTCCAAATTCAATTAACAGCATGGCCAAATCGCGGAGTCTCTCGATGGACATCGTAGGCCTGCGAAGGTAACTTTTAATAGGTTTAAGTTTCAGTTTATGAAAGAATCTTCGACGTGCTGTGACATGCTGCGACAATAACAAGTTAAAATATTTATGTGCACTGTGAATGTTTTCATTATTTCACGATTTTCAGCAGTTTCATATTTTGCATTTCCAGAGGCGTAAAAATTACGGCCGAGGCGGTTGGGGGCCCCTAGCTGAATGCCAGGGGGCCCTTGTGCACTGCACATTGCACAACCTAGGCCCTAATGCTACGCAACTGAACAGGACGCAGATATTCTCCTCTGAAATGCTGCAAATAAGCAAAAAAAAACAATTTTTTACTAAAATACGTGCTTAGCCGTTAAGTATTTGTTGAACTTACTTTTATGTAAATCAGCGCCATTTTGTTTCCCCTGTTTTTCCAGGACGAAGGTTACACATTCGTTGCATCTACAGTATATATAATAACTGAGTTACGACCCCCAATAACTTCTAAACGGCACGACGTATACGGCCGCGAAATTATGCATGCACGCAGATCCGAGTCCTATAGATGGCCGGGACTTGGGCTAGGTGAGATGTCGCTAATGGGTAGTCCGTTTGAGAAAATTTCACTTTTTCTAAAATTTTGCAGCCGCAATGCATGCTCTTAAGCTGCAGCAGAGCTGTGACGTCATATAAACGTCGTTACCATGGTGACGCATCACCAACATCTTTACAGCTAGAGGTAAGGTGCAGCGTAGTATACGCTGCATGAAGCGCTGTGTATCGAGGCCGCAGACCAAGATGAGGCCTGAAGGGCCAAAAATTGAAGCCGCAGGCTGAAATCAAGGCCGAAGGCCGAGCTGAGACCCGAAAGGCCGAAAATGGAGGCCGCAGGCCGATAATATGACAAAGATCGAGCGGACAGGGAGCGTAGCGATGATTGGTTTTTATGCTTTCTATCAGCACCGAAAATGTTAGACAACTACAAAAAACTTGTATTTTTGTATTATGATCTTTGACAAACTCAAAATATAGCTCGCTATAAAGTCAGACGATCAAAATCCTTCACTTAGCCAAGTTTTTTTTCGTTACTTCATGTTCATGTTCTGTAGTTCCGTCTTCTTCAATTTCTCTTTTCAGCTCATTCGCATAACAAAAATCTAAACGTTTATGTGCTTTTGTTTTTACTAGGCACGTATAGGCCAACATATGGAGACCCGTGGGCCTACTTGTGGCCCACAAAGGAATATAGGCCTACTAGTCAAACTGCAGCATTTCCAACCTGTTTCTTCTCGTGGGCCGAGTTAGAGAACAGCAATGTTTAAATTTACAAGAAAATGTGTGTTAATCTTTTTGGAGTGATATACTCTCGGCAGAGTGAATATTCGGTCAAACTTAGGCCTATACGATCTGCAGGCATTCTGTTGCAGTTTCTTCACTCCCGAAGCCTACCGCGTTTTATTGTTAATCGCCAGATGGCGAATTCTTTCAAAACTTATGATAGCCACAGTCAGCGGCGATGTGGGTTAAAAACAAGAAATTTGAGCTAATGCTCACGAGACGCGCGAAAGCCTATAGCAGTTCCGGTTTAGTAGTTTAGCTAAAAATTGGGGTGTTCACGCTAAGTTAATATACAAATACCAAATTCTCTATCTGTAATTCTGTATTGCATAACGATAGTAGCGTGGAGCCACACTGTAAATGATATAGGCCTAGACTTGTGTCGCAGCCCGAAATCGCCAAAAAAACCCATAAACCCCCTATTTTGGCGTTCAAGGTCATTCAAGGTCATTGAATTCGGCGCCAATCGAGAGCCTTTATATTAGTGATTAATAGTAACCTAGGCTCTATCTCGGACAAGTTTCGTTGAAATTCGGCGTAATGGAATTTGGGCTTTACTGCACTTAGACCTACAGCGTAAAGCATTAAGCAAGAGGTTGGACAAATTAGGACCAACGTTTTTATTCAACGTTTTAAAGCGTCGACAGACGTATACGCGGTAGATCTGCTCGGTTTTGCAGCCTTTCAATAACAGATCTGAAAACACGTTTTTACATCTATGATTGAAAAGCTGCAAGTGTGCGCAGAAGAAGACGTCTGGAATTGATCAATCGTAAATGAGGTGATGACCCGCGAAGGACGCACGACGTCAGTCAGCTGAAACACGACCGGCAGCGTTCATCCGTCGTATGCGTATACTAGGCCAAGGACCCCTTGATTCCATGAGTAGGTCTACTGTAGCCTATAAGACGATTCCAGATGTCTGTTTGCAAGCCTGGCCACGCATTCAAACAACATGCAGACTTGACGGTCAGATTGTGGAACGATTCGTGACAGTAGTGCCTTACTTTTCGTCAGAAATTGTAATTCCAAATGTACGCAATTTGGGGCTAAAAATTCCTGATTTTGGAGAAATTTAGGGTAAAAATTGAAATCCTAAACATCAATAAATCTATTTCGTCCGAAAATCGCAGCCCTTGTCGGAAAATTGCAACTTGCTGCACGCCTCCCTTTCCAAGTTCCCAGGTAGCTTTTTTCAACGACGCCGCGAAATGACATTTTTTTCAATGCAGTTGATTACGGTATTTACAGCAGAATGTCAAGCCGGGACCACCCAACGCGGGTCACGGGCGTGACTGCCCTGGGCGGGCGGGGAGTTTTTCTGCAGTAAAGTCGAGCAGAGTTTGGTTTATTACGTGAAAGATGCCGGAAGCCGTTGACTGACTGAGTGATGGGGGCATCTCAAACCATTATCATCATCATCAGCAGCAGCAGCAGTCGTGCTAGGCGCCAGCCATTACCATACCGTAGGCCTCTCATAGTCGCACATTGCGTCAACCGGTCGGTCGCGCCGTCCGCCCATTGATACGACTGTATAGAGATGCACGACGATTCTGCTGGAAACAAATAGGCCTACGATTCGATTGTATTCGACTCGCTGGCGATTCAAGCATTTCGTGAATGGCGGCGTAACGGTTAGGACGTTGGACTTACGATCGTGAAGTCGTGGATTCAACTGCCGGTTGGGTCGCTATCAAGTTGTTAGGCTACTATTTGCACGGGTAACTCTCTGACGACTGGTAAACCATATTGGTATATAACCAGCGCTAACTTAGCCTACTATCCCTCGGGGATAAGTTAATCAAGTACTGGCTTATTTGGCTGGGGTAAGGGGAGCGAGTTCACTTCTGTTAACTGGCAGGTAACACTGCGTGATCCCGTATGGCAGGTGACGCTCTGTATATTGCTATGCGTCGGGTTTCCCATAAATAGCTGTACATCCCTTCAATTCCGCGATTCAGTTAACACAGAAACATGAGTCTGTCAAACAGAGCTTGGCTTGAATCTTACTTGCTGCTTCGTGAAATCACTGTAGTGCAGGATTGGATCGAAGTGAGCTTGAACTCGATATTCGCCCTGCAGAGCGCACGATTCGAATCGTAGTATTCTGCGCACTGCCCAGCACTAGTTGGAGAACGTCAGAGAGAGAGAGCGTCTGTTCGGCAGCTGCTGACGTGTTTTGGTCGAGGCGTTAATGGATCTTTAACAATTGTCAGAGTCGGCCTGAAGCAGCAGCAGGCAAAGATATAAACAATCCTCGGCCGCGGCAGTGCGTGGATGATTTGTTGTACGCGAGTTAGGCGCTATGATGATTTCTACAAACGTCTGTCTGTCTGTCTGTCTCCGAGGCTCAAACTCCACTCGCTTTGATCAGTTGTGGATTTGTCGTACAACACGCTCTGCAGGACGTTTGACTTTGAAACTTGAAAGTGAAAGCACACCATGGTGACCGCGGATCGCGAGCGTATAACGGAAATCTGCAGTGGAACGAGGGATGCAATCCAAACAGAGCCCCTAATGGGTCGGGATGATTGAACAAATTCCACACATTTCTTTCTGTAGCATTTCCACATTTTGGTCTCCACGTTTCCCCGTTTCGACGACAGCATAGTGGTTGGACCCCACCCTTTAAATATTCACTGATCACGAAAGGGGAATGGAAGGAGGGAAGGGAGGAAAAGGAGGTCAACTCCTGAACAAAAATTCTGACTGCTGTCTAGGCTGCCATAGCCACTGGAGGCTGCACAACACAGCCCCCACATATGGAAAAGGAGAGAGAAAGGCAGGAAAAGGAAAGAAAAGGGGAAAGAAAGAAAGAGAGCTAGGGAAAGGCGAAAGAGGGCAGAAAGAAAAAGGGATCACCCCCATCAGGCGCAATGTAAGCCGGTCAGATGATTAAGATCAAGCACTCAACTGTCTCAACTGTCCGGGTTTGCGGATGACCTGCAGTATGATTTGGCTTGAAGATCTTCTGACCTCGAAATGATCTGGCTTTTTTACTGCGCTGGCGCCACCACTGATTAAGGGGGCACGTACGCCATTGCCCCTTGCCAGCGTCGTCGTGGTTTCACGGTCTATGATGGTCCACACCAAATCGATTATCGAAATATATTATAGTGGAGCTTGGTGGTAACTGAGGCGTGCACGAAGTTTGCCGGCGGCTGGCGCAAGGAGTCAGTACTCAGGTCAACGGCTACTGAGAAGCCAACGTTTTTCTTCGTCGCGCTAAACGCCAACTTCACTGTGCTTGTTTGCCCAAATGCCACTCACTACGATTTGTTGTCGATTATTGTACATTTGTATAGGACATCTTAGTTTAGTGATACCAGGGCTGGAAAAAACTAGGCTTTTTAAAGAAAGTTTTTTTAGGTTTTAGGTTTTTCAGGTTATTTAGGTTTTTAAATGTTTTTTTGCCAATGAACACCGTGCACAAAATTGTAACCCAAGAAAAACGTGTTATACACCCTTTGATGAGTGAACGACATAATGACGTCATTACTCATTAACTTGATAACTTAAAAATCACGACTGAAGTATGCATTAAAATATGATATGTAATAAATTTTACAACAAATTAAAAAAAACCTTAAAAACCTAAAACCGAAGGTTTTTTAAATTTAAAAAAAAACTTAAAAGCTTAGGTTATTCGGACCAATTTTCCAGCCCTGATTGATACTTGTTCTTACGAGCACAAGGTTGAATTGCAATGCATAAAGTTTTGGTTTTTTGCACTTTGGCTAAATGCATTAAGCATCAAGCAAGAGGTTGAACAAATTAGGACTAACGTTTTTTATTACACGTTTTTTATTCATGCCACGTTTTTTACGTTTTAACGTTTTTTTTTTTTTACAATTTTTAGAGCGTTTTTTCACATCTATGGTGGAATGTAGGCCTAAACGTCGCCGGCACTGCAGTTCGACAATGCGGCCGCGTCAGTTGCTGCAGTAGGCCATCGCTTGTGCATCAGCAGTAAATCTATAGGCTAGTAGCAGCAAAAGTTGAGTTAAGCTGCGAGCTAACGCCGTGAAGAATTCT
>Ga0209367_1006691_pt1 | contig 15934 bp, 17 predicted proteins | sample WorMetLIZISLAND2_FD_187412 | JGI IMG/M metagenome (GOLD analysis project Ga0209367, IMG submission 187412) | Marine gutless worms symbiont microbial communities from Max Planck institute for Marine Microbiology, Germany - Olavius geniculatus... ... | reverse complement strand
GCTGGTATCGCGGACCTTGTTTGACCGGGCGACGTCCGAGCCGGCATTTTCTTTCATTCGGTTGTATTGGCATCAGATTTCATTCGTGTTGTTACTTTATGGTCAGCGCATCGACACTCATCTGACATCTGACTCATTCTATCACTACTGTAAATAAATAATTATTTTGATGACAGGCTGATAGATTTCTATGCTAGCTATGATGGCAGTTATTGTTGACTATACATTTAAAGTGTGTTTTTAACTTTCTATATTCTACAGGAAGGGCCCCTCAAACATAGCAGGACCCAGGTTAACTTACCTCTCTACTCTGCCTGTCCATTTGCTGGGTGCATTACTAAAGCGTTAATTAATGCGTTAAAAAATTAACGCAGTGAGTTAATGCATTAAAAACATTAATGCTTCGACAGCTCTAATTTTTTTTCACTTTTCAACTGAAATGCACTTGGTTTTGCATTTCTCCAAAGCTCAGATTCCATTGTAGAAGAACTGTTGATCTTTGAGTTGAATAAGCGAAACATGCAAATTTCCTGACAACAAAGTAATATGCAGGTTTGAAACTGTGGAACCAAGTCTTCCAGTTTACCTGAGAGAAACTGACGTTGACTTTGAACTTTCAAGCGAATGCTGAAGATATTTTTGTTTGCGTGCTGAGTTCGCAGCACATTGTGACCAACTGTTAAATTACCAGCTTTAAAGAAGTTTTCTTGCTTACCTTCGTACTATTGTTAGCATGTTTGGTGATAATGTGTTATGTCGGATCAACGAATTTGTTTTACACTGGCTGGGTTAGTACTTGGATGGGTGACTGTCTCCAGGCAGGTGAACCATCACAGTATGTAATCAGCCATTTAGGTCAGCTCTGCCTTTTATCTTCTGTGGAATGGTAAAATGAGTATCCACCTGGACCAAAGGTCATCTACCACCTGGCACTGTTCCACATTCATCAGATGAACTGGGTGAACTCCTGCAATGGCAGTACTATGACGACAGCACCATAAACATTGGCATTTAGTATTATTATTTTTATTATTGTTACTGTGCATTTCTTACTGCTGTGTGTAGGTGGGATGGTGCAGTGCACTGATGACGACAATGAATGCCGGGAATACTGCAAACAGCGTCACTGAAGCCGAGGTTCAACTTCAGAACCATCTTGAACGCAAAGTATACTCATGATATTCTGTACATTTCATCATCTTTGAATAAACTCCTTGGTTGTTTGGTCTTTATTGCTCATGTTTCATACAACTCCTTATCTTTGTAATGCACTCACTCATAGCTTGTTTGTTTTTTACTAAGCTCGACACTACAGCACATTGGAAATTTTTCGTGCTTTTGCACCAGATAAATGTTTTGTGTTGCTGGACCATCCACATGGAATTCACTGCCAGCACTGCTATGCAACAGTCAACTATCATTCACGTTCTGGCCTGAACCAAAAGCTGAATTGTTTGCTAGAGCATATCTTCATTGACACACTCCTGACTGTTTCTAACTGTAAGAGTGGCTGAACACTTTGACTCATCAGCGTCATCATCATCACCATTTTTATTCTGTCATGTAATGTGAACAATTAGACGGAGATTGTTGCTCGATACAAGCACTACACGACGCTTCACGAGCGTGGGGAGAAGCTGATGTCGCAGGAGGGTCAGTCGGCTGCGTCAGTAGATGAGGTTCAGAAGATGCTAGCAACACTGGAGGATGTTTGGGATAAACTGAATGACAACTGGGACAATAGGAAGTTGATGTTGACACAGCTCTATGACCTCAAAGTATGTATGGCAGAAACGTCATTTAAAGTACAGCAATTCTCCGCAATCATTTGCTTGTAAACGTTTTTAAAGTTCCATGGCATCATTTCTTTGTCCAGTGTGCGCAATTTGCTCAAATTTTTATTCTCTTTTACTTTACTTCAGTTTTTCCATGTGACTTATATGTAAACTCGATTTCAGATGAAGATTATGTCAACTGTTAGAAAGTCAAGGAAGATGATGACGTTGATTATTTTCGTTAAAGGGTAACTATCATGAAAAATCATATTCTAAGTGAACGCAAAAACTAAAATAATAGGGTATCTGTTTTCATTTGTAGCAAAAAGCGCACGCCTATCATGCATAAAAATGAAGAAAATTGCTTTTATTCGTGAGCGAAATTACCGGATCTGAAGTGAACAAAAAGAGTCGACACACTTGGCATCGTTAGCAAGCAGCGATGCGCGCGTTGCGGGCGAGTCCGTGTCTGGATCGGGATCCGCAGAATATTTCTGGTCCGTGGGGAAACTGCAGATTTTTCTTCAACAAAAAGTTGCTCACCTTGATATGTAACTTTTAAATACTAAGCTTTTTTAAAGCATTGGATAATTTTTGTTTTATTTTAGCCGTTGGATAAATGACGTTTCAATTATGAATCATATTTCAATTAATATTTTAACACTTTATGCACATATAGATAACTAGACTTATAGAGATTATTGGCCTTAGCTAAACTCCTAATTTTCACGGTAGTAAGCATTGCAGATGCAAACGGACTGTGGATCAGAGTTTACATATTACTGCAGATGCGGAATTCAAATCAGAATCCGTGGACGGACGTGGACTAAAAATTCGAAGGTCCGCACGTCTCTGCTACTAAGCTAAATTGCGAAACCGGAGAGCGCAAATGGACAGTTTACGAGAAAGTTTTTGGTTTGAAATTGTGACGATGTGTTTGACAAGCCATAGCAATTCGAATGTAGACAATCAAGGAGTGATTCATCTTCCAGATGGCAGACTGTCGTGGCATAAAATGGACATACAGTGTTAGAATCAGCCGATTTATCGGCGCTTCTTCGGCGGGCATTATTCAACTCTGCAGACGGCCCGCAGCTTTTAATATTTTGGTAGACGGTGCAGCGTGATTCCCAGAGTGCCCTGGTGATTGGAAAATTCTGTTCCAAAGCACTCCGGCCTAGTGTTTGATCAAAACCTGATTGAAATTGATCAAACTCCTATTCGCCCCATGTTATTTTTGGCTGCTCTTGGTACCAGTGACGTCACTGGTACCAGTAGTGTGTCAAACAGTATGTTTTCTGTCGAATTGTAATAATGATTAAAGTTCACTTTTTTGTGAGAATCAGTCAAAATTTGCTCAAAATTGGTCCGCCATAAATTTTTTCTCGTTTTTATGTTCACGTGTGTCATTTATTCCAAAAAGTCAAATTTTCATGATAGTTTCCCTTTAATAGCAATTGCGCTTGGTTAACCTTTGTTAACCTCAAGTCAACTTGAGTCTTATTCAGTATTGTGCATTTTATGTTCTTTATGCTAGTAAACTTTGTCCTAGAAAGTCATAGAGCAGTGTTGCAGTCTGCATTGTAATTTGCAACTGCATGGAGCATTTTTGTCTTGCAGTACGTGCTCAAGGGTCACTTTGAGCATATTTTGATTTATCTCCGAACCTTGTGTTTTGTTGCATTTTTCTTTCGATCATTCGGTTGATCGATTAACTGATAAAAAAATTGGAAACAACTGATATGATTGTTATACTGATTTGAATCATTATTTAGTTATGCTTTAAAAGTAATTATTACACAGTCGGGCTCTATCTTATAGGTAGATAAAGCCATTTGGTTATTTGTTAATGATGAACATTATTGTAATTACGCTGTTTTTGTCACCAGGTCTATGAAGACTATGCCGAGCAAGCTGATAATTGGCTGAGTAGCAAAGAAGCTTTTCTGGCCAATGACGACGTCGGAGTGAGTGTTTTTTTCATTTAATAATTATGGCTGCTCTTACTGTTAGTGTTTAATTTTTTTCTGATGCTTGGTATCTGAGATTTTTTGGTCAGTTGCAGACTGCCAGCACTTAGCTTGATTGTGGTGTGATATTGACAGTGGAATTGTTGATAAAGAGGTAAGGGCACAGATAAGTATCGGGTACTTGGTATAGGGCTGCTTACGTGAGTCATAATCATGACCAGAAGCACTTTGCAACCTTGAGCTAATGACACTGCATCACATTCCGTGCAATGTGTGGCCATCGATTGTCATTTTAGCGAACAGTTGGACTCGCAGAGCAGCCAGCAAACATACTGCTGCCTCGACCAACCATTCAGCCAAATAAGGCTTTCACCTCATAGCCCATTAGCAATGACCCATTTTCCCTCCCACTTAGGGTAGGAGGCTGAGTTGACTTGAGCACACTGTAGGTTAGCAACTTGCTTAAGTTTGCTTGCAAATTACTTGTAGTAAGATTTAAACTGCAATGTAGAAGTTGTGAGTTCGTTACTTTATTACGCTAACCACTAGACCACTTGCAGCTTGCACCTAACATGGGGATCTCTGTTGTCGTGTTTGACAGAACTCACTCTCCAGTGTGGATGGCCTGATAAAGAAGCATGATGGCTTCACGACGACACTTGAAGCTCAGCGTGAGAAGATCACGACCCTTGAACAGCTGTGCCAGGCTCTATTGGCTCAGGACCACTACGCGTCGGACCAGATCAGATCCCGCTGTGATGGTGTCGTTGATCGGATGGGCCGCGTCGTGGAAATGACCGAATCACGACGACTAAAACTGCTTGATTCTCGTTCCTATCAGCAGTTTCTCTGTAATACCTATGAGGTATTGCACTGCTTTTTTTCTTTTAGTCGTGTGTTTTTATTTAAATGCTGTTAATGTAGCGGCCAAATCTTATTCAAATATTTTGAATTGTATTAGTGGAAATTTGTTGTCATTTGACCGAATTATAGCAATTTTTGATTATTATTGGCTGCGCCCTGTAGATATTTTTTTATTGAAGAGAGGCTTTGCTTATAAGGAATAAGTTTCTGAGTACTAACATTGGGTGTCAGAAAGTTAGTTCTGCTGGTCAGATGGTTAACCAGCAAGCGAGTCAGTTGTTAATTAGTTTTGAATATATTAAACTGATGCGTTTTGCCGGCAACGGACAGATTTAACTTGTTGGTGTTGGCACGAAGTAATAATAATAATAATAGCTATAATAATGCGAGTGTTTATAGTGCTGTCAACATGGCACTGTCATAGCGAGAATTCACTCGGTTCATTTTATGAATGAGCACAGTGCCAGGTGGTTCCTGACCTTGAGCTAAGCTGACCAGCTTGAGCCGATAAATCCGCCTGTTGGCAGCTATAGTGATTACATTCACTATCTCCATTTATTATTACTGAGCTTGACAGATGATACTGCCAGTTTGATAATAACTCTGTTTATGTGTGGTATTGCAGGTGCTTGGTTGGGTGAGTGAGAAGCTTCAAGTAGCCTCGGACGAGTCGTACCGTGACCCAACAAATCTCCAGGGCAAACTACAGAAGCACCAGGCATTTGAGGCGGAAGTCATGGCTAACCGCAAACGTGTTGATGTTGTCTCGGCCGTAAGTTCTTTTGTCAACTCTTACAGTCTTATTGCTGCTCGGTGTCTCAAAAAATTGCATGTTGTAGCATTTTTTCTTCTATAACTACCAGGAATTTAGAGGTGAAAATTTTTGTGGTACTGGTAGCACAGTCAATACCGTTATGTGTATTATGTAGTTTGTGCTAACGATTGTTGAGTGTGCAGATATTGTTTCTGCATTTTGTCATCTATGTTCCCGGCTGGTTTGCTGTCAAAGGCAAGTTGTGCACACTCTTCTGTTTCTTGTCACTAGGCTGTTTTAATTTGGTACTGTCCAATGGGTAGTGACAATCCGGCTCACCTCTGGCATCAGGCTGGCTGTGAATGACAGAATGTGGTCTGTACGTTTGTGGGCTGTATGGCCTTGATAAAGAAATGAGCACCGTGCCTAGGAGCATCGTTTGAATTTTTTTTGCTACAGGATTCCAGCCTAGCCTGTAGTGTAAACTAGTTGTGTGCATGTTGTTGCCAGGAAGGCGAGGGTCTGATGAAGCAAGGTCACTATGCTAGCAAGGACATTGAAGATCAGATCAGGCACCTTGAGCTGATGTGGAAAAGTCTGCTTGCTGCTTCTGAGGTGAAAAAAGAGAGACTGCAACAAGCTTACCAGGTCAGTTTTTTTTTTCATTTTGACTTCTCATTGCTGAAGTGACATACATAATGTGCATAATGTATAACCACTCACTCCCTGATGTTCATTTGACTACAGGGTTTCTAGTTTCTACACAGTTTGTTCAGCAGTGTGAACAGCATTTGACCAGTAAAAATTTCTGCTCCAGCATTCTGTAAAATTCAGTTGGAGTGAATTCTAAAAAATTTATTTTGAAATTGAAAATTGTGCTAGTATTGCTAGGCAATACATTTCTATTTAGTAGTAACTTGGAGTTTTCAGTTTTATAGCTGAACTTTTTCAGGGGATAATTTTGGTTTGGGTGAGTGCAAAGGCCCAAGCAACTGCATCATAGTCGCAAAGGATCACCGAACTTGACGTTTAAATGTCAGGGTTGGTTAGCAGTGCTTTTTTCTTGGCCATTTTTCTGTGTAGATAAGTACATTGTTGATATGATAATGATAATAATATGTGTTTTGCATTAGAAAACTGGGGGAAGCTGCCAGTTTAATCTAACATGCAAAGTGAAAGAGCTTAAACTGTTTTGAATGAAACTATGACATGAGGGAAATGAAATGAGTCGTCGAGTACTGATGTGTGAAAAGTCAGTAGGGAGTTGTTTGTTGTCTGTTGTCTAGAACCAGTGAAGATTTATTGTTTGTATGTTGTGCCAGGCACTGTCATTCAATCGTCAGGCGGACGAGCTGGAGTCATGGATGGATGAGGTTGAATCACAACTGAGTTCTGAAGATCATGGCAAGGACATCATTGGAGTCAGCAACCTGCTCAAGAAACATCAGGTACCAACAACAACTGCTCTACTGCTCTTTGTTTTTTTCTATTAATTCCTATTAATTGAATGGCATCATGTATTGCAGCCTACAGTGTTTGCAAAACTGGCCAATTGCATATCAATCGATCAGCTAGCTGATTCGGTGCAGTTATTTTATGTTTTTGATGCATGTACTAATGAGAGATTTTACGATGCAGAGAAGAAAGTTTCTACTGCAAATATTTACTACAAATTTTTTTTCCCAAAATAGCAAAAGCTGCAGTGTGTGATAATGTCAGATTAGTGGTGGCACTAGTTGGAGCCAGTCGTGTAATGTGACATTTGTACTGCACAGCTGCTGCAGGATGATATTGCCAGACGTAAGGAGAAAGTTCAGTCGTTGAGTGACACTGCGGACCAGTTCACTCAACTGAACCACTTCATGGCATCAGAAGTGACTGAGCGCTGTAAACGAATCAGCGACCGGTAACTACTTGTTTCATTCCAAGTCATCGAAGCTACTGTGCTTTAGAAAAACCTCAGTTGTTTCTGATCCCTTTTGTATCTGTATGTAGAGGCATTTATTTTTGTCTTCGTTTGGTGCTTCAGTGCTGTTTGTTCAGCAACAGGACACATGCCATTCCACGTTGACAAATTTCACCATAAAAGTGATGCCCAATTTGGAAATATCAATTTGTGCAGTTGTTCAATATGCTCCATGTTGAATGCTCCATCTTATCTGTCACTATTCACAGGTATAGTTTTTGGTTACTTGTGCTGATGTGCCATTAAAAAAACTAATTGCTCTCTATGGAGTATGATGTCTAGACACTTTGAACGACTGCTGAGGACTCCAATGCATTGTGTATTTTTTGATTTGCACCATTGCGGTTCACTTGATTACTCACTCCCTCATTCATTTATTCATCTTATGTCGCTAAAGGTTTTGTGCAGATAACATTGACGTAGTCCACGAGACCATCGACTTGTCTCAAGGTGCTTCCAGGACAAGAAATAAAGTCGTGGTTTCCATCTTTATTAAGAAGTTTTGGTTTTGGTCTTGGTGTTGAAAATAAAGTCTTGTTACATGATTAGTAGATAAGATGTGAGCGTTGTTGTTGTTGTTGCTAGGTTTGGATCATTGTCGGAGCCATGCAACATTCGTCGTGAGAACCTTGAGGACTCGTTGCTGCTGTACACGTTCTACCGGGACGTTGACGATGAAATGCTGTGGATCCGGGAGAAACGTCCTACTGCAGCGATGACAGACCTCGGTGTAAACCTACACACCGTTCAGAGTCTGCAGAAGAAACATCAGGTGACTGAGATATGATATTTAATGCCTATTTTATCTGGGTATGTCTGTTTTTATCTAAAAACAAAAACAGCTCATTATCTGAAATCTTTTTTACTATACTGCTTAACCAGTTTTGCTTAATCTCCAGTGATTTTCTTACATGTAGCTTAGTATTTGTATTTTTTGTTTTCATCCAGCCAATATGTGATGTAAAGATGTGTATATTCATTTATGCTTTTATTCATTCATTCTTTCGTTCAGCACAACTCATCAAGTTGTGAATGGGTTTTCAAGAAATCATATAGAGGAGTTGGCCATGGCCATAGGAGGAAGCACTTGATTAGATTTTGTTGGAAATTAAGATTCTTTATGGATATTTTACATTATTATTCAGGATTTTTGCTTGCACTGGAAAGTGGCCCAGAGACCATCTTCTCAGATTTTGATGGCAGTTCGATTCACGATGCTGATCATGGTTCCTGAATTTGTATGCCGGTATGAACTGTGTGCATGTGAATGTTATGTGTCGTCAGGCGTTGGAGTCGGAGATCGTGGCTCATGAACCTATGATGGAAGCTGTGAGTAACATGGCGCATCACATGGTTGCTAAGAAGCATCCAGCAGTGCAGGAGGTTGAGACGAAGCTCAGTGGCTTACGAGACGATCTTAACCAGCTCAAGCAACTGACGGCCGAGCGCAAACTCAAGTTAACCGACGCCGTCGAGTCTCAAACGGTCTGCTGTTTTCTTTCTTACTGTCATATTTTATTATTTCCTTATATTTTTGAATTTCATAAGAATGTTCTGTTATTATATTTTTTGTAAGATACTTTTATAATACAGGTGTAATTAGTTGCTTTTTCTGTGGCAAGTTAGCGGTTCTGTAAGCAGATCAAAGGTTGTTGCTGGTCACATTTCTCTGTTGTGAAAACATTGAACCTTGTAATCTCAGCTGTTTCTAACTTCTGAAGCAGAAAAGAGGCTGTAAGTCTTATTCTAGTTAAGGACATTCTTATCAACATCTGTATGTGACTAGTGTGCATTGCTGCTTAGGAGAGAGGTGATATTTGAGGAATATTTGTGATCTTGTCAGATGACGTGAGAAGAAGATGTAAGAATTTCATCTTTTTTGTGAGAATACCCATATTGTGAACAAATGGACTAGGAAAATTATGAGGGCAACTGGATATCCACAGTTGAGTTGGAAGATGCATGGTGTGTATTTGCCACGAATGCATTGCTGTTGCTATCAGCTGATGGATTGTTTTGTATGTAGTTCTATGCTGAAGTTGCGGAAGCTGACTCGTGGATGACTGATAAACGTCCACTGTTAGCCAGCCGAGATTTTGGCAAAGATGAGGATTCTGTACAGGTATTGTGAAAATAGTCATCATTGGTTTCTAACAGGAGTTCATTTTGTATTTGATTCCAAGTTTGCAGAATAATATTATGTGGTACCAATGCAAAAACCCCAAAGGTACTGATGGATTATTGAAGAGGTTTGGTCCACAAGCTATTTACCAACTCAGGACTTAGAAACAGAGATGAGCACTGCATGCATAAGTCATCGAGCTGTGAGATGGCAATGCTGACTGTTGTTTCAGCTGCATACCTTACCAACATCTTCCATATATAAGCACTGCCTGATGGGCTTATCGCAACAGCAACCACCTTCACAAAGTGGAGTAACTCTGGATAAATGAACTGTTTAAAAAACAACGTGTGTATGGTGGTGGCTTAGTGTAGTGGTCAGCTTTGTCAATCAATGCCAAGCCCAGCTAGTACTTGGATGTTGTACGATCAGCAAACAGTTAACTAACATCTTGATATATAACCAAGGCACCCAGGTCAACTCAGCCTGGCCATCCCTCTGTGAGTATATGCATTGAATACTGGTGAAAGCTGGTTTGGAAACAGGCACACCGCATGATGCACTAGTTTTATAATCATGGTCTTGCAGCTAAATAGGCTGGTGTCTGGCTGAGTGCTAAGGAAATGGAGATTATTGCAGCCTTTTGGGCTAGTTTTTTTATGTTATGTTATACTTTACCGTGCTCATGTATTGATGCCTGCATGAAACTGCTCCACCGTACTTGGTGGACAGTTGCACGCTAACAGCAGACGTCACTGGTTGTCAACATCTGTAGTCTGCCAGTCAGCGGAAGTTTGTACCGCGCTATCGAATGAACAGTTTTGGTCATCGGCGCTTTGCTTTTGCGGCCCCGTTGACTTGGAATTCGCTGCCTGACAGTCTTCGTGACTCAGAACTGAGTCTTGACACTTTCAAACGTCAGCTGAAGACGTACTTTTTAGCAAAATATTGACAACAAAGTGTATTCAGCGCATTACTTATTTTCTTGAGTATGTGCTGTGAAAGTTCACACTTTGCTTACTTACTTGCTTACTTACTTACTTACTTTGCCTAGCATTTGCATTACATGCGTACGTGTGCTTTTATGTGTTGTTAGGCACTGTTGAAGAAGCTGGATGCAGTAGAACTGGACGTAGAGAACTTCAAGAAGAAGATAGAGGTGCTGTCATCACTGTGCCATGGCCTGGTATCCCGCGGTCACTTTGACTCGGACAACATCCGTGAGACTCAGGCTGGTCTCGAGTCCAAGTACCGAGACTTGCTGGAGCTGGCAGCGGCCAGGCGCAGGAAACTCGTCGAGACCAAGAAGCTGTTTGAGTTCCACCGTGAGGTTGAAGACATTGAGGCTTGGATCATCGACAAGAATGCCGTTGCTGGATCAGAGGATTATGGCACTGATATCGAACATGTCCAGGTAGAATTTGAGTTTTATACTCTTATTCGTTTTTCTGCCTTATGCCAGGTTTATGTCATGTTCTTTTGCCAGTTGCTTATAACTTGGCAGTCTCGTAATCTTTACTTGTGATGTTGCATAGCATTTGTAGGCACTTTATTCTTTTCATCATTTTTCCCAAGATTATCTCTTACATCGTGTTTCATAGCTGTGAATAATGTCTTAAAGGTGTCTTATCTGAGTTTGCTATGCTGTGCTGTGTTCCGCTTAGTCTTGTTTTCTTAAACTTTCTGCAGCACTACTTGGTTGATGTGCAGTTGGCAGACTGCATTGCAACCATTGATAATTAATAGAATGTGTGTTATAAAATCATCGCAGTAATACTAACAGCGAGAGATGATGACCAGCAGATAAACTAATAAATGACTTGGAGCAATGACCAAATGATAAACTGTTTATTGTTATTGAGGTGAGCTGTCTTCTAGGTGAGTGGTAGCTGATGAGTTTGATTTTTGAGCTGGTAGTCGTGGCTGGAATGATCTAATAATAAAAACTTTAGGGCGTGGGAAGGATGCTATTCTTTATTTTGCAGAAGCTTTAGTTGTTTGTGTTGTTCTCGGTGACAGATCTTGCAGCAGAAATTTGATGAGTTTTTGAGAGAGGTGGCTGCGTACGAGGAGCGCATTGACCACATCAACCAAACATCTGACGCTCTGACAGCCAGCGGCCACAGCGACATTGCACAGATACAGCGCGAACAACAGCATCTCAACAACATGTGGGCCGAACTGAAGGAACTTGCCAGTGGCAGGCTCGAGGTTAGCTGATGTAATAGTAGTAGTAACAGTTGTAGTAGTAGTATTAGTATTAGCAACAGCAGCAACAGTCATAGTCGTATTTACATTATAAAGTCATAGTTGTCGTAGTGGCAACAGTAGCAGTGGCAGTAACATTGTGTGTGGGAGGTTAGTCGATTCCACGTATTTACTTTTGCAACATGGTTTTTACGATCAGGAGAACTCGGGGAAACTCAGGGAAAAATCAGAGGGTCGGGGAAAGTCATTGAATTTTACATTACAAAGTCAGGGACAATTGAATGATGTTAGCAGTATTATTAATCAGTTGATCATTTTGTCACTAATTGATTGCTGGGTTTTTACCGGCCGCTGTTATTGCTAGACTGGTAGTTTTTAGCTGATGAGGTGGAACCCATTGATTGTAAAACAAATGTGTGGGTAGTGAGGTAGTTTGGTTGTCGTGCGTGTAGTCACTGGCGAATGCCAAGAAAGTTCATGCGTACGTGCGTGATGCTGATGACACAATCGAGTGGATCGAGGAGAAGGACTTACTGATGTCATCTGAAGACTACGGACATGATATTGTCACGGTTCAGGCTCTGATTGTCAAGCAGGAAGGCTTTGAGGTCAGCGTCATGTCAGAGCTGGAAAAATTATCAGTTAATCTTGTGCTTTAAAAATTTCATTGATGAATAAATTGTAAACGTTAAATTTACTATAAAAGACATTTCAGTAATAAAACATTGCAAAGTGCTTACAGTGCATCTGTTCAGCTGGATGTGTTGTTAACAAAAATAGTCATCTATTTCTGAACAAATATGAACATTCTAGTTTGCTGAAAACCTTTTACTGATTTTGTCATCTATTTTTGGCCTCTTTTTCCTTCGTTTGACTGTAAAGTGACTTAAGTGCTTTTCACTTAGAATTAACGTAATCCATGTGGCGACAAACCTGAAAAACCTCGAATACTCAGGAAATTCTCTGAATTTAGAAAACTTGAGGAATTCTCAGGGAATTCTGTGCAGCCACAAGGAAAAAATTGCAACAGGCAAAATAGTGCCATGTGATGTGGTTTCCAGGATGCAAAAATACTGTAAAAGTATGTTTGCAGCACTAGATTATTGTTATTACAATTACTTTTTGTTGTGATAATTTATCGAAAATTAAGTTTGTAGCCCTGCAAAAGCCCGGAAGTCTCGAGGATTTTTTCTCTTACTTTGTGACCACTTTGCTGGGAATGTGATGTGATGTAACTTGTGTACAGCAAGACGTGGCGGCACTAAGCGCCCAGGTGGACAAGATGACAGCAATGTACAAGACTTTACTGCAAGAGTTCCCTGACGCCAGTGACCACATGACGGCCAAACAAGACGAGCTCATGAACGAGTGGAACTCATTGCTGGCGAAGGCTCAACTTAGGACTGAGAGATTGCACCAAGCTGAGAGTGTTCAGCTGTATTTTGATGACTATCGTGGCCTGTGGTATGTACCGTATATAATGTACTTACATATAAGTCGATACATGTATATGTTTTGAACTAAACTTTGTCTGAACTGATTGACCTGTATATAAATCGACCCTCAACTTTCAGGCCTACCACCTACAAACTAGTAAGCTCTCATCACACTCTCACTTGCTGCTATATCAGAGTTCTATAATGACAACATTGTCGCCATAACTACTGTCAAATAGCTGTGTAACCATTGCCCACTTCACATACATAGTTCAGAATGGTCTATTTTTGTTGACCAAAAAAATTTATTACTTAAGTATTAGTTGACTTCGACTTGTTAGGCAAAAATGTGTCCATAATTTTTGAACTTGTCTGAGAGTATATAACATAAGTCTTCTTTACTGAGAATCCGCTAATGTACTATATTTGGGGAGGCTGTTGGTGTCATCACGAAAGGAATTTGCAATGAGGAAACTCACACAATGAAACAAGAAAAGGCCTGAAAACGCAAAGGTGAACGCGCAACAGCAGTGCACCGTCGTATGCTAGTACACTAGTAGACTATGCATAGACTTCATCCGTAGATCTCATCCGTACGGCTTTTGGCTGCAGTTTCACAGAAGGCCCAATAAAACAAAATCACTCACCAGATGGCGCCAGACGATCTACGGTTAAATAATTATGTAGGCCCTATAGTGTTATACTTGTACTCACCAGATGGCGCCACTATCTCGCTCTAGCAACGCCATATCGGCTTTCTTTTTATCGCAGATTTTCCCTACCCCCTCTCTTTAGTGCCCTCGTTCGGGGTGACCCCCTTCGAACTTATGGAAAAGCTTTACAGTTCCTGAAACTAGAGTCTTCCATGCAGCCGACGGTGATCCACCCATGTGACGGACAGACAGACAGACAGAATTGCGATGGCTAAGATGCGCTATATTTATTTGTCTGACATTGCAGTTCGTGGTGCAACGAGATGTTGGCGCGTATCACAGCTGATGACTTGGCGAAGGATGTGAGTGGAGCAGAGGCTCTGATCAGTCGACACAAGGAGAATAAGACGGAGATTGATACTCGTGTTAAGGACATCACAAGGTTCACGCAGAGAGGAAAGGCTCTGATCGCTAACAAGAACTTCATGGCATCTGAGGTTTGAAACATCTTGCATGGTTGTGCTTCTCAGCTGCCAAATGTTATCATTTAACTGCTGTTATGATTCTGCCATGATTATGATAGTTGAAGTTCATAAACTGGGTAGTTTTGTCAGATATAAGTTAGCAGTTGAGCAAATGTGCATAGTACAAAATGTCGATGATGAACCCACCGAATCCGATGCATGAAGATTGAGTTCAGGCACTAAGATAACTCAAAAGCTAGGTTATAGGAAAATGTTTTGAGTTGGCCAAAACAGCATATGGAAGTGATTGTTAAGGAGAAGGGTATTGGAAATGGTATTCCAAACTATGAGAATCAAAACACGTGCGAACACAAGGATCAGACAACATATGGTTATCGTTTGAAATGGAATATCACATTTCCTGCAGTGTTGTTGTTCTTTCGAGAATGACAATCGAAGTTGCTCGGTTTCTCGGAAGTATAATGACAGTTAACTAATCAATTATTTTATTATTTTTGTGGTTAAAGATCAAACTTGCTTGATTGTTTGTCATGTATGACTTAGATTGTTTGTAGAGCTGTTGAAGCATTAATTTTTTTTTGACACATCAACACACTGCGTTAGTTTTTTTAACGCATTAATTGACACATTATTAATGCACCCAGGCCCGTCGAGAGGGAGAGTAGAGGGGAAGTTACCCCAGGCCCTGCAACCTTTGGAGGGCCCCCCGTCTGTAGAATATAGAAAGTCAGAAAGCAAATGAAAGCACATTTTTAACAATAACTGACATCATCGCTAGCATAGAAATCTATTAGCCTGTCATCTAAATAATATTTATTTGCAGTAATGATGGAATGGCAACTACAGTTTCATTACTTGAATTCATTCAATTGTCAAATAACCACAGTTTAACGAAACATTGGAACTTTTGCTTTACAGAATTATGTAAATTAAATGAATTTACGCATGGCCGTTAATTTTTTTTAACATGCATTAATTTTTTACGCACGTTAATTAAGTAATGCTTTAACACATTAATTTGCCAGCTCTAATTGTTTCTATAATTTTTTATAAGAAAAATCATTATAGCTATCAGAAAAGTGTTATCAGCTTTGTTTTGATGGTTGTTTATGCTTTATGCAGATTGAAGGGAAGATTGATCATCTGAATCACTTGTTCGACAACCTCAACAAGACCTGGCAACAGCGCAAGATCCTCTATGACCAGAGTCTTGACCTAGAGGTAGGTGACCAGTGGATTGGTTTATTAGAACCAGAGAAGACGGTGGCATGCTTACAGAAGTGTTATGTCTAGTTTGCAGTCAGGTTGCACAGGCAAAATGTTCAATGCCTCACAGTAGCTGTCCTGCTCTTGCAAGCCTTGTGGTCGTTTCCACTTAAAAGAAATGTCATTTTTTTGTAAACAGAGCGATGTGACTGAATTGAACTGACCAATGGGTAGGGACCAACCGAATTCACGGGAAAAAATGCATGATTTCACGGCAGAATTTTTGAAATGTGTCAAATTTCACGCAAAATTCACGGGCCCCACAGACGTTATTTCGAAGTGCTGTGCTAATGCTAACGAAGAAATTTCGGAACAACGAATATTTACTACACTAAGTCAAGACTCAAGACAGTCAATGTCAACTACTTAGTGCTAAAGTGCGACACGTGGCAAACAGCAACATCCGTACAAAAGCTGCTGATAAAACTCTGGAAT
>Ga0209367_1006690_pt1 | contig 15936 bp, 6 predicted proteins | sample WorMetLIZISLAND2_FD_187412 | JGI IMG/M metagenome (GOLD analysis project Ga0209367, IMG submission 187412) | Marine gutless worms symbiont microbial communities from Max Planck institute for Marine Microbiology, Germany - Olavius geniculatus... ... | reverse complement strand
TCCGTCATTAGATCGCCATGTCCACTTCCTGCAATCCTTTTGTTGGAACTTCGTGTTGCAGATCATCATGTCGTGTTCTAGCGCAAATTCTAGCAGCCGTTCTCCTTGGTCGTTCTTGTCTCCATATCCAAAGTTACCCATGACTCTCTCCCATCCATTGTTGTCGCTTCCAACCTTTGCATTCCAGTCACCTGCAATGATTACGATATTCTTCTTCGGTATGTCATCCAGCGTTGTTTCCAGGTCTGCATAGAATTGTTCCACCTGTTCATCTGTACCGTTTGACCAATAAGTTGCTGTATTTCAGTAACAGTGCGAAATAGGGCCTAAGTTACTATTAATCACTAATAGGAAATCATACACTGGCTCTTGATTGGCATCAAATTTAATGATCTTTAATGACCTTGAATGCCAAAATAGGGGGTTTTATGGATTTTTTTAGCAATTTTGGGTTGCGACACAAGTCTATATCATTCACAAGGTGGTGCCACGGAACTGTCGTTATGCGATCCAGATAGAGAATTTGGTATTTGTATGTTAACTTAGCATGAACACTCCAATTTTTAGCGAAACTACTGAACTGAAACTGCTATAGGCTTTTGCACGTCTCATAAGCATTAGCTAAAATTTCTTGTTACAGTCAGTGAACTGATACAAATACTCTGATACACTTAGATACAAGTGAAGGCCAGCTTGTTATAGTTTAGAGCACTTATTACGTTCAGGTCCCGTTTTTCCATGCATATTTGATTGCCGATGAAATTGATCTCAAATCAACTTTGGGACTTGATCAGAGATCATTTCAATAACCATTTTTTCCATCGCCAATTAGTGACTGGTCATCCATCAAAACTCCCATCAAGTTGATGACCAAATATTGGCCAGTCAAGTCAGATAATTGACGATTAAACAGGGCGATCTGCAGTTTGTTGCTTATGCGCACCAGAATCGTCACCTTACTTCACCAGTCAGAACGGAAATTCACGCATTTAAATGAAGTTCTAGTCATGGTGATCAATCACTACTGATCAATTTATACTGTGTGTAGTGTTTTGTGAAGAAATAAAATGGATAGATGCTTCCGTTTGATGGCAGACAATATGGCCAATATCGTTGATATCGTTGCTATGATGATGTTCATTGGTTACAGCAGCCACTCGTAGCACTTGCTGGGTAATGTAGCACACCACTGCAAATCGAGGTCACTGTCAGCCAATCAGATTGGCATGAAGTAGGCTCAGTTGATGGTGAATCGACAAATCGTGGATCATGTAATTGGAGATCAAAAATGTATGGAAAATGAAACACAGCTGATCAGTGATCAATTCTGAGCATCAAGTTGATCGGCGATCGGTAAATCGGAGATCAAATTTGATTTAATTGCCGATGGAAAAATCGGACCTTAATACACTTATTACTTATTATGGCTAAGTTAGCATGTATTGATTCAAAAATCAAACATCCAGCCAACTGAACACTTCTACCACTAGTCACTGTCTACTTGGCCATGGCCTGACTGCCATATTTACTGTCACGTGACACAGGTCATGACCTCTTCGGTTTTCCCCACACTGCCGCATCGGCACACACATTTCTGACAACAGTAACAATTTTAATCTGTAAACTGTTCTACGCATTAGTTATTTTGCAAGCAAAATTATAATTTTCGATACCATAGCACTTGGCATCTTTCATTTTCTAGTGTGAGAGTATAAATTGTCCTAGTTGTTGTTTGTGTGAAGGGCTTGGAATATTGCTGATAATGGTGATCTGTATTGGCTGGAGATGTACGCCAGCCGGTCATGAGCCTTGCCATCTGCTCTTTAACATTGAACAGCTGTTTGACGTGTCTCGATCCCAGAGAGATGGACAGACAACCAGACGGCACCGTGACCACTCTCTCGACCAGAGCCAGTGGTTTGGTGGTATGTTGTCAGCTGTCATTAAAAACACATTATAAAGTACCGTAGATATATTTGTCAAATGATAATCATTTTCTCTGGAGAATGCAATCTGGTTAAGAAAAACATTTAGGCTCTACTGATGATTGAAGGCCTATTGTTTTTCAGTGCGTTTGTGATGGCTGTTGATTGAATAATTTATAAAGTTGAGAAAACCATGCATTTTTTGCACAGTGACTGCTATTAGTTTTAGTCAGAACTAACGATTAATTTATTACTAATTTTTGAGAAGTTTGCTATCATAAAAATTTAGTCATCACCAACTCTATAATAAATGTATTTTTGCCAATTTTTCTTTGTTTGATTTTTCCTCCATGCATCTACAGAAATATTCACTTGACAGTGATACACAAGTTTTCCTATTGTAGAACAAGTTTTCTGTGTGTATAGGAATGCTGTATCCAGAGTTCCGCAGTCGCACGCCGCCGCCGACGTACATTGCTTCAATGATGGAGTATGCAGATCATCGACGTCGGCTGAGAAGCCTGAGTTACGAAGTTGCGGACATGGCCCCTGAGCTGTCAGTGAGGCGTGAAGCTGTGGAGATGGTCCCCAATGTGTCACGCTCCATTGCCGTGGAGCCAATCCCCGCTACACCACCACCGGCGTACCCACGAGGTCACGGCATGGTCCATGAGATGCCGTCAGTTTACTGTCCACGGGCGCTACGCGTACGTCCCCATAGCTTCGTTGCTACGGACACGACTCGTCCAGCAACCAGTGGGTCAGCTTCCGTAGCTGTTGCTGGGGCTGCCAACCAGTCGTCTAGTGAGTTGAGTGTTGTCACGGGGAAGTGTGCTCAGGGTGGGGTTGGACATGTGATGATGGCGGCTACAAGATCCCACAAACCCGATCAGCAGCCATCAGTGTCATCGGTTGAATCACGTTCAGATGATGAGCATCGTGTAGCCAGTGCTAGTTCAGTAGACAGCTAGCTGGGATTATGCGTTGCAAGCCGGTGGTTGAACTTTTTCAAAGGTGGTCCATTTTTATCCTTGGGGCCAAGAAGCAGCCATGATCCTCCGTCGATTCAGTGATTGGCAGCTGCTAAATGCATTTCCTAGGCTCTTAATTCACCCAAAATACATCAGCAATTGCAGCTCTGCCCCAGACCACACTGAGGTAGTTGAAACACTCCCCTAACTTTTTAGCCTATTTGAGTGTGCCGCTTTACGGCATGGAAGGAAAGAGGAAAGGGGGAGAGGAAGAAGGGAAGGGGAGGAGGAGAGGGAATGGGGGATTTTGTTTCCAGAGAAGAAAAAGAAAATTCAATGCCTACATCTGCAATCGATTTGCAGTTGAAACTCTTTGCATCTAGTCAACATTAACGGTGGGAGATTGAAACCCAAACTCGTTACGTTGGCCAAGGCTCGCTGGTGACCCAGTAATAAAGGAAACTTGAGCTTGCTTATCTAGTACTCAGTTGTTTTCGTTGTTGTGACCAGAATACTTGGCGGTTGAACTCAGCCTGCAGCTTGTTTGTATTTGATTATCACTTGAGTCATGTCATTTGTTTGTTTGTTATTGCTGTGCTCTCTATTGCTTGAATATATGGCATTTTAGTACTAATTAAACAGGAATTGCTATAACCTGCTGCAAAGGTTTCAAATCTCTGGGGGATTTTATACCTGGTCTGATCTGGATTATTTGCCAACAGTCAGTTATGCTAGTCTGTTGCACAGGTAGTTTAGGTACCAAGTCAGTGGCGGATCCGGAGTCAGGCGGCATGCTTCTGTTCGCGCCACAGTTCGGATAAGGCATCCTGACTGCTGAAATCGCAGAAAACACCTTCATTCTCTAGGGCTATGCCCAGGAAACCACTGGCAGAGATTACATCGCTTCCCCTAACCCCCTAGCTGGTGGGAGGGATTGCTACTTTTCTCCAATAAGCCCATGCCCAAGAATCCCTCCCAACTCAGCCCTTTGGCCTTGTTGGCTATTCCCACAAAAATTTCCGGATCTGTCACTGGTGTGCTACATATTTGAAACTTTACAGCAAGGTGTACAAATCTCTAAGCATTTTATTAATGTCTCTTTATGGCTACCATATAGCCAAATTCAAACAACATGTTAAACTTTGGTTTTTGTATTTTTGCATTTAGGTATGGCAGTACATCAAAATATTAGACAACTGTGACCTGATGTGGGCATTAATTTTGCTTCAGCTGAGTAGTAGCATGATTAGTAGCAGCCACAGCAGCAGCATTTGGTTCAGCAATATTAGTTGTAATAAAATTTTGCAATCATTCGTATCTTTAGTTGTATATCGTTGCTGATTAGTTGTTCAGAGTATTGTTTTATCAGTAGTGTCATTTTGGTTTGTCACAATTGTTTTGTCACTTAGTAATCATGTGTGGCTCGGTAGTCTTAACGGTAACGTGTCGGACTTGTAATCTTGAGGTAACTCAGAGGCGCAGGTTTGACTCCACACCGGGACACTGTCGGGTAATGACCTTAAACAGGTTGTTCACTCACATGTGCCTCTGTCACCAAGCAGTATAATTTGGTACCGGCTTCACCGCTGGGACGTAAACAGGCCCACCGTGCGTTACGCTGGCCCCGTATCCGTGGTCTCACAGCGTAAAAAATGGCGTCTGGCTGAGGGCTTTTGGAAACGAAGATCAGCGCCGCCCTATGGGCTGTAAGGGTCGGGAAGGACTTTACATTTTTTTTAAAATCATGAACACTGATGTTTTCTTTCATATTCACGTGAACTGTTACTTGAATCTGATACCAGTATTGCTTCGGTTATGCATAAAATAAGTATGTGTTTTGTCACGATCTGCAGTGTGTCATGTGAGTATGTAATGAGACATAATAAACTTTGGATCGTGATGAAATGTGCTTATACCGTAACTGTGATGGACGGTGTGTTCTGCGTGGACATGTGTGTGACATACAGATGCGAGTCGCATATCGACTTGACAGGAGTGAGATTATGGCTAGTTAATAACACTGCGGATACTGTAGTGAGAGATAGGAGGATGAAGTAGAAGTGGGTCATGAAATCAGACATTTTTGCAGATGTTTTATTTTTCATCTAGCCCCCAACCTAAGTCCGCTAACTCTAGTCACATGCTCATAGTCGCTACTCAAGTATAAAGTGGACAGTGTTGTGTTGCAAGTCATCTATGGTTAGTTGAATACTCATGAATGTTGCTTTTCTCAGTTTATGGTCAACATTTGCACTAGTCTGTTTATTGTAAACCGATGTTGTGTGCATTGAGTGAATAACTAGAATTTTTGCGTTTCAGTCAACCCATAATAATCGGTCACTTTGGGGATGAGTCACTCCAAGCAGTCAATTGTATTGGTACTGACAACAAAAAAAAACAACAGCAGATAATCAACAAATTTAACAACACAAAAATCTAAACAACAATATTTTACATATTTGTAATCTACATATACAGGGTGGGTCAATAAAAAATGTGCCACTTTACTTTTGTCCATATCTTCGTTAATTATTGACCAATTTTCAAAATGTTTTCACTGGCACACTCAACGGACATATTGCAATAATATGATTATTATACATACCACCACACCATAAATGTGTCTCTACACTACCTTGTGAAATATAAGTGAAATATATGCATGCAACGATAATGACAGAAAAATTTTGGCAAATAAACAAAAAAAATTCAGACCAACATTGCGGTGAATGATCTGCATGTAACTAGACTGTGTGGGTCTAACACATTCTAGTGTCATACAGATTATTCACTGCAATGTTGGTCTGAAGTTTTTTTCATTTACCTAAATGTTTGTTATTATCGTTAGTTTTTTCTTACTTTCATATTTCACAAGGTAGTGTAGAGACGCATTTGTGGTGTGGTGGGATATATAATAATCACATTATTGTAAATTGTCCGCTGTGTCTGACAGTGAAAGAATTTCGAAAATCGGTCAATAGTTGATGAAGATATGGACAAAAGTAAAGTGGCACATTTTTTATTGGCCCACAGTGTACAAACGTTTAGGCCTATTATATTCTTGAAAATACGTTTTCATTTTCATTTATTTTTCTGACCTTTGTTTATTTTTAATAAACGTTAAGTGAAAATAACTGTGATTTGAAATACTTTATACACAAAATTGTTACTGATAAAATAATAACTGATTTTGCACTTAGATTATTCATTTGTTGTTTTGATGAGTAAAACTTGATGAATATGAAAAACTACTTGATATCTGGAAGTAGTAGGGCCTACGTCACGTGAAAACAGTCACGTTATTTGCTTAATGTTTACAAACGTTTTAAAATGTTTTTCTACATAAAAACGTATTTAGCGTTTTTGATTTTTCCCTCTAAGCTTATTACTTCTGCCTATGCAAGTGTACGGTAAGCCATTGAGTAGGAATTTTTGTTACAATGCGTTTTTAAATAGGTGTGCACTATTTTTAATTCAACAGAATGTTGAAACAGTTAAATGCGATGCGTATGTGATGCTCTACATACTCATTTTGTGTATGACAAAATATATGAATTGCTTTAGCTTAGGTGTGTATACCGTGTCGCAAAAAACGTGTCAATTTTTATCTTTTGAATAACTCCGTGAAACATTGTCCAACTTTGATAATCTTTGGCAAGCAACAGCAGAAAGAAACTTGCTGTGAACGACTATAGTTCAGCCCACCTCACTTTGTAGCTGTTTCTGCACTGCCTTGTGAAATGCAGAAATCGTAGTTTGTCCGTTTACAACAATGAAGTCATACTGGGGAACTCAGGCGTCGGCTCAGAAAATTATTGACAGCGCAAAATTATTGAAAATCTGTTACATATTTAACACCCATCATATTCGTGTTAAGATCGTAAGTCTGAAATGAACTGAAACGGCGCGTCAGGAGTGAGTGAGCCACTCTGGGTTGTGCGTTATTGAACGTACTGTTGGCGAGTCGTGTCAAAGTCCACTGATTGCATTCATGCTGAAGTAGAACATTTTAAGCACATGCAGTAATAAAAATGATGTCATGTAACACCTAAGACTTTCCGAGATATAATAACTGTTACTCGCGTTTGTTGCTGATCAATCATTTCTGAGCCGATGCATGTGCGACCCAGTATGAATTCATTGTTGCAATCGGCCAGACTACGACTTATGAATTTCACAAGGTACTGTGGCAACAGTATTAAGGTGAGGTGGGCTAAACTATACTTATTTACGTCAAGTTTCTTTTTGATGTTGCGTACTAAAAAATTATCAACATCGGCTAATGTTTCACGGAGTTATTCAAAAAATAAAAGTGGCACTTTTTTATTAAGACACGGTGTAGTTGGTTAATCTACAGTAATTACCACAGAGTCATTGAAGTTGTTATGACGTGATGGCGATGTTCAGTGTAATATCTGTTGAATTTGCTGCAGTATTAAGTTATTAAAACTGACTTGATGTGATTGGTTGTTTTCGTGAAATCTGCTATATTGGTCCACTTCTTCTGGTCCCATCCAGGGATAGATTTTTAAAAAATGTTTTGAGGTTTTGGGTTTTATAAGTTTTTAGGGTTTAGTGTTGTATGTACAAAGAAGACGAAACCAATTTCAAGATCCAGGAAGAACATCGTATACATTATTGTTCATGTCAAACTGTTTTTATTGAGAATATGACGTGACGTCAGAACTAAAAAAATTAAAAGAATATAATGCATATTAAATTGCACAACAAATAAACGTGAAAATTGGATTGATGAGGTTTTCGTGTTTTTTTAATACTAAAGATCTTTCTTTTCCTCTAGTTTGCGTTTTCAACTTCTCAATTAACCTTGCGAAAAGTCCGACGGACACACAATGTAGGAGGTCTTAATTAATGCAGTAATAAAAAGAAAACAAGCGAAAACAACTGTAAAAGTGTTTTATTGCAGCACTTGTGAATCGCTGAAATAAAATACAACTCTGCAATCTTATATCGCGCCACTTTCACAAACAGTAAACGAGGTCGTCGGCGACCGTCTCTAGTTGTTTTTATAGTTTTTGTTGCAAATTTGCCGCGTCAGCCAGTCATGGACCTTGTCACACAGTGGCCAAATGTAGCCATAGTTAAAACAAACGTCTATAAGCCTAAACGTGTTTTTTTAATTTTCAAAAGTGTTTTCAATTTTAACGTATTTTATCGAACGCTTTAATATTTTTAACAAACGATGAACGGTCAGCATAAAAATAACGGCCGTCTAACATATTTATACATCAAAGTAAGAGATCAAAATAATGAGAAGTAATAACGTATTTTTATTTAGGTTTACTCAGTTAGGCTACGTACGACGACAAAAAAATGACGAATGTAAAAAAAAACTATCTTGAAACAATTGACCGAAGTCAGTACTTTTTTGTTCAACATTTACAAACTTTCAAAAAGTTTTTTGCCCATTTTTACGCGCGAGAGCTATAACGTATTAGTTACGGTAATTCTGTCCGTCCGTCCGTCCGTCCGCCACGACCCAGCACCGATTTAAGCCCAGGTGAGATAGAGAGTTCGGGTTTTCACCATATGATAGCTTAGAGTCTCTAGTATTTTGTTTCATGCCGCTTGGCAAAAGGGGTCCCCACGAACGAACGGCAACCTCCCTTAAAAAGAAGTTATTTTACTGCTATTGGCTGGTCTGGCGTAAAAGTGGTTGCAGATATAAATACAAACATGCTGTTTATCATAACAAGCACTGGAGATGAGCTTCTTAGGAATGTTAACATCGATGACCTTGAATGACCTTGAACCCCAAAAATAGGGGGTTTTAGTGAATTTTTCGCGATTTTGGGTTGCGACACACATTTCAGAATTAAATTGCGCCGAAAAGGCTGGAGATAGATCAAGACAACCTGCGTATGAAATTTTTGCCATTGAATGTAGATTTGAGCAGTCCAAGTCCCGACCACTTACTCTCAAGAAGGCCTGTGCACGCGGCTGTCAAAGAGAGATACCCCCTAAATTTCCTAAAAAATAGTTATTATTTTGCTCTTGGATTGTCTGACGTGAAAACGATTGCGGATAGTCACATAAAATGCTGCTTATCACAACAAGCACAGTGGCGTGCTTTTTACTTGTATTAACATTGATGACCTTGAGTGACACTGAATCCAAAAATAGGAGGTTTTAGTGATTTTTTTTCGATTTTCGGCTGCAAACAGTGAATTACGACGATGTGCATAGAGATAGATCAAAATTAGTTGCGAACAGGAACTGCTATAGGCTTTCGCGTGTTTCGTCAGCATTAGCTCAGATTTTTTGTTTCCTCACGTGTATCACATCTATCAATGCAGTTGTACCCTGTTAATAGTAAGCAATAATATCACGGGATAAATCTTCAAAAATCGATACAAAATTAAGCCTTGCAACAGAAACAAGAAGCTTAGCTGTCGCTAGGATAGCCGACCGTAGTGGTTGGCAGTGACTTTTAAAGTCATCCAAGGTCGATGATTTTTATGTCATTCGAAAGTCAATATGCCATTTCCTATTAGTGATTAATAGTATTCTTGTCCTTATCTCTCACCGTTTCCGAGATATGCCCAGTTTTCCGGTAAAAAACGCACATTTTCCTACACCCCGCCAAATTATAAAATGTTCCCCTTGCACTAGATCGCTGAAATTTTGCATGCCTAGGTTTAAGGTTTATGGCTAATTATTCGTGTAAAAAGTTTTCCTCTACGACCTAACGCTTTAGCCACAATAAACCACGCCATAAGCTCGGCCAACACATAAGTACAGTCAGCTAAAACGTGTTCTACAAAAAGACTTCATCCGAAGTTGGCAGCGACTAGCTTACCTACATAATCTAAACTGCAGTTTTCCATATATACTAAATTGGTTACTCTGCGGTCTATTGGTGTATTCGGGTCATCTTGCGGCTGTGACGTCACAACAAGTAAGCAGAAAAGACGTCATTGTCCGTTAGTGGTATTTGTGGCTCTCCGTTCCGCCGTGCCCGTAACCTACAGCATAATAAGCACTGTGCTAATAATACAGTGTCATACTGGGTGGTCCATAAAAAGCAAACAAGCCCTTGACTCGTACATTGGAAATCGATTTTCAAAAACTGTTACAGCCTACTAGCCACATTAGATGCGGTAGACTTAAAAAACATTAATTGCTATCGATCCCATCACGTTCTAAATGCGTTCTGGATGCGTCATAAAATGTGGTAACAAACTGGCCAGCTTTAGAATACTGAAAGTTAGGCCTACCTTATTCTAAATCCTAACATATCCTCACTTATTCTAAAAATGACTTTATTTCACAAGGTAGTGTAGCGACACATGTTTAGTGATGGGATCTTTTGTAATCAGTTAATTACAAATTTACTGCAAAAGTATTTACCGTAGAAAGGATTTTGAAAAATTGATGCAGTTGTGGCAAAAACTTGAGGGTTTATTTTTTGTTGGGCCACTTTGTAGACATCGCGAAAACAATGATACTGACGGATGACACGCGTGCCTTATAACTTATCGGTGGCATGTTTGCTGCTGAAACAGCCTTTAATTTGTTTGCTGAATACTACATGACGAACGTACTAATAAATTTTACCACGAATTTGGAAATAAAGCACTAGACCCCGGCGTCGACAGCTTGAAGCGTTTACGACTGACGCCAAAATCATTCGACTGATTCGTCCACGCGTCGCATTTTGACCGACGGCACAGCAGCGCGCCAGTTTTTCGACGACGATTAATACGCGGATAAATGAGATCCACAAATTAAAAAAAACTGAATGAATCATTATAATTCTTTAATCATCAATCATGTGATTAATCCTTAATATCCGCAGCTCTCGTAAGAATTTTTTCAAATGACAGTGAGATGCAATAATCACGTCTGCAGATGACTGAACGTTGATCGACTGAAAAGTTACGTACCCCCAGGGCCGAACAGTGCGGCGTAGCACGGCTTGTGGCAGTAGGGTTGACCATCGTGCTGACAACAGCAACCACAAACAAAATGCGATACAAAGTAATATTATATGCTATTGTAGGCCTTATGACTATGCTTGCTTCACTAATATAGGCTACACGGAAAACCTATCGCACGGTTTTGGAAATTGACAAACGTACAGTAGCTTATGTGCCGTAGGCCTCTGCTTGGTAGTTCTAAAAAATAAAAACAACATGTTCAAATTTTTAAAAAACCATATACGCCCATTATGAGAAAAATAACATGTAGGTCTACAGCTACGAGATGACGGATTAAAACTATGCACGTTGTCTTTTCTCTCAGTGAGACTTCTAATGCAGTTGTTACGTGGTAGGCCTAACGTGCAAATTACCGGTACAACACTTGAACCAAATGTACCGTCAATATCGTATGCAGGCGTAGACTACGTCGTTTTATGTATACTATAATCATTTAGCTACTAGTCTATTACCATAATCTACCTAAACTAAAAGAGTGTCCAAAGGCAGAGAACTGAAATGAACTCGCTTTAAACATTACAGTTACACTGCGCAAAATGCAGCTGCTATAGTTGCGCAACAATGGTTCTGTCGCGTTGTACATTCTTCAATGCAATAACGCTTTATTTTACTGACATGAACTCTACGAGTTTGTTTATAATTAATGTCAGGCAATGCAATATGGCTGACGACACACCGACGCCATACCTCTGCATGCTGTCCGGGTGACAAGATTTTGTTACACTTGGTACACTTGAGGCACATGGAATGCCAGTCTTTACCCAAAGACGTCTTCTTCTCCGCTATCACAACAATTAACGTGCCGACGTTTAATGATAATCATAAGCATAATCATAACAAGATTGTGAATCCCTGCTTAAGCTTAATGTCCGAGAGTAACCATGGTATCGTGCAGAAAAAATTGACACAAAAAATGACGTGAACTTGGCCTTTAACCTTAAAATTCAATAAACTTCTAGAGGTTGTCGAGATACATGGTCGTGCAAAATATCACTAAGCTGAGTATAGTGGTTTATGACTTATTGTGTTCACTTACGAAAAAATCGTGACAAAAACAATACTGTCGTCGCTTAGTAACACCAGTGACCATTATCAGTATCAGGATCAGCATGTTGATTATACACGGTGTTTCATGAAAAGAACCCCCTTTGCTTTCTTTCATAATTCACTCAAATAATCATCAATTTACATAAAATTTTTACCAGTTGTAGCTGAAGAAATACTAATGCAAAATATTTTAACATAATGTGGCAGTTGATAAAATATTTTTGGCTAGTCGTGACGTAACACTGACTTTATAATATGTCATGGATACAAGCTTGCCAGTCTCAGCTGGTGCTGTCAGTTGCTATTCTGCTCCGATGGTGAAAAATCTGGTTCAATGGTGACAAATTTTTGAAGTTTTACTGTTGCAGTTATAAAAAAAGTGCAAAGCGATTGCATTTACGTGTCTGTGGGGACAGCAAGACTTTCACATGTTCGAGCAAGACAATGACAGCGAGCTTGCAAAAATAGTTGCGTTTTTGGATCGCGATACGCCTGATTACATGTCCCCATGTTGCTCAGTGCCGACACGATAAACATTTTTCATTAGCGAAAAAGATTAATTCACCATTGAAGCAAAGTAGCAACTGACAGCACCAGTTGAGACAAGCAAGCTTGTACTCACGACACATTATGACGTCAGCATTACGTCACGACTAGCAAAAAATATTTAATCAACTGCCATATTTTGTTTAAACATTTTGAACTAGTATCTTTTTCAGCTACAACTGATAAAATTTTGTTTAAATTAATCATTATTAGAGTGAATTATGAAAAAATGGATCCTTTTTATGAAACACCGTGCGCATGTAGTCTCTAAGCAGCGACGACCACTAGCGTCAACAGATGTGGGTGGGCTCGAAGAACGTGATTAAGCTACATATCACTTAGTATATCATTTAGTATATATGCAAAGACAAAACAGAACATTTGCAACAATGTTGTGTCTGCTGTAGAACAAGAAGCCCAACTATCGCTAGAAAAGGCCGACCGAACGCCGGTGTCCGAAAACTAGCAGATGTGAATGAAGGTTCAGTTCAGTGCACTTGTTTGGAGGAAAGGTAAAGGTCGGCAACGGAGACATTAGATAAGACATTTGCAAGTGTCTGTAGCCTGTAGCCATTGCGCCGACACAGTTTGGCCGTAAAACGCTATGCAAATTCTAGAGGCCGGAACTCCTATTTTCGGAAACAGGTGTCCGTAGGGGGTCGGCGATAGCAGTTCCTGGCACCGTCGGATAGGACATTGATAAGTTCTTGTTCCTGTAAACTGTCAGTAGTAACCATGCATCTAACTGAAGAAGTTCGGCCGCAATTCGCTATCAAAGTATTTAGGCTGCATGGACTGGACAGTACCCCGGCCGGTTTGGAGGAAATAGAAAAGTTGTAGGCGTAGTAGTCGGGCAACACTATTTAGTCTACTTGTTCGGACAGTACTCCGGTAAAACGTAGGGAAGGGAGGGCTATCGTTAAGCCACAATACGTGCGTTACAGACAGACAGACAACAGACGGACGGACACAACAGTGTACCCTTACGGTCGACTAAAAATCTCGCATTAATAGGCAGTTTGCGACATGCTTGCAGTTGCATACGAGCCTGCAGTATCGTCATCAACTGTGACTCAGCGGAAGTCTGCGCGCGATAAGACACTGGAAGCGGAAACGCCGAGCCGCCGCGAGCGAAATGCAATCTGAATCATGTAACATGCAACATGTCAGCAGCACATTCCTCCAAGTCTTAATTATTACCTCCGCCAAGGAGGCTATGTTTTTGCCAGAGTTTGTCTGTCTGTATGTTAGCAAGATAACTCAAAAACTTATGGAAGGATCTTTCTGAAATTTTCAGCGAATGTCGAGAATGGCAAAAACTACAAGTGATTCAATTTTGGGGGTGATCCGGAAGGAATCCTGCATTCTAGATCACTTTGAAATTCTCGTTAACATTCCTTTAAATGGGGCGTGTCGAATCAATATGCTTGGCGGAGGTCTGCGCTCTCCGAGTGCTTTTCTAGTTATGTAAGTAATATCTATCTGATCCCCTTCCTGCATATTACTAGGCCTAATTCATAAGAGACCACGCATGCAGGCAGCCTGCACGCTAATAACTTCGGATAAGCTGGGCAGATAATTGCGTTCAATAGCCTACTTTGACGTTGTTGGTCAAAAAAAGAACTCTGAGCTAATGCTCATGAGACGCGCGAGAGCCCATGGCAGTTCCTGTTCGCAGGTAATCTTGGTCTGTCTCCATCCATTTCGTCGCAATTCACTCTTTTGCAGCCACAGATTGCCAAAAATCACTTAAAATTAATATTTTTGGGGTTCAAGGTCATCTAAGGTCATCGATGTTAACATTTCTAAGAAGCTTGTCCCCAGTGCTTGTTATGATAAGCAGCATGTCTGTGCCTATCTGCAACCGTTTTCACGCTAGACAAGACAACATCGGATAAATAAACACTTTTTAGAAGCGTACCCGTTTTTGACACCCGCGTGCGCAGGCCTCTTTGAATCTAGAGGGTCCGAACTTAAACTGCTGAAATCTACATTCAATGCTAAAAATTTCATACGCAGATTGTCTTGGTCTATCTCCAGCCATTTTGCCGCAATTCACTCTTGAAATGCTGTCGCAGCCCAAAATCGCGAAAAATTCACTAAAACCCCCTATTATGGAAGTTCAAGGTCATTCAAGGTCATCGATGTTGACATTTCTAAGAAGCTCGTTACCACTGCTTGTTATGATAAGCAGCATGTTTGTGCCTATCTGTAACCATTTTCACGTTAGACGAGCCAATAGCGGTAGAATAACGTCTTTTTAGGAGGGGTGCCCCTCTTTCGCCCCTCGTTCGTGGGGACCCCTGTCACCTAGTGGCATGAACTTTTGTCACGAAATACTAGAGACACTATGCTATCATACAATAAAAACCCGAAGTCTTTATCTCTACTGGTTTTGAAACAGTACAGGGTCGTGACGGACGGACAGACGGACAGACAGACAGAATTACCATAGCTAATACGCGCTATAGCTAGCTAGCTAGCTCTCGCGCGTAAAAACAGAAAAGCAGCCGGTCGGTAAAAGCTGCTTGCTTCAAAATTCCCTGTACGAGAATCAAAGGAAAGCCTTTTTTCGAAAAATGGCCGCGTAATATGTTCCGTTAATATAGACATCGATAGTCAAACATCTTGGAACTTGGTTTTAATGTTTGTTTTTAACCTCCGGTCCCGGAATCTTCACTAGGCTATTGGGGGTATAAAATAAAAATAATTGTCACATTTGTATATTAGCGAGGTCAGGCGCAGTGCCGACATATTGCGCGGTCATCCGCCCTAACTTTCACCATAACCGTTGATCTTTTGAGCTAAAATTTTTCACACCAGTTACTCCTGTTTCGGACAACGTTCGCACTAATTTTGTTTTTCCCTTATGTTTTTAGTCAAAATCCTGCAGAGACCTGACAGATAAACAGATGGACAGACAGACAAGAAATACCTCTAACGTGACCTATTACGACGGCTGCATAAAAAACTTCGTTCAATTAAAAAACAAGAATGTAAACTAAACGCCCCCACAGCAGACAACAAACAAGTAGGCGGATATGCTCGTAAGCAAATACCGGTAGAATGCACACAACGCGAGTGTACGGTTCACACGGGAATTAATTCAAAGCCACAGTGTAAACAGCCTGCTGTATAGGCCTATGGACAGTTAAAACTCTTTTTATACGAAGGCAAACGAAATGTAAACAGTCAACAGTCGTGCATATAGGTCTAAAGAGTGCATGGCACATAAAAAGTGGAATATACCTTATGTAGGCCCATATAATTTTGGTTAACCTTGCTTTCGAAAATTATTAACCTCGATCACTCCAGTGAAATGCAGTAATGTACAACACTTGATGATTTGTACATGTACACTGTGTCCCAAAAAAACATCCCCGACATTTTCAACTGTATCTTGAAAACCAATTATCAAATTTTAATAATTTTTGGCACAAATATTCCTGACACAACTTGCCATCAAATGACCGTTCAGTTTTCCAC